>ENA-OQIC01001071-OQIC01001071.1-human-gut-metagenome-genome-assembly--contig:-NODE-1071-length-10336-cov-3.187678_pt1 | contig 10336 bp, 10 predicted proteins | sample MGYA00242572_ERZ504736 | MGnify/ENA primary metagenome ERZ504736 (study PRJEB26092, sample SAMD00036201) | human gut metagenome | host: Homo sapiens | study: EMG produced TPA metagenomics assembly of... | reverse complement strand
CTGAAGAATGAGAGTCCCTTAACCTTAGAGGTACAGAGTAAGGCCAGCATAAACGCTACTACGTTTACCAGAACCATGTTCAGAACTACAAACAGAATTGTGATGATCAGTGACCAGAGAAAACTTGGTTCATTGAACATTGCCTTATAGTTTGCAAATCCTACAAATCCTGTCATCTTGATTCCATTCCAGTCTGTAAAGGAATAAAACACACCAAGGCATAATGGAATAATAACTGTTACTACAAATGTAAATAACAATGGAAATACAAATATAAAGTTAACGATGCTTCTGTGATGTTTAATGTCGGGAATAAATACATTCCCAGTAAGATGCCGATTGCACCGATGATCAGCGCCGGACCTCTCCAGCCTGCTCCGCTTCCGGAAATATCCTGGATCAATGATGCTGCCAGTAAAATAATACCGGCGATCAGGCATACCATGGAAATTGCTTTTTACTAGCACTGTTTGTATTCATTTTGCCTTCATCCTTCCTATTTCTTATTTCAAAGCAAAAATCAATGCGTCTTAGACTTTTTTGCGTACCTGGATAAAGGTCTGTCGGACCTTTACTCAGGTATGCAGCGCAAATAAAAGTGGGCGGCAACATAAGCGCCGCCCGTTAAGTTTCAATTATTAGTTTGCATATGCACCCTGGATAACCTGTTCCAGTGTCTTAACAAATCCGGCTTCATCAAGGCTGCCAGATGCATAGTCAGCAAATACCTGACCTGTATAGTTCTGTGCAAGACCTTCTTTCATACCAAGCCAATGCCAAGCAGATGTCTTTCCGGAAGATACATAATCAGTGATTGTCTGAGCAAATGGATCATCACCAACGATTGTGCAGGACTTGAACGGACTTACGAAACCTGCTTCTTTAACAAGAACTTCCTGAGCTTCATCTGTTGTCAGCCACTGAAGGAATGCTTCTGCTGCTTCTACATTACCATCTTTATATACTGACCACCAGGATGGAGAGTTTGTAAGGATTGTATCAATTCCGTCTTCAAATGCGTATGGAATCATACCAACTTCGAAGTTACCAGCTTCTTTATAAGCATCTGCATCATCACCTGTCATAGTTGCACCGATCCAGGATCCCTGAGTAACGAATGCATATTTACCGGATGAGAAGTTAAGGATCTGCTGATCATATGTACCGGATACAAGGAGTGCAGGATCTGAATACTGATTCAGAAGACCTACAAAGTTAGCGAAATCTGTGAAACGGCCTTCGTCAAGTTTACCGCCATCATTGAGCATGTCAATGTAAGTAGTGTCATCTCTGTCAAGACCTTCATCCAGATATGTACCAAATAAATGGTTACCTGTTGACCAGTAAAGGTTAACTGGTTCTGCTGCATAACCTACAACTGCTGTCAGTCCAAGTTCATCTTTCTTGGAATCAATTGTCTCAAATGCTTCTTTGATTGCATCCGGACTTGTTAATGTGGAAGGATCAATTCCCGCTTTATCAAGGATGTCTTTGTTATATGCAAGACCGATTGCTTCTGTTGTATATGGGAAACCGATTGTACCCTGGCTCTCATCAACATAAGCTGCATCTGTGTCAGAAGCCCATTCCTGATCGCTCATATCTACTAAAAGGTCTGTCCAGTTAGCGAAGTCTGTAGCACCGCCGTTTACGAAGATATCAGGCATGTTATCTGACTGATAGTATCCTTTCAGAGTACCCTGAATATCGATTCCACCGCCCATGGATTCGATTTCTACTTTAGTTCCTGTTTCTTTCTCATACATTTCAGCTAATTTCTTCAGCTGAGCGTCAACTTCGATCTTACCGTTTACAAGACGAATACTGTCACCGTCTGCTGCCTGTACGGATACTGCTGCCGGAACCATTGATGCGATCATAGATACTGCTAAAAGTGTTGCAAATACTTTTTTCTTCATTTTCGTCACCTCGTCATTTTTTTAACTGTTTCTTTTTACCTTTTGCGCATAAGGTTTTTTGATAGTTGTATAATACCACTTTGTTTCTGAAATAGCAAGACCTTTTTCGCATAAGTTTGAATTTTTTTATCTTTCTTTTTCGTCATTTGTTAAATATGCACAATTTATTTTTTCTATCTTATTACACTATGTCCAAAAAAGTGCTACTTTGAGGTCAAAAAAGTGCATCCTCTTTGAATTGTATCCTATGGCTTGTGCCTGTTTTTCCTTCGTCAGACAAGTAAAAACTTCTGCGCAGAACATTACGGAATAATTTCCTGTAACATAATAAAACAGCATTTCAGGTTCTGCACCCGAAATGCTGTTTTATTATGTCTTATTCATTTTGTATCCGTTTATGCTGCCTGTTCTTTTTTCTTACCGGTAACTGTAAGCAGATGACTTTTGATCAGTACCGGACGTACTGCATTGTAGATCACTGCTACCAGGATCACAGAAACAACTGCATTGAATAATGTCGCTACAGCACTCATTTTTGCAAGTGCCTGTGCCAGTTCCTGAGGCTGTCCGAGAATATACTGTTTGTAGAAATATCCTACGATCGGATCTGCTACAACATTAAACGCAAGACCTGCTACAGAAGCAATCACACTCCATTTGAAAACGTATTTCTTATCTGTACTTTCATTAATCTTTGCAATCTTATGTGCTACCAGACCTGTGATCAGGCCAATACAGAATTTCAGTACAAATGTCTTTGGTGCGCCTGTGATATATACAGGATCCATCAGGTCTGCAATTCCCATTCCGATGGCACCGGATAATCCGCCGTACACACCGCCGATCAGAAGTGCTGCCAGTACGCAGAATGCATTTCCGATATGGATGGATGTTGCATCACCGCCCGGTACAGGGATCTTAATCTGCAGGAATGTAAAAGATACATAGCATAACGCAGCCATAAGAGCTGTCTCTGCAAGTTTTGTAATTGTGCTGTTCTGAGTATTCATAATAACTGTCCCCTCTCATATGATCTGATAGAAGGCCCATATCAATAAGCCAGATTGCCTGTTTGATTCTCACTATCAGATTTTTATATATTGACGCATCAATATGTTGAAGTTATCATACGCGAAATGTGTCATTATTTCAATGACCAATTTTTTGAATTTTTTAGAGGTCAGATTGGATATTCTGTAAAAGAATCCTGCTTGCAGGATTCTCCGCCTGCGGCGGGTCGCTTCAGCGACATAATTCCTCTCCGTCGCAGTGCGATCCTGCCCGGAGGGCCTTTTGTGTTATAGGAACATTACGGAGTAATTTCCTATAACACAAAAAGCCTCCGTCTGCATGCTGTTCACATGAAAACAGAGGGCTTCATTATTCTATTTGCTTAAATCCTTGCTACGCCTGATTTTCTTGCTGCTTCTGCTACAGCCTTAGCTACAGCGTCTTTTACGCGTGGGTCAAAGGCTGCCGGAAGAATATATTCCGCTGTTAATTCTTCGTCACTTACCAGACCTGCAATTGCATATGCTGCTGCAACTTTCATTTCATCGTTAACATCTGATGCTCTTGCGTCCAGTACACCACGGAAGAGTCCCGGGAAGCAGAGTACGTTGTTTACCTGGTTCGGGTAATCAGAACGTCCTGTGGATACCACTGCTGCGCCTGCTGCTTTTGCTTCATCAGGGAAAATCTCAGGTACCGGGTTTGCACATGCAAAGATGATAGGATCTTTTGCCATTGTGCGGACCATATCCTGTGTCAGTGTTCCAGGTGCGGATACACCGATGAAGATGTCTGCGCCTTTGATCACTTCTGCAAGAGTACCTTTCTCTTTGTTGAAGTTTGTGATCTTAGCCATCTCTTCTTTGATCGGGTTTAATCCTTCTCTGCCTTCGTAAATCGCACCCTTTCTGTCTGTCATGATTACATTCTTAAGTCCCATGGACATTAACAGTTTGATGATAGCAATACCTGCAGCACCTGCTCCGGAAGTAACGATCTTCACTTCATCAAGCTTCTTGCCAACCAGTTTCAATGCGTTGATAACACCTGCAAGTGTGATAACTGCTGTTCCGTGCTGGTCATCGTGGAAGATCGGAATATCACAGCATTCTTTCAGTTTCTTTTCGATTTCAAAACATCTCGGTGCGGAAATATCCTCAAGGTTGATTCCTCCAAAGGATCCGGCCAGGAGGCTTACTGTTTTAACGATCTCATCAACATCTTTACTGCGGACGCAGAGCGGAATCGCGTCTACACCGCCAAATTCTTTAAAGAGTACACATTTACCTTCCATAACAGGCATACCAGCTTCCGGTCCGATATCTCCCAGTCCAAGTACCGCAGTTCCGTCTGTTACAACAGCAACTGTATTCCAGCGTCTTGTCAGATCATAACTCTTGTTTACATCCTTCTGGATCTCCAGACAAGGCTGAGCAACACCCGGTGTGTAAGCAAGGCTTAAAGCATCTTTGGAATCTACTTTGGCTCTTGATACAACCTCAATTTTACCTTTTAAGTCATAATGCATTTTTAAAGATTCTTTTGCGTAGTCCATTTTGTTTTGGCTCCCTTCTGCACTCTTTTTTTGAGACGCCTACATTGTAACATTAACCCGGCTCAGATTCTACTGTTTTTCTGACCTTTTTTATCAAAATAACTAAAACCGCATCTTCCTGTAGAAAATTAGGAAGATGCGGTTTCAGTTATTGTACTTTATCATTTGATATCAGGTTCCAAAAGAAACTTATTATCATTATTTATCTGTATCAAAATGTACTTCCGTACCGGCAACTGCCCGTTCATCCAGAAGCTGTTTGAAGGTCTTGGTCTTTGCTTTCTCTTCATAGTTATCAGACCAGTAGTAGCCTTTCAGTTCGTCCATATACTCATAGTAATCGCAAAGATAGATATATACTGTGGAAACATCCCTGTCCTGTATTGCATATGTGTCCGCATTACTGTTTGCCACTCCGCCATATGGCATCATATCTCCATTGGCATCCAGCATAACAGCAACATATTTTGTTTCCGGATCCTGCATTTTCATAGTGATCTCAAATGGTGTTTTCGTAATGGAGAGAACGCCGTCTCCATTTTCATCCACCACATTTACATCCTTTTCAACCGTATCAGAAGTATTTTTCTCTACATCTACGTTGAACTTCCAGTCACCCTTCAGTGTCCATGAGTTATATCTGTTATTACCTTCATTTGCCTCAGGATATCGTTCAAAATACTCATTCCACATCTCAGTGAAAAACTGATGCTCCAGATCCTTCTGCTCTTCTGTCAGGCTCTCATAATCTGCATCGTCTGTACTGATTCCATGCTCTGCCATTTTCTGATTATATTCATCCCGCAGATCCTGAGGGATATCCGGGGTGGTATCCTGATTCTCCGGAAGAGCGCCCACAATATCTTTCAGATCCAGCTCCATGGTAAACCGGTCAGGTACTTTGATGTCTTTGACATAATCACTGATTGCCGGACCTCCCACCTGAGGAAGCTTCTCATCACTGTATTCATCCATTCCCAGTGCCTGGGCTAGCTTATCAAAACTAAAGTCCTCAGAATCTACATCAATCCCTTTTTCTTTGAAAAATGCGTTACGCACCTCATAAAATTTTGTCCATCCTGCCTCATCCACTGTCATATCTTCTACAGGAATACGCAAAACTCCTGCATAGGTGTTATCATCCAGCATTTTTCCATCCAGATAAGCATTGAACAGATTACTTTTTTCATCCATGTAATCATATTTCACTGTAGAATTCTCGCTGAGCTTAATATTGGGTTTTCCATCAGGTGTAATGAATGTATCCGGAAATTTATCCTCTGTATGGATTGTCATGGACAAGTACAGAGCCATTTCATTACAGTATACTTCTGAAAGCGTGACAGTTGTTCCATCTACTGTTTTACTGTATGATTCATTGTCTTTCGTTTTATCTGCATTGTTATTTTCTGTTGTATTCTGATCCTCAGACTGAGCATTTGAGAATTACTGCTGCCCTCCTGACTTCCATCAGCATCTGCAGACAGTGTATCTTCTGCAGATGCTGTCAGCTGCTTTGCGTATTTCGAATAATCACCATAAAATCCCAGGGAATTGCCGAGCTGCTTAAACACATTTCCGACCATAGGAATGTTCTCTGCAAATGCAGGATTTGTGATACACACTGCGGAAAACACAGCTGCAGCTGCAGTCAGTCCCAAAGCTGTTTTGTATACTGTTTTGTATACTGTTTTGAATTTCTTGTGCGATTTTGCTGTTCCTGTGGATTTCTTTCCGGAACTTCCTGTTGATTTTTCTGTTGATTTCTCCTGTAATCTTTGCACTATATTCTCTGTATTTTCCGTATGTCCAGAAGCTGCTGCCATTTCTCTGATTCTGGAAAATGCTTCGTTTTTTGCATCTTCTGCATGCTTTGGCAATGGAAACTCTGCCTGCATGATTTCCTCTATCGCATTATCATTTCTGTTATTCTTTTCTTTATCAAAATCCAACTTCTTCGCCATGATCACTTCATTCCTTTCTTGAACTTACTGTTATGTTTCCTGCTGTTACTGATCCTGTTCTCAGATTTTCATTCTGATATTCTGCAAACCTTCTGCTATACCTGTGAATTCTCTGTTTTCTTTTTTTCTGCTGCAGTCTCTTCTTCTGAATATTATCTTCTGCTGAAGTATATTCCTGCTTTAGCTGCATACGGGCTCTGACCAGTCTGGTTTTTACAGTGTTTTCATTCATATTTAATATAGAAGCAATGTCTGCGATCCGAAATCCCTCTACATAATACAGAACCAGTATGATCCTGTAGGATTCGTCCAGCATTCCAAGCATTTCCTTGAACTCAAATTCCTCAATGGACATATCCTGTCCGGGGACTTCCGGAAGTTCTTCGGCTCTGCTGAAATTTTTGTAGTGTCTGTGGATTTTATTGCATTCATTGATCAGGATACGGATCATCCAGGTTTTGAAATATTCCGGATTCTTCAGTGTATGTATTTTTTCAAAGCAGGTAAGTATGGTATCCTGTATGGCATCTGCGGCATCCTCATCATTATCCAGGATTCCCCTTGCCACCTTGTACATTGCCAGAGAATTCTTTTCCATCAGTTCCAGAAATGCATCCGCATCTCCTGAGATGGAGCGTTTTACCAACTGTATCAAATGCTGATCCTCCTTGCTTAAAGTTTTATGTGTTACTGTTTACTTCATGTCCAGTAGCTCTTATGTTTTTACAAATATGTTTCATTCGAATGAAGCTTTGTTGTTTTGTTTTACACTTATTAGATGGGGAAATATAAAGAAAAGTTTCATATCTTTTAACTAAATTTTCAGGTGTGAGATTTTTTATATTTATTATAACCTCTCATCCGCATATAATTGTAATACAAACAAATTATAAGCCCTGAATTTTCCCACAAAAAAAAACGGCACATTTCTGCACCGGTTTTTATCACTCATAATCTTTCTTAATGTTTTCCTTTTATTCTTCAGCATTCAATCTCTTCTGATACATAGACTGGAGCAGGAATTTTCCTGTCTCTGTTTTGAATACTTTTTCCAGCATGTTTCTCACATTGTTTCCGGAAAATTACTCTCATCTGCATTTACCAGATAATCTGCCTCTATCATGATCTGATAATCAATACCGTCGATTCCGGTTATTGTATGATGATGACTTACAATATAAGAAACACGATCTACAAATTCTTTCGGCAGATCTGAATCTACAAAAAATTCCTCTATCAGTGCCGCACTTTCTTCCTCCTGATGTTTACCGTTGGCATTTCCGTATTTTACTCTGCAGAGAGGGCAGGCAATATCATGGACAACCGCAGTAACCTCCACCAGCTTCTGCTGCTCCGGTGACAGATTTTCGCCTTCTGCGATTGTTTTTGCATATGCGTATACTTTCATGAAATGGCTGATGTCATGAAGATCTCCCTTGGAATACTCTACCATTTTTTTACAACTTCTGCTACTGTCATGTTTTGTTCCTGCCTTTCTCTTACGGGTTTAGTTACTTGTGCACTCCGTTCTCAGTAACCGGGTTTATCTTATTCTGAAAAACAGCAGAATCTTTCGATCCTGCTGTTTACAATTATCAATTATTTGCAGAGTTCCTCTGCCATGGCCTCAATCTCTGCTTCGTTTGCTTCGCTTAAGGAAGAAGTGATCTTTACATTATTTTCAAGCCATGTGATATTTTTACTCTTTTCAAACATTCCCTGCATGATTCTTGCTGCTGCAGGTGCCCAGCTTCCGTTTTCGATGAGACCGATGGTACGGTTCTGGTAGCTGCGTTCTGTAAGGTTCTCTATGTAGGTACGCATAAACGGGAAAATATCTCCGTTGTATGTAATTGTGGCAAGTACCAGTTTGCCGTAACGGAAAGCATCTTCCACTGCTTTTGCCATGTCATCTCTTGCAAGGTCAAATACAGTTACTTTCGGGCAACCTTTTTCTTCCAGTTTCTGTGCCAGAAGTTCTACTGCTTTCTTTGTGTTTCCGTAAACAGATGTATAGGCGATCACAACACCTTCGCTCTCTACTTTGTAGGAGGACCAGATATCATATTTCTCAAGGTAATGTCCCAAGTTCTCTGTGAGGATTGGACCATGAAGCGGACAGATTGTCTGGATATCCAGAGTTGCGGCAGCTTTCAGAAGCTTCTGAACCTGTGCACCGTATTTTCCAACGATTCCGATATAGTAACGGCGAGCTTCGCAGTCCCAGTCTTCTTCTACGTCAAGTGCTCCGAATTTACCGAAACCGTCTGCTGAGAACAGAACCTTATCAGTACTGTCATATGTAACCATAACCTCCGGCCAGTGAACCATTGGTGCAAATACGAAAGTCAGCACATGTTTTCCAAGTGTCAGGCTGTCACCGTTTGCAACCACCAGTTTCTTTCCGTCCAGATTCAGGTTTCTGAAGAAATTTCCCATCATAGTGAAGGTCTTGGTATTTGCAACTACAGTTGTGTCAGGATATGCTTTCATGAAGTTCTCGATATTTGCGGCATGATCCGGCTCCATATGCTGTACTACCAGATAATCCGGTTTCGCACCGTCCAGGACTTTGGCTACATTTTCAAGCCATTCATCTTTGAAATTAGCATCTACGGTATCCATAACTGCAATCTTTTCATCCATGATCACATATGAGTTATAGGACATACCGTTTGGCACTACATACTGACCTTCAAACAGATCTATCTGATGATCATTTACACCTACATAATAAATATCATTTCCGATTTTCATGATAACATGTTCCTCCTTAGCGATATCAGGGCCGGTCAAATCCGGTTAAAAATTCCAATTTTTTTATTTCTGAACCTATTATATCCACATTCATATCGTTCGTCAAGTTTCATTTTATCCTAAAATTTCACCCCTTAACTCATATATAAAAAGTAATACTGTCGTTTTATTTAATACTTATTCTGGTAAAATTCCATATTCCTTATATAACCATTTTCGAGTCTCTGCATTTGTCACAACAGACTGTATTTCTGCACTTCTTCCATCCATAATCAGACGATTAAGTAAAGTGCTTAATCGTTCTTCGCCGATTGCTTCTCCAATCGCTATGCCCTTTGCTTCTCCAATTGCCCTACCCTTGCTTCTCCAATTGCTTTTGCCTCTGCTTCCGCCTCTTTTTGAAGCCGTTCGAGCCTTTCAGATTCCAGTTCAAGAACTTTTCCACCCATAATCTCACCTATTCCTTTCCGGACTGTTTTTTCATTCCTACATATATAGTCTGCTATTTTTATGATCAGTTTATTTAAATTCATGTATAAAGCCGTCTTATCTGCTCCTGAAAGTTCTCTTTCCAGATTTATCCGGATTTCCTCATAGTCATTTAGCAAACTCTGGAACATTTCCGGATTCTCACTCATTTCATGAATATCCTTTTCATATCGCATAATATAAAACGGCAGAAGCATCAGTAAATTTTTGTGAATTAAAAACTTTATCCTCACACGACTGAAGTCGCGTGCTTCCAGACGCTTTAGGCGTCAGACTAAATATCGGCGGATACGCCTGTAACTTAGGCCAGCGCAGTTATGCGCATTTTCCCATGCCAGATATGGCAGGTTCCCACATTGCAGGTAGTCCGCTGTATATCTGCCTGCATTTATGCTGCCTTTAAGATTTCCATTTGTAAATGAAGTTCTTTCAGATCTGCATAAACACATGAGGTTCTACGCTTTACCGAAGGGACTTTTGCCTCCAGCAAAGACCTTTCCGTTACCGGAAGGGGTTTTAAAAGTTCTCTGATAAAATATCTTGCTCCGATATTATACGATGCCGACAGGTCACAGTTATATCTTTTTCCTGTCTGGAATACACAAAGACTGTGATTTTTCGGGTCACGGGACACACTTCCG
>ENA-OQIC01001070-OQIC01001070.1-human-gut-metagenome-genome-assembly--contig:-NODE-1070-length-10341-cov-2.012728_pt1 | contig 10341 bp, 10 predicted proteins | sample MGYA00242572_ERZ504736 | MGnify/ENA primary metagenome ERZ504736 (study PRJEB26092, sample SAMD00036201) | human gut metagenome | host: Homo sapiens | study: EMG produced TPA metagenomics assembly of... | reverse complement strand
AGTTTGGCCCTCAGCATGAACCGTATGTTGAAGACGAATAATCTTGTCCGCAAAATGCACGCCTGTGAGACCATGGGAGCGACTACCGTAATTTGTACGGACAAGACCGGAACGTTGACGCAGAACCAAATGCAAGTCTACCAAACGAATTTCTACAACCTGAAAGACCAAAAGCTTGGGGAGGATGAGTTAAGTAACCTGATCAAAGAAGGTATCTCCACGAACTCCACGGCATTCCTCGATTTCTCGGAAGAAAAGGTAAAAACCCTTGGAAACCCGACGGAGGCCGCCCTTTTACTCTGGTTGAACGGACAACACCAAAATTATCTGGAATTAAGAGAGAACGCTACGATCCTAGATCAATTGACCTTCTCTACGGAACGGAAATATATGGCTACAATCGTACAATCACCGTTACTCGGCAAGAAGGTACTTTACGTGAAAGGTGCTCCCGAAATCGTACTGGCCAACAGTACCGGGTGGCGATAGACGGAACTTACAAACCGGTGGCGGAATGTAAAGCCGGCATCGAAAAACAATTATTGGATTACCAGAACCAAGCGATGCGTACGCTTGGCTTCGCTTACCAGATAATCGAGGATGGAATGGATGAGACCTTCTTCGTTGAGGGTCGTTTACATGATACGGATTTAACGTACCTAGTATCGTCGCTATCTCCGATCCGGTACGTGCGGATGTGCCCCCCGCTGTTCAAAGTTGCTTGGACGCAGGTATCGACGTGAAGATCGTCACCGGAGATACACCGGGTACGGCTAAAGAAATCGGACGACAGATCGGTACGTGGAAAGCGAATGATACCGACCGGAACATTATCACGGGTCCCGCATTCGAGACGCTTAGCGACAAGAGGCCTTGGATCGTGTCTTAGACTTGAAGATCATGTGCCGTGCCCGTCCTACGGACAAACAGCGTTTGGTACAATTATTACAGCAGAAAGGCGCCGTGGTAGCGGTTACCGGCGACGGGACAAACGATGCCCCCGCCTTGAAAGCGGCACAAGTAGGCCTCTCCATGGGTGACGGTACTTCAGTTGCCAAGGAAGCCAGCGACATTACGATTATCGACAACTCGTTCAGTAGCATTACCCGTGCGGTGATGTGGGGACGTTCCTTGTACCGGAATATCCAGAAATTCTTGTTATTCCAATTGACCATCAATGTAGCCGCTTGTTTGATCGTGCTATTGGGTTCTTTATTAGGTACGGAATCTCCTTTGACTATCACGCAGATGTTATGGGTAAACTTGATCATGGATACATTCGCTGCCGGGGCGTTGGCCTCTCTCCCACCGAATGAGCGAGTGATGAAAGATAAACCTCGCCGGAGCGGTAAGGATGGAGATTTCATTATCACCCGCCCGATGGCCTATAATATTTTCGGCGTCGGATTCGCTTTTGTCGTAATCTTGATGGGCTTGTTGTTCTATTTCCATGCGCAAGACGGTTTAACGCCGCATGATTTATCGTGGTTCTTCAGCTTCTTCGTGATGCTACAGTTCTGGAATATGTTTAACGCAAAGGCATTTATGGAAGGACGTTCCGCTTTTGCCAATTTAAAGGATAGTAAAAGTTTCTTGCTGGTCGCTTTACTGATTTTGATTGGTCAATACTTGATCGTCACTTTTGGAGGCGAGATGTTCAGCGTAATACCTTTGTCCTTGAAAGATTGGGCGATCATTATCGGATCTTCCTCTCTGGTTTTATGGATCGGTGAGTTATTCAGGTTATTCAAAAGATAAATATATATTGTACAACTTGTAGAGACAGGACACGCTCCGTCTCTACAACTGAAAATAGTACACCTATATGATATATCAACCTAGCTATAAATAGCTATTTCCTTATTCCATTTCGTTTTTTAACTTCGCATCTCAAATTATTTAAATCATGGAACATCTATTAGAATTAGCGAAAAGAAACCAAGAAAGAGCTTGGGAAGTGATCCGGCAAACCGACATTATAAATATCTGGAAATCTGTCGGGGCGGAAATAAACTTAGTAGGCTCCTTAAATATGGGACTACTCATGAAACATAAGGATATCGACTTCCATATTTACACCTCTCCCTTCCGTATATCCGACAGCTTCCAAGCGATGGCCCGACTAGCGGAGAACCCGCTCATTAAACGAATCGAATACGGAAACTCGCTCGATACGGAAGAACAATGCGTAGAGTGGCACGCATGGTTCCAAGATCCGGATAACGAACTCTGGCAAATTGATATGATCCATATCGTAAAAGGTTCCCGTTATGACGGTTATTTCGAGAAAATGGCCGAACGTATAACCGCCGTACTGACTGACGAGACCCGGCAGGCCATCTTAAAACTGAAATATGAGACACCGGATACAGTGAAAATCATGGGCGTGGAATATTACCAAGCAGTCATTCAAGACGGCGTGCGTACATATGCGGAATTAGAGGACTGGAAAAACAACATCCAGTCACAGGCGTTATCGAATGGATTCCATAAGAACATTATTGGCCAAACCGTGAAGAATCGATCTCTTTCTTATTCTTCCGGTTCATCTTGCCCAATGTATACTTTAAGGTGAGCGATACAGAACGAGTATCCGAATAGATCGTCATATCACTCTTCTGGCTGGGATAATCAATATGCGTTTTCGCACGTAAGCCCTTTAATAAGTCCTCACCTCGTAGCATTACGCTTAATTTTTTCGGTATCGGGTTCCAGACAAGCCCTGCCGATACATTATAAATACCATCCACATCATAGATACCTTGTATCGAAGGCGCACTATAGCGAGCATTCACTTCCAGCGATAAGTTCTTCTTCTTTGATAAAGTAAACGTATTGAACAACATCAACTGCCCGAACAACTTTTTCCGATCAAACGGAATGTCGATAAATATTCCCTCATCTTGAATCAACAAGCCTGATGCCACGAACCGTGAGCTAACCGCCCCACCGATCCGAAACGGGATAACTGCCATCGCCCCGAAAGTATTATGCTTATCGAAATTAACCGATTGGTAATAGGCTCTCAACGCTTTCGTATCTTGATAATACAATTGGCGAATATAATTCACCTGATGATTGGCGAATAGTCCAAAAACATATTTCTTTTTCAAGATATAATTAGCCCTAGCCATATAAATACGTTCCGGTTCCAAATAAGGATTTCCCCGTACCTGACTATACACATTCAAATAAGAAACATTCGAGCTCATGGCCCAATACGCCGGATACTTCTTATCGCTGGAGAAATTGACTTGAAGCATATTCGATGGATCGATCGTATAACTCAAGTTCAATTGTGGATAGAGATTTACCCCAGACCATAAAGTCCATTTCCGGCCCACCGAATCAATCACCGCCTTATTATACTCCGCCGAAAGAGAAGCGCTCAACACCAGTTTCTTGCCAAAACGCTTAGAGAAACCGGCATACAATCCCGCCGTATACTCTTTTTCTTTTTGGGCAAACGTAGCTGACAGATCCTCCTGTTTATCTTGGTAGGTAAAGGAGCTATTATCCGTAAAGGATAACTGCACATTCGTGCCCGCGTTAATTTTCCATCCTTTTCCAAATACCCGTTCGAAGTTAACGAATACATTCGCCAAATGGATATTTTGCCGGGAGGTAGCCTCCACCTCTTGTTTCGTATCGGGATAATCCGAGATCATATATTGATCCCTGCGATCCTTATAATAGGTATAATCCACCCCTGCGTTCAAGTTCTTGGAATGTGCATAATTCAACCGTACATTTTGAAGATTCTTCGGGCCCGATAACTTATTATTACTTTCCGCATTCTCAATACCCACAAATAGAGTGTTCGAATATCGTTTGGAATTAGAATCCGTTATCTTGGCATAATAAGAAATATCCACCTCACGCCCCTTATCCATAAACCAACTGGCACTTGCCCCAATCGTATGGTTCATGGAACGACCTACCGCCATATTTTCTTGCAGGATCTCATAAGGACGATCCTTCACGATGGGATAGGCGTTCATATCCTCGGTTGAACGGGAATGGTTATAATTAGCGGAATAAGATAGATCCAGACTATATTTCTTTTTGGAGTAGGATAAATTCACTAATCCGGTTGGCGAGAAGTAGAAAGCTTGCTTTCCGGTCAAAGAGATATCGGCACTTAAATCCTCATTCACTTTCTTCTCCATAATGATATTTATACTACCTCCTTTTACGCCATATTTTGGAGGAGAGCTATACAAAAGCTCTATACTCTTTACTTTGCTGGCCGAGGTAGATTTCAGAAGCTCTACAATCTGGGACAATGACATTGAGCTTCTACGTCCGTTAATAATAATGTTCGTAGTAGGGACGCCGATGATACTAACGTTGTCCCCTTCTTTCACCAATCCGGGAATCTCTCCTAAAATATCAAATGCAGTATTCACCGGTTTGGCCCTGATCAAGTTAGGCACGTCGAAAGATAAGGCATCGTCCGTAACCGTAACCAAAGGACGCTCGGAAGTAACGTAGACATCCGGCAATTTTACCGTAATACTATCTTTCACCAAGATAACAGAATCCTTAGTCTGTGCATTTACAGCGACAAGAATATTCAGAAGCAACAAGAAAGGAACAATGGCAGTCTTCATAATATCAAGATTATGTTTATAATCCGCCAAATTAAAAAGAAAAAAGGAGATAAGCAACGAAGCTATCGAATATTTACGAATAAATCGTATATACACTAAAAATAAAGCAATTGCACCACACCTGCTTATACTATTAACCCGTTGGCGGAATTAAGTAACCGTGCTAAATCTTATAAAGATAAAATCAGATCAAACCGAATGTGCCTTTAGTCTGATAATATTCATTCTACCTTATCCAAGGTAAAAGTAAAGATTAAAGTAGAACCTCCGGGGATACCGCTATAATCTCCATATCCATAACCTAGCGAAGCCGGGATAATCGCCTCCACGGTCTCATCCAGATGGATATTCAATAAGACACCGCTTAAGCCCGGGATAATGCCGTTCATAGAAAAACTTGATCTATCCAGTTTCTTTTGAAAGACTTGCCCGTCAATATACTTCCCTTCCAGATCAAGTAAATAAACCACTGAGATTGCGGAAGGTGTCGTTGTCCATTCATTCTCTTTCCGAATGATCCGGTATAAGGCGGTATCACCCCCTAGAACAACTTGCTTATATCTTAATTCACCCTTCTCATCTTTCTCTGTTTTCTTTTCCCAGATGTATTCCTTGTTTTTGTTGATATAAGCCAATTGCTCTTCCGAGAATTGAAGCTCATCATCCCCACAAGAAGTAAATCCCATCATCATGATCACTAAAAGTGACCATACATACATTGAAAGTGCTTTCATTCCGATTTCTATATAAAATTAAATTATGATTATTCTTGATTTCCGAGGTGCGAATATACAAATCCATTTTGTTATATCAACTAACTTTCCGTTCTTTGCATAAATATAGTAGTAACCAACTAATACAACATGAAACTAAATAAATTAATAGCGATCGCCACGATCAGCCTTCTGTCGGGAGGTATAAGCATGGCACAAAAAGCGTTGAATCTTGAGGATATAGTTGCCGGTAACATCATACAAACAAAAGGCATCGGAAGCATGACTTGGCTAAAAGACGGTGAACGTTATAGCCGCTTGGAAAATAATAAGCAAACCGGAGGCACGGATATCGTCGCCTATCGAGCGAAAGACTAACTCCCGTGAAGTCATTATCCCCTCATCCCTATTGACGGACAAATCTACCGGAAGGCCTATCCCCGTACGTAGCGTCTCTTGGAGTGCGGATAATGAGAAAGTCTTGATTTATAACAATACCCGACGGGTATGGCGTTATGATACACGGGGTGACTATTGGGTATTAAACCTAAAGGACGGCGCTTTACGTCAATTGGGAAAAGGAATGCCGGAATCCTCCATGATGTTCGCTAAATTCTCTCCGGATGGCACACGTGTGGCCTATGTTTCCAACAATAATATATATGTAGAAGATATAGACTCCGGGAAAATCACGCAGCTAACAAAAGACGGAAGCGATACGATTGTCAACGGAACCTTCGATTGGGTATATGAGGAGGAGTTCAGTTGCCGGGATGGTTTCCGCTGGAGCCCGGACGGAAAGCATATCGCCTATTGGCAAAGCGATACGAAAGGAACGGGAGTGTTCGACATTATTAATAATGTAGACTCCATCTACGCAAAGGTAATTCATTTCCCATACCCCAAGGCAGGAACCACCAATTCAGCCGTAAAAGTAGGTACGTTTCCTCTACCGGCGGGAACACCACTTGGATCGCCATACCCGGAGATCCCCGGAACAACTACCTGCCCCGTATGGAATTCATCCCCGAAAGCGACGAGTTGTTCATACAGCAACTAAACCGCCCGCAGAATACAAATAAGGTATGGATCGCCAAGATATCCGATAACTCGCTGAATAATATCTTCACCGATACGGATGCCGCATGGCTGGACACGAATGATAACATACAATGGTTAAAGGACAACCACTATTTCACATGGGAAAGCGAGCGTAGTGGCTGGCGGCATTTATACCGGATAAGCCGTGACGGAAAAGAGATACAACCCATCACCAAAGGTGATTTTGATTATATCTCGCCGGTCGGGACCGATCTACAAAAGGGCTGGGTCTATTTCATAGCCTCCCCGGACAATTTCACCCAACGCTACTTGTACCGGGCTAAAGCATTCGGCAATGGAGAAGTGGAGCGTGTAAGCCCCATGGAACAATCCGGACAGCACCGCTACAACATGTCACCCACCGGCAAATGGGCTATACATACGTATAGTAACGCCTCTACCCCATCCGTTATCGACATGGTTTCTTTCCCGAAACATCAATCCGTACGCATGCTTGAGGATAATGCCCAAGCCAAGGATCAATACGCCGCCTTAGGATTAAACCCGAAAGAATTTATCAAGGTCAAGTCCGGCAATCTAACCTTGGACGCATGGATGATAAAACCTGTCGATTTCGACGCATCCAAGAAATACCCGGTTATCATAGAGGTATACGGCGAGCCGGCGAGCGCCACCGTACAAGATGTATGGGGTAACGGAGATTTATGGCAACAATATATGGCGAACCAAGGCTATATCGTGGTGAGTATAGAGAACCGGGGCGCGAATACTCCTCGTGGGCGTGAATGGCGTAAATGTATTTACGGGGAAGTGGGCACTTTCTCCTCCGAGGATCAAAGCAGAGGTATTTTAGATATGGCCCGTCAATATCCGTTTATCGATGCCAGCCGGATCGGCATTACCGGATGGAGCGGCGGCGGCAGTCAAACCTTGAACTGCATGTTCCGTTATCCGAAAGTATTCCATACCGGTATAGCGATCGCTTTTGTCGCTGACCAGCGCCTATACGACACGATCTACCAAGAACGTTACATGAATACTCCGCAGAACAATCCGGAAGGCTACCGCAAAGGTTCCCCGATTACCTATGCCGAGGGACTGGAAGGTAATCTGCTGCTTATTCATGGTACGGGAGATGATAACGTGCATTACCAAAATTGCGAGATGCTGGTGAACAAGTTGATCAAGAACGGAAAGATGTTTACGCAAATCAGTTACCCGATGCGTAGCCATAGCATCAACGAAAGGGAAGGAACGACTCTTCACCTACGTAAGACAATGGCTAAATACTGGCTGGAGCATCTTCGGCCGGTGGTAAATAGTTAATCCACGATTCAATGAAACAATTTTTATTGCGATTAGTGATCTTGCAGGAATCAGTTTCCTGCCAACGGTGTCCAACGCCCAATTAAGGGAAAAGGCCGAAGAACTATTGTCTACGACATTAGGCAATGATCCGGAGGAACCAGTTACCCCAACCGATACGCTTTCGCTCGATGAGCAACATCGGCAGGATTCCATCAAGATGCAGGAGCTAGCCCTCCAGTTGCAAGAGATGAAACTAAACGAGATCTTACTGAAAGACGAGCTGGAAAACACGAAAAACAGCAACGCTACCGCCGACTCCCTAAAAAGGGCCGAGCAACGAAACCGTATCGATTCCCTTCGGGCACTGACTCCCGGCGTACCTGTAGTCGTAGAGGGGGATACCTTATTTCACCTTTACGCCAAGCGCGGAGGTCGCACTCCGGTTGACCGGGCTGAGGACATCCTCAATATCATGGTAAAGATCGGGACCTCGCATTCCTTGAAGAAGGATTCCATCTATATCTATGACAGCGAATACGTAACGGATATCATGTACGGAGATAAGGTTATCCTAAGTATCACCGATCAAGATGCCCTATGGCAAAATCTCAGTCGTATAGCCCTCGCAGAACAATATCAACCGATTATCCAAAACAAGATACAAGAGCTAAGGGAGCAACATAGTATCTTGCAGATAGCGAAACGGGTATTATTGTTCATCCTCGTAATTATCATCCAATATTTCCTGTTTAAGCTGACCAACTATCTGTTTAAGAAACTACGCAGGAAAATTATCTGGTTAAAGCAGAACCGACTCAGATCTATTACCATCCGGGATTATGAATTTCTCAACACACATCGCCAAGGACGCGTATTGATGTTTTTCACCAACGTAATACGATGGATCGTGTTACTAATCCAATTAACCATCAGTGTACCGATCCTTTTCGCTATCTTCCCGCAAACAGAAGATCTAGCCTTGAAGATATTCTCCTACTTGTTGGAGCCGGTAAAGATGATCTTTAAATCGGTAGCTTCCTATATTCCGAACTTGTTTATCATCTTGGTGATCTATTACTGTATCAAATACATCGTAAAAGGAATCCAATACATAGCCAACGAGATAGAGAGCGAGAACCTGAAAATATCAGGTTTTTACCCGGATTGGGCGCAACCGACGTTTAATATCATCCGTTTCCTGCTATACGCCTTTATGATCGCCATGATCTATCCTTATCTGCCGGGATCGGACTCGGGGGTATTTCAAGGCATATCCGTATTTGTCGGTTTGATCATATCGTTGGGTTCCAGTACGGTGATCGGAAATATCATCGCAGGGCTGGTCATTACTTATATGAGGCCCTTTAAATTGGGTGACCGTATCCAACTAAACGAGACGACTGGCAACGTGATCGAGAAGACTCCGTTTGTCACCCGTTTACGTACCCCTAAGAATGAGGTAGTGACCATCCCGAACTCCTTTATCATGTCCTCCCATACAACAAATTATAGCGTATCCGCACGGCAATACGGATTAATCATCCACAGCACGGTTACGATCGGCTACGACGTACCTTGCGGCAAGTTCATCAATTATTGATCAATGCCGCCCGCCAGACCACCGGGGTATTGCCAGAGCCGAAGCCTTTCGTATTGGAGACCGAACTAAGCGATTACTATCCTGTTATCAAATCAACGCTTATATAAAGGACGCCGATAAACTCGGGGATATCTATTCCGACCTGCATCAAAACATACAGGACGTATTCAATGAGGCTGGCGTAGAGATCATGTCACCGCACTATTTCGCCGGACGAGACGAAGCGCTTCCACGATCCCGGCCTCTCCCTATCTGGATGACAGGGTAGAGCCTTCAAAGAAATAAATATTTCACGGTAAATAGTTAAAAATGATCTCACGAAACAAATCGTGGGGGATTTTATGTTATATGTCCAAACGTCACTAATAAAATAAATAATGGTAATGAAAAAGTATTTTATCGCAGTAGCGGCTATGGCATTTTGGCCGCATGTAGCGGGAAACAAGCCCAAAAGGATGTACCCGTAGAAGTAGAGGAAGAAGAATTCGCCATAATGTCGGCGGCTCCGGACGCTCCGTCTCTGCCACTGATCCATTCTGTTAAGGCGACTCAACCGGCAAACCCGTGAATATGAGAGATTCCTTGAAGGCTGATCCTAAAAAGGGACCGGTTATCCAAAAAAGTATAAGGGAACCCTGACTTCTCCGGATAGCGTGAATGTAGATTATGACTTAACCTTGTATTATCAACAAGATAACGCAGACGAGGAAGGCGTATTCGAGTTGGATGCTCTTTATACCGTACCGGAAGCAGTAGCCTCAAGCACCGGAGCGGCGAAGAAAGCTCCTCAGAAAGCCATTACAACCGGTAAACAAAAAGTAAAGCACGGAGCTCCCGATGACGTTAGCGCAGTAATCTACGAGTTGATTCCTAGTGATGGCGAACCCGTCATTTATTTCCTAGTAGAAGGGGATAACTTGACCTTGATGAACGACGCGTTGCAAAAAGCGGCGGCAGATCTTAACTACACACTAAAACTTGTTCAATAATATAGGCAGCACATCTTTGTATATATAGATCACCCCGATAGTCTTACCGGATCGCC
>ENA-OQIC01001068-OQIC01001068.1-human-gut-metagenome-genome-assembly--contig:-NODE-1068-length-10350-cov-1.804167_pt1 | contig 10350 bp, 17 predicted proteins | sample MGYA00242572_ERZ504736 | MGnify/ENA primary metagenome ERZ504736 (study PRJEB26092, sample SAMD00036201) | human gut metagenome | host: Homo sapiens | study: EMG produced TPA metagenomics assembly of... | reverse complement strand
TTTCATTTTGTATATTTTTCAACGGATTTTGGCACTTTCCCTTCCCACTAAAAATACGGAGCTCCAGGTCGTTTGATAACCGGGATCTTGTGCTGCAAGATCCGCCTCCGAATTGCTATTCATAAAGTTCTCCGTCAAATACAACCGTCGCCGGTCCGGTCATATATACGACATTTTTTTCTCTGTCCCACTCAATCTTCAGATTGCCTCCAAGCAGCTGCACAGTCACACAGTCCTCTGTAAGACCATTTACCATACTTGCCACAGCCACCGCACATGCTCCCGTTCCACATGCCAGCGTCTCTCCAGATCCCCGTTCCCATACACGCATCTCTACAGTCTCGCGATCAAGCACGCGGGCAAACTCGGTATTCACTCGATTCGGAAAACATGGGTGATGCTCAAACTTTGGTCCAATTTTTCGATCTCCATATTTGGATATCATCCAGATATACGACTGCATGCGGATTGCCCATTGAGACACAGGTCATCCGATACTCGTCTCCATCCACACTGATCGGAACATTTACCGCATGATCCCCTTCTACTTTTACCGGAATCTGCTCTGGCACAAAAATCGGGGATCCCATATCCACTTTTACAAGTGCAACTTTCCCCTCTTCTACCGTCAGACTTAAATGTTTGATCCCTCCAAGTGTCTCTACAGATATTTCTGTCTGATCTGTCAGGCCATAATCATAGACGTATTTTCCAACACAGCGAATCCCATTCCACACATTTCACCTCTGGATCCATCCGCATTATACATCTTCATCTCAAAATCTGCACATTCAGACGGACAGATTAAAATCAATCCATCCGATCCCACTCCAAAATGTCTGTCACTGACTCTTCGTGCCATTTCCGAAGGCGATTCTACTTTTTCTTTCAGACAGTTTACATAGACATAATCGTTTCCTAATCCTTGCATTTTTGTAAATTTCATCTGCGGTTCCTCTCTTTTCTCTTTTATTTTTCTGATGGACGCTCATCCATCATCTCTAATATCATCTGCGCTGTCTCTGTCAGGCTGTTCCCACTCTCCATACTGTATTTTTGTAAATATCGGTGTGCCTCTGCTTCTGACATTTCTTTCTTTTCCATCAGCTGCGCCTTTGCTCTGGAAATAATCTGATTCTGTCTCTCATTTCGTTCACTCTTTCTGCCGCGCCTTTTTCTTCTCTGCCACTCAAACATTTCTTCCATGGCCCGCACTTGCTCTAACAATTCCTGCACTTTCAGAGGCAAAGAAAGCGTCCTGATATGTGCCGTTTCCTCCACCGGATGCCTTCCTGTTGTAAGCACCAGCATCTCAAATGACTGCGGCAAATCCGCTCGTAATTCTCCATACACCATATCTTTGAGCTGGCAGGAACAAATGACGATCCCCTCCTCCAGAACATCCGCATAGTTTAATATCTGCACGCCGGAAGTGCAGACTCCGATGACATCAAATCCATTTCGGACAAGCAGATTCCGAATCTGTATTCCGGTCTCCCTTTCGGAATTGCCACTATGATCCTGCTCACGCTCACCCCTCCCTGCATCTTTTCGTTTGACAGAATAGCTTCCTATATCCGATACAAATATTGTTCCAGCTCCCACGCAGTCACCTGTGCACAGTATTCCCGGTATTCTCTCTTCTTCGTCTGAATATATTTTTGCGATAATTCTTTCCCGATCACACTTTGCATCAGTTCATCCTGCTCAAAGGCTTCCACCGCTTCCAAAAGGCTCTTCGGAAGTCTGCATGTTTCTTCCAGTTTCTGACTCTGTTCCCTGTATTCCTGTTCGTCAATGCAGGATGCGGAAGGATTTTCCTCTCAATTCCATCCATTCCTGCCGCCAGACAGACTGCGAGTGCCAAATATGGATTTGCGGATGCATCCGGACTCCTTAACTCTATCCATTTTTTTCCTTCTTTCTCAAATGGAATGCGAATCAGAGCACTTTTCTTCTTGACTGACCAGTTTGCATAAATCGGCGCATCAAATCCCGGTATCAGCTTTTATACGAATTGACGATCGGATTGGTAAACAGAGACACTGCGCCGATGTGTTTCATTAATCCTCCGATAAAATAATAGGCTTCTCTGCTTAATCTATAAGGATCCTTCTCATCGAAAAATAGATTTCTTCCCTCCTTCTGAAGTGTCAAATTCAAGTGCATCCCCGAGCCGGCGCTCTCACTTTTCGGCTTCGGCATAAATGTTGCATGCAGTCCATGCTTTTTCGCAATAGTCCGCACAACCATCTTAAATGTCAGAATATCATCTGCCGCAGACAGTGCCTCACTGTGCCGAAAAACGATCTCATGCTGTGCCGGAGCCACTTCATGGTGGGAAGACTCAATCACAAATCCCATCTCCTCCAATGTCAGTACGATATCTCTCCTTGTATTTTCTCCAAAATCCATCGGATCGATGTCAAAATATCCTGCACACTCATGTGTTACTGTCGTCGGATTTCCTTCTTCATCCATGTGGAAGAGGAAAAACTCACACTCACTTCCAACTTCCATCTTGTATCCCTTCTCTTGCGCCCGCTTGATCGTCCGCTTTAAAATCTGGCGGGAATCGCTCTCAAATGGTGTCCCATCACACTTATAGACATCACAGAGCAACCTGGCAACTTTCCCCTGCTGTGGCCGCCATGGAAATATTTCAAACGTAGATGGATCAGGATGTAAATACATATCCTCTTCCTCCAACCGGATAAATCCTTCCATACAGGATCCATCAAATGTACATGCGTGCTCCAAAGCTTTTGGAAGCTGACTTGCTGTGATTGCTATATTTTTCAATGTTCCTAACATATCTGTGAACTGAAGACGGATAAACTCTACATCCTCCTCTTCCACAATTTGTATAATATCGTCCTTCGTATATGTTCTCATAACTTCCTCCCCGACAAAACCGAGTTTTCTGCTGCTACTTTTATGCGATCCAGAAAGAGGGCGTTCCTGCACGGAAAACGCCCTCGTCTGTTTTTTATCATAACAATCCCTATTTTATTTGTCAACGAAATCACCGCTATTTTGTGACTGCTTTTGACAATTCATCAATTCGTCTAAGCTCTTCTTCACTGAACTCTGTTTTTTCAACGATTTTTACATTCTCCCGAATCTGTTCCGGCTTGGATGCGCCGATCAGGACACTTGTCACATCTCCATCGCGAAGCACCCAGACAGAGCCATCTGTGCCAGTGTCTGTCCACGCTCTTTTGCGACTTCATTCAACGCCTCCAGCTGCTCTAACCGTTCTTTTGTGACTGCACTCTCCTTTAAGAATCTTCCGCTTTTCCGAATGCGGCTGTCTTCCGGAATTCCGTGCAAGTACCTGTCGGAGAGCAGTCCCTGTGCCAACGGACTGAATGCGATCAGCCCGCAGCCACTGTTGTTCGCAAATGTTTTCAAACCATCATTTTCAATCCACCGATCTAGGATCGAATAGCGAATCTGGTTGATCACGAAAGGACATTTTAATTCCTTTAAAATCTCCATCGCCTGCATCGTATGTTCCAAATCATAGTTCGAAATTCCCGCATACAATGCCTTTCCCTGCTTCACTGCCGCATCAAGCGCCATCATACTCTCCTCCACAGGCGTCTCTGGGTCTACACAGTGATGATAGAAAATATCTACATACTCCAGCCCCATGCGCTGCAGACTCTGATCTAGACTTGCCAGCAGATATTTTCTGCTTCCGCCACTGCCATAAGGGCCCTCCCACATATCATATCCCGCCTTCGTGCTGATGATCATTTCATCACGGTAACTTCCAAGATCTTCTTTTAGGATCTTTCCAAATTCGTCTCTGCGCTTCCCGGAAGCGGACCATAATTATTTGCCAGATCAAAATGTGTGATTCCAAGATCAAAAGCAGTAAAACACATCTGACGCATCGTCTCAAAATCGTCCATTGTGCCAAAGTTGTGCCAAAGTCCAAGTGACACCGCCGGAAGCTTCAGCCCGCTCTTTCCACATCTGTGATACTTCATCCTATTATATCTCTCTTCATCTGCATGGTATTTCATCGCTGCGTAACCCCTTTCTTGCTGCACTTTTTTCTATTTTACTTCTTTCCAAGCTCTTTTGCAACTTTTACGCACGCTTTCATCGCTTCTATGACGCTGCTTCTGAATCCTTTCTCCTCGAGTACGCGCACCGCCTCGATGGTTGTCCCTCCCGGAGAGCATACCATATCTTTTAATTCTCCTGGATGTTTTCCTGTCTCCAACACCATTTTCGCGCTCCCATAAACTGCCTGCGCTGCAAATTTATATGCCTGCGCTCTCGGCATTCCATCTGCGACAGCCGCATCTGCCATCGCCTCGATGAATAAAAAGACATATGCCGGAGAACTTCCGCTTACAGACACAACAACATCCATCAGTTTCTCACTTAATACTTCTGCTTTTCCAAATCCACTAAATATTTTGCAAATATAGGAAGTTCTTCCTCTGTCACCAGTTCATTTTTGCAGACACCTGTAATGCCTTCTCCCACAAGCGCCGGTGTGTTTGGCATTGTGCGAACAATCTTCACCGGTTTTCCGAATAATTCCTGCAAATGTTCCAGCGTCTGTCCCGGCGCGATCGTGACGATAATCTGCCCCTCTGATACCACTTCCCGGATTTCTTCGATCACAGCTGCATAAAACTGTGGTTTCACAGACAGAACGACTACCTCTGCTTTCTTTACCACTTCTTGATTATCTGTTGTCACAGCAATTCCAAGTTCCTCTTTCGTCCGCTCCAATCCCGGCTGATAAAGATCAGATGCGATCACATCCTCCGGTAACAGAATCTCGTTCTTCAAAATTCCACTCATCATCGCTTTTGCCATATTTCCGGCGCCGATAAACCCTAATTTCTTCTCCATGTTTTCTTTCTCCTTTCACAAAAGCTTTCAAAAGCATCTTTCCTAATTAAATGACTGTTCTGTACGTTCAATAATTTCATCCTGAAGTGCTTTGCTCAAATTGCGGAAGTGATCACTGTAACCTGCTACGCGCACGATCAGATCCTTATACTCTTCCGGATTGTTCTGAGCATCGATCAGCGTCTGTCTATCGATGACATTGAACTGGATATGATGTCCATCCATATTAAAATAACTCCGCACAAGATTTGCCATCTGCGTCAATCCTTCTTCCCCTGCAACAACACTCGGTGTGAATTTTTGATTCAAAAGCGTTCCCCCTGTCCGTACATGATCCATTTTAGATGCAAATTTTACTACCGCTGTCGGACCACAGATATCGGCACCTTTCTCCGGCGAGATTCCCTCTGATACAGGCTTATGTGCAAGTCTTCCGTTCGGGCTTGCTAACATCACTTCACCAAAGTACACATGACAGGTAGTCGGAAGCATATTGATCCTATAAGTACCGCCTTTCATGTTCGGTCTGCCTGTCACTGTATGATAGTAGAAGTCAAAGACTGCCTGCATCACATCGTCTGCATAGTCATCGTCATTTCCATATTTCGGTGTCTTGTTGCGTACAAGATTTGCAATCTTCTCGTATCCTTCAAAGTTGTGTTCCATGGCTTCCATTAACTCTTCCATCGTAAATTTCTTCTCATCTAACACATTGTATTTGATCGCTGTCAGAGAGTCGGTAATCGTACCGATTCCTACCCCCTGCAAATAGTTGATATTATAACGAGCTCCTCCGGCATTATAATCTTTTCCGTTGGAAATGCAGTCGTTTGTGATGACAGATAAAAATGGCGCCGGCATATATTCTGCATAGATCTTCTCAATAATATTGCTTCCTTCCATTTTGATGTCTGCAAAATATTCTACCTGCTTCTTATAAGCCTCAAACAATTCTTCATAAGAATGGAAGTCTGTTGCCTCCCCAGTCTGAAGCCCGAGCTGCTTTTTGCTGACCGGATCAAAACCATTGTGCAGCGTGATCTCGAGAATCTTCGGAAGGTTGAAATATCCTGTCAGAATATATGCTTCATTTCCGAATGCACCAGTCTCCACACATCCACTCGTTCCGCCTCTTCTTGCATCCTCAATAGATTTTCCTGCATTTAGCAATTCCTGTATGATCGCTTCCGTATTATAAAATGCCGGCTGTCCCCATCCTTTTCTAGAAATTTCGCAGGCACGTTTTAGGAACTTCATCGGTGTCTTCTTGCTGATCTGTACATTCGAACTTGGCTGCAAAAGCTTCATTTCATCCATACAATCTAAGATTAGATAGCTGACCTCATTGACTCCATTCTGTCCATCCGGTGTAATCCCTCCGGTATTAATATTTGCAAAATCTGTGTAAGTACTGCTCTCCTTTAATGTGATTCCCACTTTTGGAGGAGCCGGCTGATTGTTAAATTTCACCCAGAGGCATTCTAAAAGTTCCAGCGCTTTCTCATCATCTAAAATACCTGCCTCTGTATCTTTTTCATAGAATGGATTCAAATGCTGATCCAGTCTTCCCGGACTATACGCATCCCATGGATTTAACTCCGTTGTCACACCAAGATGCACAAACCAGTACATCTGGATCGCCTGCCAGTATGTCTGTGGCGCATGTGCCGGAACCACATCACAATTTGCCGCGATTTGTAGCAGCTCCTGCTTTCTCACTTCATCTTCCTCTTTCTCTGCAAGTTCTCTTGCAAGCGCTGCATAACGTTCTCCAAGGATAATAATTGCATCACAGGCGATCTCCATCGCATTTAACTGTGCACGCTTGTCAAGTGCTTCCTTGTCATTGAGGAAATCCAGACGGTTTCTGCTCTCGATAATATCCTGCTTGTAATCGAGAAATCCTTTTTTGTAGATTTTCTCAGAACCGACTGTATGTCCCGGTCCTCTCTGCTCCATAAACTCTGTAAAATCCCTGCCTCATAGCACTCTTTCCACTGTATGCTCATATTGTGAAGGATCTTATGACGGATAGAACGATTCTCCCAGTATGGAATGATCTTTCCTCCTGAAGTTTTAAGTCTTCCTCTGTTACCTTGAAACTGATCAGATCCCGGTCATTCATCACATGCATGTCCTCCAGTGTATGACAGCAAAGTTCTGGGAATGTCGGTGCCGACTGCGGCTGTCCCCTTTCTCTCCAACAATCAGTTCTCCTTCATTAATACAAAGTGTCTTATTTTCCATAAAGTGCTTAAATGCCAGTGCCCTCATCTCCGGTACACTGACAGAGCCTTCGTACTTTATGTACGCATCTGTCTCCAGATCGGCACGCTCCATATAAATGTGTGGAACTGCATTGACACTCTGTTCTCTCAGTTTCTGAATTCTTTCGTTCATACCTCTTCTCATAATTAACCTCCGATTTTTGTATTTGCAAATCCATTTTGGATAAATTGTCTCTGGAATGCTTCCATCTGTTCTTTCGGCGGAATCGTAAATGCTTCCCCCTTATATCTGATATCCAGCTTATCATATTTTCCCCCGGCAATATTATGATACGGGAGCAGATTGATCTGGCTGACAGAAATAGATTGTTTCAGAAAAGTAATCATTGCTTCCATCTCTCTTCCGTGTCATTGACTCCACCGATGACCGGAATACGAATATAAATCCTTGCCCCACGTTCACTGATGAAACGAAGATTTGACAAAATTAATTCATTGTCTTTCCCCATATATTTTTCATGCTTTTCCGGATCCATTGTCTTGATATCATATAGAAATGTATCCACATAAGGCAGCACGCGCTCATAATTCTCCTGCGGTGCATACCCACATGTGTCAATTGCCACATTGTATCCCTTTCTCTTAAGCTTCTTTAATAACTGCTCGATATAGTCCATATTCTGCGCCATGACCTCACCGCCAGATAACGTTACGCCTCCTCCTGACTCCTCATAGAACATACAGTCTTTCTCAATTTCTTTTATCAATTCCGAAATCGTGTATTCCTTCCCCACAATCTCTCGCGCATTATTCACACAATGATCCAGACATTCTCTGCAAAGTTCACATTTTGTCCGGTCCGTGCACGCAATTCCATCCCGAACCGTCACTGCATGGTGACTACAGATCTGTTCACATGCATGACACCCGCCGCACCGGTCCGCATGGAACATCAGCTGAGGCGTAAATTTCTGACTTTCTGGATTGTGACACCACCAACACTTTAAATGGCAGCCTTTAAAAAAGACCGTCGTTCGAATTCCATCTCCATCATGTATGGAATATTTCTGAATATTCATAATCTCAGGATATTTCATAATCCCCTCCACCTTTTCTTCCGTCAGGATTCTTCTTTTTATGGCTAAAATTCATCCTTATATTTTCATAAAAATGAAATTTTTATCATTTTTTCATATTATATCACAGTATTTTTATTTTGTCATAAAATTATTTTACATTTTTTAATTACTTCTTTCATAAAAAACTTTTTGACTTTTTATAAAATTCATATCTCGTGAATTGATTTTTTCCTGCAAATCCTTTATCATAGAAACAGAAATAAAAAGAAATGGAGCATCCAGTGTGAATAAAAGTGCTGTCATCGGATTTCGCATCAAAGAACTGCGAACAGAAAAAAATAATACATTAAAATATCTCAGTGAACAGACCGGTCTTTCCATCGGCTTTTTGTCACAGTTTGAGCGTGGACTGACCAGTATTGCGATTGATTCTTTGGAAAAGATTGCCCAGGTATTGGAAGTTGAACTCTCGTCCTTTTTTGATCTCTCCTCACCACAGGAGACAAAATATGTAGTGCGAAGCTATGAAAAGGAGACTACCCTCGTCAACTCGGAAATCATTGAATATGCATTGACTGACCATCTGACCAGTTTCGATCTGCTTCCGCGCCTTGTAGAGATCATGCCTCCTCTTCCTGAAGAAAAAGAGACTCTGGAACTCTACAATCACACCGGCGAAGAATTCATTTATATTTTAGAAGGAATCCTCACGATGAATATTGATGGTATCACTTATCAGCTTTATCCCGGTGATTCCGTCCACATCCCATCATGCATTCCTCATAACTGGTCCAACAAGACAAATCATATTACAAAAATCCTGACTGTCCACAGTCCAAATCCTCTCAAAAAAGAAGGCTGATCACCTGTCATCTGGATCTGCCTTCCTTTCACATCTAAATGATATGCTTCCTCATACAGCAGCTGTGAAAGCGGCACCAACCGGAACCCTTCTCTCTCCAGACTTTCAATGAGCTTTGGCAATGCCTCTTTCGTATATTTTGCCTCACTGTTTAGCCGGATGATTGAGCCCCCTTGCAGTTCTTTATCTTCCATCACTGTCCGTAAGATTGTCTTCGCTCCATAATCTTTCCAGTCCATAGAGTCTATATTTCCCATCACAGTAAGATAGCCCCCTTCTTTTGCTGTCAAAATCACCGTATCATTAAATGCACCATAAGGTGGTCGGAAGAACTTCATCTCTTTCCCTGTCAATTCTTTTACTGCCTGATGTGTCTCTTTTAATTCTTTCTCTATCTCCTCTTTTTCAAGCTGTACCATGTTCCGATGTGTCGCCGAATGGTTCCCGATATCGTGCCCTCCTTGAACGATCCTCCGAACATCTTCCGGATACTGTTTCACCCAGTCCCCAGTGACAAAAAAGCAGCACGAACATTATAATCCTCAAGAATCTCCAGTATGTCCTTTATACTACTGTGATCCCATGCACACTCAAATGTCAGCACTGCCTTCTTCTCTTCTGTTTCCACCGACTGAATCGGTAATTCTTTTCCGTAAACATTGTTGCTTACAGTAACTATCTCTGGGAGATGCCACACAGCACCTACGACCAGAAGAAACACAGACACAACAAACAAACAGCATTTCCAGATTTTTTTCATACCGTTCTCCAGCTTTCTTTTACTTTACTATATGCCTGCTTCTTACTGCTTATATCCTAATTGACAAGATCGTAAACTATTCCCAGGTAATATTTCCTATTTCATAGATTGATACCACTTCATTCTGATAGCTTACTGCAAGTTTTAAATGATAGGTACGAGAAAAATTATTTCCGTCTTTGACTCCTTTAATACAACATCACAAGTAACATTTCCAATCTGTTTCCCCTGATATTCTGTCGCATATGCACTTTCTATCTTCGCTTCTGCGCTCTGTACCTGCACTTCACTGTCTTTATAAAATGTTTTCCTGTCCTTTTTTACCTTTTCTCTCTGTTTGTTGTCTACGATACTCTGATAAAAGCTATTATCGATTGTTTTCCGATTCTGCTTACTCACAGAACTGTCTACCAACATGACAGATTTTGCCAGTTTTCCACTCCTCTCTTGATTTTTTCATTTTCCTCGTCTGACACTTTTTGATCTGATTTTGGAAGTTTGTCATAAAAGAATTCATAAGTCTTTCCTTTTTCTTTTTTC
>ENA-OQIC01001066-OQIC01001066.1-human-gut-metagenome-genome-assembly--contig:-NODE-1066-length-10360-cov-1.940682_pt1 | contig 10360 bp, 15 predicted proteins | sample MGYA00242572_ERZ504736 | MGnify/ENA primary metagenome ERZ504736 (study PRJEB26092, sample SAMD00036201) | human gut metagenome | host: Homo sapiens | study: EMG produced TPA metagenomics assembly of... | reverse complement strand
TGGCTATGGATACGGTGGCGTTCGACGAGTTCGCAGGCAAGGCCAAGAAGGCCGGCCGGGACTTGGTGGACATCATGAAGAACTACATGGCCAACAAGTCGTTCTCCCGTGGCGTCGAGACGTTCCAAGGCGAGGCGAGCATGGCGTTCGTAGGCAACACCTCGCATAACGTGCCGTACATGCTGAAAAACTCCGACCTGTTCGAAGAGCTGCCGAAGCAGTACCATGATCCGGCGTTCCTGGACCGCATCCACTTCTACCTGCCGGGTTGGGAGTTCGAACAGATCCGTTCCGAGATGTTCACCAGCGGATTCGGATTCGTGGTCGACTATCTGGCGGAGATTCTGCACAACCTGCGCGATGCCGATTACAGCGACCGGTTCGAAAAGTATTTCGAACTGTCTTCCACACTGTCCACGCGTGACAAGGATGGTATTAGGAAGACATTCTCCGGACTGATGAAGCTCATCTACCGGATGGCAATGCCACTGCCGAGCAGATGGAGCCGTTGCTGCGTTGCGCCATTGAAGGCCGTAAGCGAGTCAAAGACCAGCTGTGCCGCATCGACTCCACCATGGAGGAGGTCGAGTTCACCTACAAGCGTGTGAGCGACGGTGAAGTAGTCGCCGTGCAGACGTTGGAGGAGCTTGACTACCCGCAGTTGTATTGGCGTGGGCGCGTAGTTGAGAACTCGGAAGATGAAGGCGAGTCGGAATCGTCTGTTGCCGGTGAAGCATGGCAATTGCGGGTAACGAGAAAGAGGCGAGTTCTTCTGAGAACGCCAATGCCTTGCCCGTAGCGCGGCAGCAAGAAACAGCTACGATGACTCCAATCGAGCGTCTTGCGGCAAAGGCCGATGGAAAGCAGCGGGAACTGATCGAAAACCAACGTGGAATCACGTATTTCGGATTATTCGGCCCCTACTTGGCCGGGGCAAAGAAAATCGTTATAGAAGATGCATACGTGCGTATGCCGTACCAGCTGCGTAATCTGGCTGAGTTCTTGGAGATGCTGCTGAGATGCAAAATCCCGATGAGGATGTAGCCGTCCGTCTGGTGACTGGGCATAATGAGTCTGGATTCGTGGAGGCGCAGCTAAATGGTTTGAACGAATTGGCATCGACGTTCGCACAGCTGGGCGTGAACCTCACATACGAATTCAGAGACACTTTGCACGACCGTTCCATTACCGCGGATACCGGCTGGGAAATTCTTCCCGGTCGTGGTCTTGACATCTTCCAGAAATTCGTTGATGGCGATTGGCTCAACCCGTTGCTACGTCATCAACAGCTCCGCCGTGTCAAGGAATGCAAGGTCACGTATAGGCGAATTGATGAGAAATGAGTTGATTTAGGTCTCAGGAGGTAAGAAGAAAGACAATGATGAATTGGACGGATGCGGTTCAGGCGATTTGTGCATTATAAGTACAATTGGCGGCATTGGTGCACTTGGCGTTAGTGCATGGCAAATTTATTTGGCTTCAAAGCAGATGAGAGAAACATCAAAGCAATCAAACAAGAGAGTGAAGACCGTAACCGCCATATATTTCGATGGATGTTGTTCCGGGTCTTGGCGGAGTTGGCTGTTGGGATTTAAAGATAAGCAACACGGGAGGATCTCCCGCAAGAGACATATCAATTTCATTGTTGCACGATCATTTTTTATCCGATGAAGATGGTTCATATTTAAAAGATAAGCTTGAAGCTTTTTGCTCCACACAGTTTGATTTAATGCCAGGAGCGTCCCGTAGAATTTATTGGTCGATTTATTCTGCAGATGAGAGCAGGGTATTAGAGGGGCTCCTCTTAAAGGAGTTATTTCCGCTAGGTATTCGTGGAAAATGATTCTAAAATAATCGCAGATTATGATGACAACTTGCCATATGACTGTGAGAATGCACCGATTCCCGCACCCTCGACGGGCTCGAAGAGAGAGGGTAAATCCGAAGCGGACTCATTAAAAAACATAGAGTATGCACTTAGAAGTATTTCTCATCAAATTGGTGAACTCGCAAGATAAGAAAAAACGCGCTAAGTTGGTGCATGTATTTCATATTATGGAATGGATCGATTTTGGTGCAATGATTAAAATTTATGTTGTATTTATAATTTGAATTCTGGAAGGAAGATATGACCTGTGTTAGATACTGATTTTCAGCCGATAGACAATGAAGAACTATAATTGCAAAGAGATGTAAATTACAAATATGTTATGCGATATCAGTGATTTCATATTCAGTATCAAACTAAATCAACTTGTCATTGGGAAAATACCAAATTATTGAGTATGATGTTTGATGTAGAGTCCAATGGGATTGCCGAGGTTATCAAATATAAGTCTTTAGGTGGCTGTAAATCCTACTGCATAATCATTGGTATAGAAAAGAAACACTACTGATGAGAGAATGCATGCAGAATTTTAAGATAAAAAGGTTTGTATGTTGACTTTTGAATTTGGTGGGAATGTCGTTGTATAGCTTCAATATAGCTATGATCGTGTATACGTATGTCTAGAAATAAAGCTAATGCAAGAAGAGAGTCTTTCTGATTATTCTCGCTACTTTTTGTTGCTAACAAAGTTAGCTGCTTGTATTTATCTGAAGTTTTAAATTCATTGAGAATTGTCTTAATTTCCTGATCGGTTGCTCCAAGTAAAGGGATTTTATCGTTTTTAGCTATTTTTGTGTTGATGGTAGGAAGATGAGTTTCCTGCAAAATTTGAAAAAATCTGTTGACTATTTTTGAGATATACTTGTTTGCTGTTGATTTCCCTGTCAATTAATAGCTGAGTGTTGTATATGACGCTGTCTCGAATATTTAGTATAGCATTCTTAATGCTTTGGGTGATCATATATTTTATTCTCTGTGTCTTTTTAAGAAATGTAAAAAATACTATAATATATAGTAGTATTGAAACACCATTTGTTATTGCTGTTATTAGTGATAGCAATGCATTATAATGGAAAATGAATGGAATAAATATGAAGAGTAAAGAAAACATCAGAAAGAAAATTATACTGAATGACCAGTATATGTATCTATCTAACGAGAAGTCTTTAGTCTTAGGTGCCTCTATTATTCTTATTGAGAAGAATGATACTATTGCTGTATAAAATACAGTATATATAAGTACAATAACGAGATTGTTATTAATTATAGTCGAATTCTTTTTCGAGAGAAGGTTGATTACTAATACTATAGTAAAGTAAATTATGCCCGAAAGAACAAAAAAGATGTATGTGAATTTCTGTTTTTTAACGTCTGTATACTCATTCAGTATATTTTTAAGGTGATCTATTTTTTCGCAGGAAATCTTAATATCTTGGTTAAAGATAACTTGTTTTTCGCATATTCTTCTAGAGATAGAAAGAGAAAATCGGAAAACCATACAGTTAGTATTGCAAATATTATACTGTAACGCGTCAGTTCAGGGAATATGACAGAGCTGTATACTGTTCCAGCAAAACATGTGTAAGAGTTTATTTTACATATTCTTATAAGAAAGAATTCCGGAAGTGATGACAATGATGTTGTGGAAATGAGAAAAGAAGTTGCGAAGCATATTCCTAGGAGGGTAAATAAATCACTGAATCCTGATCCATTTATTGCTTCTTTCCAAAAATCAGAAAAATAAAGGTCTTTATGAGTAATTTCCCATAGCAAATAGCGCAAAAACTGCATGGGAATAATCATAAAAACAGCGTAGAGAGATCTTTTTACTACATCACGCCATTCGAATTCTTTATATATCATTTTGCTTCTTCAATTCTGTTGTAGTTTAAGTAGTGATAGCTAATGATTATAGTAATAGTTATTCCGCTGATGCAGCGGGGATGTGACAAATATCTTAAAGTCATCAGTGTAATAAACGGCGACTATTTGAACATCATCTAAAATGATGCAGAACCTCCGGTATATCGGTAGAGACGAGATGTACGAATATGCCACAACACGAGCCGATTTCGTCGACGTGTATGGCGATCCGTCCGGCCGCAAGACGAACAGCGACATGTGGACGAGTTTCGGCGTAGGCTTGGGTTTCTGTCACCCGGATGGGGCGTTGAATATTCGAGGCGGCTATATTGCGGTCGATCTGTACTTCACTGACACGTTCCAGTACACGAAACTTTACGCTATGAGGGATTCCGTTGAACGGATACTAGCACATCTGGGCGAGGTGATTTGGAACGAGCCGGAAGCTGACAAGAAAAACCGACACCTTTGGGTGCGGCATGACGTGGATTTTGCCAGTGACATGACGGAAGCCTACCGGTGGATGACGGACGGGCTGCTCGCCATGCGCAATGTGTATGAGCTGCTCGGCTGATGTTTTGGCCGTTTCGACTGCTGTGCGTTCAATGCTTCATACAATGAACGTAGTCATCCGAAAAGAGGCCGCCATGAAGTACGGATGAGAAACCCAGCTGGAAGAAGAGCCTGTCCGCGCGCACGAAAGGCCGTGCCACCCGCGCGGTCAAGAAAGCGTTGATCCCCGGCTGCGGCAAGAAGGGCATGGGATAGCTGCATCCCAAGCGCAAGCTGTACAACACCATCTACAAGAAGACCACGTTCAGTCTGTTCGACCTGTTCAAGTAACCAGGGCTAAAGGAGGGAATCACATGTGTTCCAATCCAGACACATACGAGTTCCGACTTTCATCAGACCTTCCTCAACAGAGCGCCGTTCCTACTGATACGTTTTCTGCCTTGCGGGAAGTCCATGAATATTCAGCGGAGAACGGTCCGCGTTTCCACACGGCTGCTGAGATGTTTGATTCTCTGGGAATATGACAGGTCCCGCCATGAGAACATTACGTATGGCGGGATCTAGTGCTTCTGTAGCACTGTTGCTGAATCGCGTGCGGCACTCAGGCGAGCATGGCCTCGATGTTGTTCCTTCCAGATCGTGCACGAAAGCGGCGTAATAGGTCGGTCCGTAGTTCGGCAACCAATGCATGGTGAACTGACGGAAACGACTGTAGCCGGCGCCGCCTAGCATGCAATACGGGAAACGACGCCGGCCACAACGACCGGCCAAGACGGACGGAACACACGAAAAGGCGAATCAAGCACAGCATGGGCAAGAACGGCACGCAACTAACAACGAAGAACGTCACACCAGCGGTCACACCATGGGGTAAGAACCGTGTGAAGAACACCGAAACCGGCAAGCACGTGCTCATCATGCCGGGCATTGGATACACCGTAGACCGACCGCTGCTGTACTGGGCAGCGCAGCGCTTGCGGCCAACGGATGGTTCGTGGACCGGCTCGACCTGAAACTGACGGAAAGCGTCGAGTTTCCGGAAATGATCGCCTGCATGGAACGCGTGGTCGACGAATGGCGCAAGGCGGCGCTCGAACATGCTGCCGAATCGGGTGAGGAGCCGCATTTGCTGGTCGTCACCAAATCGCTCTCCACACTCTCATATCCGCATTCCGCAAAACTAGGATTGCGTGTGGTGCTGCTCACCCCGGTACTCAATCCGCCGCCATTCGACAAGCACAAGTCGGTCATTCCCGCGCCGCTGCCGGGAACTGCAGGCAGCCCGATGCCGCTAATCTGCGCAGGTGACGCCGACCCATACTACGATGACGCCAAAGCGCATCTGCTCACCGACCATGTGCGCACGTACGCTGGTGCCAACCATTCCATCGAAGTGCCGGACGATTGGCAGACGTCGCTCGACTACCTGAAACAGGTCACGCAAGCCATCGTCGACTACGCCGGCTGAAAAGAACGGGACGGAATATGCGCATCGTATTGCAGAAGGTCAGCGAAGGATCCGTCGACGTGGTCGACGAGACAAGCGGAGAAGTCGACACCACATTCGAACCACAGCATATAGGCATCGGCTATGTGCTGCTCGTCGGAGTGGAAGACACGGACGGAGCGGAGCAAATCGACTGGCTCGCCCGCAAAATCGCCAACCTACGCGTCTTCGAAGACGAGAACGGCAAAATGAACCGTTCCATCCACGACGTGAACGGCAGTGTGCTGTCCATCTCCCAATTCACGCTATACGCGGACGTGCGCAAAGGCAACCGCCCAAGCTTCGTGAAAGCCGGAGCGCCCGCGCACGCCGAACAGACATGGCACGGATTCAACGACGCCCTGCGCGCACAAGGATTCGAAGTAAAAGAAGGACGATTCGGCTCCCACATGCGCGTGCGGCTCGCCAACGACGGTCCGGTCACCATCATCTTTGACACCGACGAACTCGGCGTCTGACCCAGAACCAACGTGAAACCCTATATCCGACGATTGTCATAGGGTAAAACGCATGGGAATATGGAACGACCGCAAATTGATCGTCAACTGCCTGCCGTTGACTGAATCCGAACGTGCGCAATTCATACGTGCAGCGAAAGACATACCACAGGAATTCGTCGGCGATTCGACCAACGGGGAAGCATGAGCTGGACTGCCGCAGTACCGGAGGAGCTCAAAGCCAAAGCCACCGCGGTCATCGGCAACATCGCGCCCGAGGAATGCGCGCAGTGCCCCAAACTCGAATGGTTGCAAACCTGGAGTGCCGGCGTCGACAAATACCAGCGACCCGGCATCCTACAGCCCGGATCCATGCTAACCAATGCCACCGGAGCCTACGGACAAAGCGTCTCCGAACACATGTTCGCCATGATGTGGGCCATCATGAAGAACCTGCACATCTATGCGGCAAGCAACCCGAATGCCATGTGGCAAGACGCGGGCCGCGCCGTCAGCCCCAACGGAAAAACGGCGCTCGTCATCGGAACCGGCGACATCGGATCACACTTCGCACGACTCTGCAAAACGTCGGAATGACAACCATTGGCATTCGCCGTAATCCCGCCGTCGAAGCGCCGGGCGTCGACCATATCGTAGGATTCGAGTCCCTCGACGACGTGCTGCAATACGCCGATGTGATCGCCATGTGCGTACCATCCACTTCGACAACGTACCACCTGCTCAATGCGGAACGCATCGCATCTCTCAAACCTGACGCCATCATCATCAACGCGGGCCGCGGCAACGCCATTGAAAGCCGAGCGCTTGCCGACGCGCTCGCGGAAGGACGAATCCGTGGTGCCGCGCTCGATGTGACCGAACCGGAACCGCTGCCGGACAACTCGCCGCTGTGGTGCGAGCCGAAATGCCTCATCACCCACATGTGGCGGGAGGCAACCATCTTGAGATCACCGAACGCAGTATCATCTCCATTGCATTAGGCAACGTCCGCTGCTACGCCAACGGTCAGTCGCTCGACAATCGCATGCCCATCAAAAGCTGACGATCGCGCGTGCGGGGAGACCCGTATGATGGCAGTCGGGAAGAAAGGAAAGGGTATGACATTGAACAAATGGCGTCGTGCGACGGAATGGTCCATGACGGCATTGGCGTTGGTGTTCCTGTTCGCGTATTCGTGGGAAGTTCTGGCGAGGACGCATATCCTGTTGTGTGAATGGTGATCAACATCATCTGGATGGTGTTCATCGCCGACTGCGTCGTTTCGATCCTGCTGGCAGAAGATAAGAAAACTTGGTTCAAAGACAATCTGCTGATGCTGGTGTCCATCGCATTGCCCGTCTTCAGGCCGTTGAGACTGCTGCGTCTGGTGGCAGTGCTCAACGTGCTCAATCGTACCGGTGGCATGGCGGTGCGTGGGCGCATCACACTGTACACATGCTGCAGCGTGACACTACTGATGTATATCGGCGCCCTTGCCGAATTGGATGTGGAACGTGGGGTTCCGGGCGCTTCCATCACCGGATTTCGGTGAAGCGATATGGTGGTCGTTCGTGACCGTCACCACAGTCGGCTATGGCGATTTGTCTCCGGTGACATGGCAGGAAGATGCATCGCCATCGGACTGATGATAACCGGCGTTGCTGATCGGCATCGTCACCGCGACGCTGGCTTCATGGATTGTCGACCGTGTTCGTGACGAGACCGACAAGCGTGCGGATGAGGCGGAATCGGAAACGGAACAGTTGCGCCACAATGTGCGGGAACTGACGGACACCGTCAACCAGCTGCGCGATGATATCGCGCAGCTGCACAGGTTATAGCGGTTCTCATGCCTGCACCGGTATTATCGGTCGGTTCCACGGCCAACGCGGATCCAACCGATAAGCCGACAACCAACCCCACGGCCAGCAATCCGGACAATACGGACATCATCGAATTGTGACGACGCCACCCTCGCGCTGCTGGAATCCGAACCGGTGGAACTCGATCCATGGCAGCCGCTCACCAAGCGTTGCCGCTGATATAACCTGTATGGAGCGAAGCCGCGGCTGGGATTGCAGCCACGGCTTTCCTGTTCCGCTGTGCTGATACTCTTTCATAAGAACAAATGTGCGAACGATTGGGGTTCAGTTGGCGGATACTTTGTCATGGCTTTCTGACGAACTACGCAGCGAATGCAGTCAGCCTGTATTGCAGCGTGCCCGTGGAATCGCCAACCAGTGGCGTGCGAAAATGTCGGATCTGCATTGTCTGAACGACTCCGATTCCGATCGCATCACCTGCATGCCAATATACGGGGCACCACCTCACCGTCCAGCCGATACGAAGTGCAAGCCACGCTTGATTTGCATGATGAGCTTTTCTTGGCCAGGTATTGCTCGTGCCCCGCGTTCAACGGTTCGCAGCACGGTTATGGCACGTATTCGTCGGCATATTCGCCCAGCTACCGCAACAATCCAAAATATCGCAGTTTCGACGATGATGACGATGAATACGATTATGTCGATGATTATGATGATTTCGGTTCAGGATCGACGTTCGGCCATGTGCAGGACGATGACGAGTTCGATTCGGAGCCGGCTGGGGGGCACCGCTATACCGGCATGTGCAAGCATGTCGCCGCAATGCTGCTGCTGTTTCTTGACCAGCCCGAACGGTTCCGCGGATTCAAGCGAAGTGACGTGACCTCGCCTATCCTCTCCGACTACATGCGTGCGCTGGATGCGAAGAATGACAATACCGGTCAAAGCGCGCAGCTTGACGTGCTCAAGCGCATCGTCGACGCGAAAAGCCGTCTCGCCGACGAGCAACGAGGCGTCATTACGCAAGGGGCCACGAAAACAAAACGCAAGAGCGGTTCCATCATAGTGAAACCGGGAAGCGTGCGTCTGGAGCCCACGCTGATCATGAACCGTGAGCTGTGGAGCCTGACGTTGAAAATCGGCTGCGGCGACGCAAGTTATATCATCAAAAGCATTTCCAAATTCGTAGCCGACATGCACAACGGGGCATACGTGTCATACGGACAGAAACTCTCGTTCACCCACACTCCGGACATGCTCGAACCGTTCTCGCTGCAGCTGTTCCGATTCCTGCAAGGTGTTGTTGGATCACGTGCCGCAGCGCAACTGCAGAACAACTACTATTACGCGCCAGACGTGCGTATCGAACGTGAAATCATGCTCACCGATGGGGAATTGTGCGATCTACTGAACCTGTTCGAAGCGGAACCGCAACAGGACTACATCGAAGACGTGCTGATAGCACGTGGGCCGCTGGAAGCTCCCAAGCATGAGGGGCGTGAGAGGGCGCGGCAGCTCACTCCGGATGATTTCGCCCATACGGATGACGCCGCTCCGGGCTATGTCGAAGTGGCCACGCCAGGGAGTCCAGATCGCATACTATCGCCATATTCGATGGCAATCCGCAATTTCGGTTCATCGCCGAATATGTGAAGGAAGGCGCTTCGTCGGGCGTGCGTATCACGTCGAACCGTACCATCACGGATCGGATTGTTGGGCAGCGGGGCGTGTACCTCATGAGTGCCGAGCATAACGGCACTCCGATGGATTCCCATATGATGCCAGTGAGCGGACTCTTCCGTTGTACCGACAGCATCCTTCCCGCAGTGGACGCGTTGATGACATTGTGCGCGTCGAACGTTAGCGATGGTGTGTTCATTGCGGAAAACGACTGGCCCATGTTCGCACGAACAATACTGCCAAAACTTACCGAAGCGGGCATTGGTTTCGACATTCCACAGGAAGTCGCCGAACAGATGGGAGCCGACTGCCAGATCGAATTCTACTTGGACCGTGATCTGCAGGGCATCACCTGCGAGGCTGTGGCACGATACGGCGATTTTGTGTTCCAGTTGGTGCCGACCGCCAAAGCGCTACGAGGCGTGATTAATCCGGACTCGCGGTCGAAAGCGGCGCTCATCAAACGAGATACGGCCCGCGAATCATTCGCGGTGCAGGTGGTTCGCCAGCTTTTCCCGACATGGAGTTCCATTGACGTGGCGCGGATTCGTGAGGAAGACGAACAGACTATTCTGCTCTTGCTCACCGAAGGCGTGGATATCTTGCGCTCGGTCGGGCAGGTGTTCTCCACGGCCGCGTTCGACGGCAT
>ENA-OQIC01001065-OQIC01001065.1-human-gut-metagenome-genome-assembly--contig:-NODE-1065-length-10361-cov-1.478992_pt1 | contig 10361 bp, 16 predicted proteins | sample MGYA00242572_ERZ504736 | MGnify/ENA primary metagenome ERZ504736 (study PRJEB26092, sample SAMD00036201) | human gut metagenome | host: Homo sapiens | study: EMG produced TPA metagenomics assembly of... | reverse complement strand
CACCCAGTCGCGGTTTAATCCGGTTCCGGCTGCAATGCCCGCAAACTGCTTTGTCTCATCCTGCTCACTTCTTTGCTCTTTCCGCCAGCTCGGCAGCTTCCTCAGGCTTTATGACCAGCAGGCCGTCCCCGTCGCCTACCAGAATATCCCCGGGACAGATGACCTGGTTTCCGCAGGATACCGGAAAATTGATTTCACCCGGCCCGTTCTTATAGGGTCCATTGGGGGTCACGCCTTTTGCATACACCGGGAAATCCGTTATCTGTCCGATTTCCACGCTGTCCCGGATACACCCGTCCACCACAAAACCTGCCAGCCCTTGGACATAGCGTACCGCGTCATAATTTCACCGCACAGAGACCTGCTCTGGCTGCCAAATGTGGCTATCACCAGCACATCTCCCGGCTTTGCCATATCCAGTGCCTTATGAAACATCAGGTTATCCCCCGCCGGAGCCTTCACCGTAAACGCAGTGCCCAGAAGCCTGGCTTTATTCATGGGCTTCAGCTGGGAATCCACAGCTGCTGTCCGGTTCATGCAGTCGTCAATATTAGCCACCGGAATGTCCTTAAAGGCCTCAACCAATTTCCTGTCCGGCCTCTCGAATTCTTTTCTGATCCTGCACCCTACATTTGCCATATACATTCTCCTTCTCTCCATCATTTTGTAGATCTTAAACTTGTTTCTGACCATAGGATAGCACACATAATAATAATTGAAAATGAATAATATTAGTATATAATATTAACTAAATTTATATTTAAGGAGCTGCTTATGGACCTTTCTGAAATCGAAACCTTCCTCACCATTGTGAATACAAAAAGCATCACAAAAACAGCGGATATCCTGTTTCTAAGCCAGCCCACCGTAAGCCACAGGCTAAAGGCCCTTGAAAAGGAGCTGGGCTTCCCGCTGATTGTCCGGAAAAAGGGGTTTAAAAACGTTGAGCTCACCTCCAAAGGCAGCGAGTTTGTATCCATCGCCGAGCGGTACATATCCCTGTGGAAGGAAACCCAGGTACTGGCCCAGGACAGAGACAGCACTCTTTTGTCCATCGGATGCACGGACAGTCTGAACATCGCCCTGTTTGCAGGCTTCTACCGGCAGATGGAGGCCTCCGGCTGTCCCATTGATCTGGACATCCATACCCACCAGTCCTCGGAGCTCTACAGCATACTGGACCGCCACGACATCGACATTGGTTTTGTATATTACCACCTGCACTATAAGAACATCCTTTCAGAGCGCATCTATCAGGAACGCCTGTATCTGGTGCAGTCAGACGAACCCGCCATATGCAAATCACTGATCCACACCGAGGAACTGGACCCATCCCTGGAATTATTTCTGAACTGGGATGCCAACTTCCAGATCTGGCACGACCAATGGCTGACCGGATACTCCAGGCCGCGGATTATCGTAGATACCATCACCCTCCTCAATCATGTGTGGACGGATAAGAAAAGCTGGATGATCGCCCCGGAATCCGTGATTAACGAACTGTATCATTACAGACGCCTCTATGTCAGCGAACTGAAAAATCCGCCTCCGGACAGGGTGTGTTACAAAATCAAGCACCGCTTCCCCAGCTCCGCCACCCAGACAGCCGTCGCATACTTTGAGCAGGCCCTGGGAAACTACCTATGCCAGGTCAAATCCTCTCTCCGCATCGGAGAGATATGGGGCGCTGATATATAAACTTTTTCTATATTATACATTTAAATAATTCATTAGAAATATATTTAATTTCCGTATATAATCCAATTATCAGCAAACGATTCACAGATGATTGGAGGGTTTATATATGCTTACAACTGCCGAACGTATGGAACACATGCCGTTTTCCGGAATAAGAGTGGTGATGGAAAAAGCAACTCAGATGGACGCCCGCGGGGAACATGTCATCCATCTGGAACTGGGACGTCCTGATTTTGACACGCCTCAGGTAATCAAGGAAGCCGCCTATAAGAGCCTGGAAAAGGGAAATGTATTTTACACCTCAAATTACGGCTCCATGGAACTGCGTACCGCTGTTGCCGAAAAGCTCAGGGTAGAAAACAACATTCATTATGATCCCTCAGAAATCCTGATTACCGTGGGCGTAGGCGAGGGAACCTTTAATGCCTTCGGGGCTTACCTGGAAGAAGGAGACGAGGTCCTGATTCCTGACCCTGTATGGTTAAATTACATCCATGTGCCTGAATACTTTGGCGCCAAGGCAGTACCCTATACTCTGAAGCAGGAAAATGACTATCAGATTGACATGGAAGAACTGGAGAGCAAAATCACAGACCGGACAAAAATGGTTGTCATTATCTCCCCAATAATCCCACCGGAGGCGTACTGGAAAGGGAAACACTGGAGAAACTGGCCAACATCGCCATCCGTCACGATCTGTATGTCATATCCGATGAGATATACGAGAAGCTGATATTTGACGGTGAAAAACACATAAGCATTGCATCTCTTCCGGGAATGAAGGAACGTACCATAACCCTGAACGGCTTTTCCAAAGCATACTCCATGACAGGATGGCGCCTGGGTTATATGGCAGCTCCAAAGGATATCATCTCTGCATCTGTCCGGCTTCACCAGCACATCAATACCTGTGCGTCCTCCTTTGTGCAGGAAGCAGGCATCACTGCCCTTAAGCAGGCCGGGCCTGACGTACAGAAAATGCTGGCCGAGTATCAGAGACGGCGGGACTATGTGGTGGAAGCCATCAACCAGATTGACGGGTTAAGCTGCAATAAACCCAAAGGAGCATTTTATCTCTTTATCAACATCAAAGAGTTAGGTAAGAGCGCCATGGAAATGGCAGAGTACTTCCTGGAGGAGGCAAAAGTGGCCATGGTTCCCGGAACTGCCTTCGGAGCAGCCGGGGAGGGGTATCTGCGCCTGTCCTATGCAAGCAGCTATGAAAATCTGGCAGAAGCCTGCGCGCGCATTAAGGCTGCCGTGGAAAAACTACGCAGCAAATAAAAACAAACGGAACAGGGACAGCGGGGACATCAGCTGTTTCCTGTTTCCTTTATATATGCGTCCTCGGCCTCAGGATACAGAATGCGGATTTGGTACTCCTCCAACAGCTCCATCCACTCATCCGCCGGCCGCCGGTCCGTGACCAGTATGTCAATCTGCTGGAAACTGCAATACTTCACAAATGACGTCCTGTCAAACTTCGTATGGTCTGCCATCATAATGGTTTTCTGCCCTCTTGAAATCATAAGCTGCTTTATTTCCGTCTCCCCTTCCCTGGAGTCATACGCGCCCTCGTCCAGCTTCAATCCCTTGCAGCTGGTCAGGACAAAATCCACATGATAGTTCATGATAGTGGTTCTGGCTATAATTCCCTGCAGGGAGCAGGATACCCTGTTGTTGGCGCCTCCGGTAGACATAATGTTAAGGCCTGACTGATTCAGGGAGCTTAAGACCGGGATGGAATTGGTGAGCACCGTAATATCATCCGGTCCGCCATCAGGTAAGTGCCTCCATCACAGTGGAGCTGGCATCGGCAAAAAGCGTTGCCTGCATGGGGATGATGGATGCCACAATCTGCGCAATCTTTTTCTTCTCTTCCACGTTTGTCCTGCTTCTGTGTGTATACCCCAATCTGTCAAACATATTCTCCCACCTTCAGCACCGCCCCTCCATGGGTCCGCGTAATAAGACCTTCCAGCTCCAGCCTCTCCAAATCACGGCGTATGGTTTCTTCCGTCACGTCAAATCTCTGGCTCAGCTCAGTCACCTTTACCTTTTTCTCAGTCTTGACAATCCCTCTCAGGTGGTCCAGCCTGTCTTTTAACACCATTGTCATACACACCTTTCATTATGAATATCCGGCTGCCAGTACAGCGCTGCATGAGTTCCTGCAGCGCTGTACCAGGATATCCCGAATGCCGGATACCATAAATACATATTAAAATCCTAAAAGTTCCATCTTTTTTCTGACCACCTGTTTTTCGTCCTCCAACGGCCGCTTCAGAAGGTCTATATAAATATAATCATTGGGCCGTTCTTCCAGTTCTGCTCTCAGCCCCTTGTCAAACGCCACCCTGAGCGCTGTTCCAATATTGACCTTGCACACATGGTAGCCGCGCATCTTAACCAGCTGGCTGTCCGGAAGTCCGGTAGAACCGTGAATCACAAGAGGCACCTTTACTTCATTCTGAATGCTCTCCAAAAGGTCATACTGTATATTGGCGGTCTGTGTGCGCATCATATGGGTGGTTCCCACTGACACGGCCAGACAGCCGCATCCCGAAGCGTCTGCGAAAGCAGCGGCTTCTTTGGGGTCTGTCAGCTGGTCCTTATGGCTGTCCCTTCCCAGATAGGCTACGGATCCGATTTCTGCTTCCACGGACGCGCCGTAACGCTCTGCCCGCTTTACCACTTCATTGGTAATACGCACATTATCCTCAAAAGGGAGCTGGGAGCCGTCAAACATAACTGAAGAAAAACCGGCATCCAGGGCTTTCCAGATAGGCTCTACCATATTGGCATGGTCCAGATGCAGGACCACCTCTGCCGTTGACCTGCGGGCCATTTCCCCGGCAATCATACCCCAATAATCATATCCCATGAATTCTGCCACCACAGGACTAATCTGCAGAATGACGGGGGCATTCATCTCCTCGGCCGCCTCTATCAGGACCTTTGTATCCGGAAAAAGGGCAAGATTAAAGGCGCCTACCGCTGCATCGGCATTTATATACTTGGGTAATACTTCGTCTAACGTCTTCAGCATAGTCTGTTACCCTTATCTTTCATTCCAGGCAGGCATAGGAAGAACCGGTTCAATGGCAGCATAGTCTGAAGGATACACGGTCTGATACTTTCCGTCCCGCATCTGCAGTACAAATGCATTGGCAGAGGTGTTCTGGCCGTATTCATCCATGGTGATTGCATTCCACGGAATAGGCAGTGTGGATGTATCCACTTCCAGGTTCCTCAGAGCCTCATTCAGCGCCTCAGGCTCTGTGGTTCCGGCCTGGTTGATGCCCAGGGCAATGAGAAGTACGTTAATCATGTCCTTACAGTGGCCCTCGCTTAAATCCGCGCCGTCTGGCGTGTACTGCTTATACAGTTCAATCAGCTGTTTGCTTGTATCTGTATCAATGTCGGCCGACCATCCGCCTGTGGTATAAATAAATTCCGTATCCTTGCCCATTGCATCCAGGAAGTCTGTCTGCACAAATCCGCCGCGCTGTCCCAACAGCATCTTAGGAACATAATTCTGCTCCTTGAATGTCTTCAGATAAAGGATTGCATCAGAAGCATAGGAGGACATCATGATTACATCCGGATTGGCTGCCTTTATTTTCATTACCTCGGATGAAACGTTGGTTGCTGAGGAGGAATAGGTAATATTCTCAACCACCTCAATACCGTACTCCTCAGCCATCCTCTCTTCCTCAATCCTTATATTAGCTCCGAACTCTGTATCTTCAGAAACAAGAGCCACTGTCATAAGGCCTGCATCCTGCTCTTCATTCAGCTGTTTGATAAATTCAAAGGAATCGCGGATATAATATGTATCATTGGGCCAAACCTGAAATACCATTCAAGCCCTGTCTCCGGGGTTGTCAGGGAAGGCGATGAACCTGCTGTCAGAAGCGGGATACCATAGGTTTCAGTTACAACAGCCCACTTGCCTTGGTGATAGCGCTGGTATACTGTCCTGTCAGTGCCACAATCCCCTCTTCTGTAATCAAACGCTTTGCCTCTGAGGTGGCTGTGGTAGGATCTCCCTTGGAATCGGCAAACACAAGCTCAATCTTAGCACCGTTAAGGGCGGGAATTCCGGCTGTCTTTGCCAGGGCCATTGCCATTTCAGGATGCTCCTCGTTGATTACATCTGCAATCATCTGCCCGGCCGCCTTGCACTGGGCACCGTAGGTTGCATTGTTGCCGGAAAGAGGTGTAAGGAATCCGACTTTAATCACAGCCGGTGCGTCGGCACCCTCTGCCTGTGCCGTGGTGCTTTCCCCGGTGGAACCCGCCGGTGCCGCAGACGATTCCTTCTCCTGAGAGGATGCTGCCTGGGTACTGCCCCCGGAACCTCCGCAACCTGCTAATCCCAATACCATGGTGACTGCTAATGCTGCTGCTAAAAACTTCTTGTACATTCGTATAACCTCCCGTTTTTATAATTTTCTTATATGAAGACGCCGGCTTCCTGTAATACCCCATTCAGGCACAGCGCTGCTTCCCGTACTGCTTCCTCCAATTTCATGGTTTCATAACGTTCTGTGGTGGGAGCCATGGGTTCCACGATGACAGGTCCTTCATAACCCTTCTCATGAAACGCCCTTACAATGGCTGTGGAATCAATGATTCCCACTGGTTTGGCATGGCCCTCTCCCGGTCCTCCTGCTGGTCCGGTCCCCTTCCCGGGTACGCATCATCCAGGTGCAGGTTTACCACCCGCTCCATATTGTTCAGATATAGATACAGGTCATCCTTCCTGGCACCTGATGTATACCAGTGAATACAGTCAAATACAAAACCGATTTCGCGGCTCACACTGTCCGCCAGGGCCATGGTGCCGCTGATAGTCCGTATGAATGGGTACCTGAACTTACTGCACACGGTCCTTGCTCCCATAAATTCCAGGCCATACTGGAATCCGTTTTCCTTCATAATGTGATAAATCCTCTGAAGGCGGTTGCGATGCCACTCAAAGTTTTCCTCGAAGTCACGTTCATCTGCTCCGGGCCAGAAATGATTATATGCCTGCTGCACCCAGCGGCTCTGGCCCGTTCAAGCCACCTGGCCCACTGTTCCAGCGCCTTGTCAAATTCTTCATCCCCCGCCCGGAACATGTCGCAGGGTCCCATCATCAGTCCCCACTTCATTCCCCGGCTCTCCAGCACCTTTCCTGCCTCTCTCGCCTTTTCCACACTTCCAAATGCATGGGCCGGGACTTCGATGCCTCCAAATCCGCACTTGCCGGCTGCCGCAAGCAAATCTTCATAGGGATGATGGTTCAGTCCCATAGTCCTGGGGTTTAAATTTGTATACATCATATTCCCACCTGCTTATAACTCTAATTCTCTTCCCAACAGACGGTATATTTCTGTCTCAGGGATATCCACCGGTTCCCCAATCTGCCTTGCAATGCACATGACCCTTGCAAATTTCTCGGCTGCCACCACCCGCTGGCATGCCAGGGCCAGATTGGAGGCAATGCTCAAAACACCGTGGTTGGCCATCAGCACCAGGTTTCTGTGAAGCAGATAGGGCCTTGCATTCTCAATAATTTCATCTGATCCAGGCATTCCGTAAGGAGCCACCGGAATATCCTTAAAATGAAACAGAAGCTCCGGATGGCACTTGAAGTCCAGCGGCACATGGGTTACTGCATGGGCGGTCAGATAGGGAGCGTGACAGTGTATGACACCGTGAAGCCCTTCCTTCACCGTATAAGCGCCCCGGTGCATCTTTGTCTCAGAAGACGGTCTTCCGCCCCATAACTTCTCCCCGGTGCTCTCGTCAAACACGCAGATATTGTCATGGGTAAGCTTTTTCTTACTGGTCCTTCCTGGCGTTATGTAAAGCAGATCCCCGTCCTTAATGGAAAGGTTTCCCTCAAATGTATTAACCAGCCCCATATCTTCCATGGAAGCTCCTATCTCCATGATTTCATCCATTATTTCTGTCTTAATTCTACTGTCCATCATTCTTTCCTCCTCGTTATGAGCACTTGGCGTCTGTCCTTCAGACACTTACGTGCGATACATGCCCAAACCTCTGTGTTCCAAATACTCCAGCCATTCATCCCAACGGCTCAAATGGCTGCTTTCATAAACAACAGGTTCCCAGGTGGCGGACGCAATCTGTTCCAGCTCCCATAAGGTTTTTGCCTCGCCTGCCGCATAAAGCTGCATCAGAAGATTCCCTCCGACAGAAGCTAACGGGCTTCCTGCCACCACCGGAATACCGGCTGCGTCCGCAAACATCTGCATCAGCAGCCTGTTTCTCACTCCCCGTTAACCGCCACCAGCTCCCGGTAGGTTTCCCCTGTGATACGTGATAATCTCCTGATATTCCACTTCAGATACAGGGCATAGCTCTCAAACAGACATCTGCTGGTATCCCCAATGCCCTCCACGCACCTCTGTCCTGTCTCCAGGCAGTACTCCCTGATGGTTTCCGGAAGATTATCCCCCGACACCCGGAACCTGTCGTCGCTTATATCAATAAAAGTCCGGTTGTCTCTTACCTTTTCTGCTGCCGCGCAAACTGCCTCATAATCCAGCCGAGGCACCTGTTTCCTCCACTGCTCCATGCAGCGCTCCAATATCCAGAATCCCGGAAAATCCTTGCACAGGGAATAGGTTCCTCCAACTCCCCGCATATTTTTAAACCGGTCATAAAGCTTTCCCGGTTTACCACAGGCGCTTTCACTCTGGCTCCAAAGATAAAGGATGTACCAGGCTGACAAATACCTTTGTCTTATCAAGTCCGGGAGCAGCCATGAGTGCCGACTCTGTGTCATGTCCCGCAACGCTGATCACGGGAACGCTTCTATGCCGGCCCCGCCGCAAAGGACCGCGTTATGCTACCATTGGGCCTTCCCGGTTCCGACAGGGGGCCAAACAGCTTCTCTGGTATGCCAAGCTTTCTGAACACCTCATAATTCCACTGTCTCCCATCCTGTTCCAGCAGATACAGAACAGAAGCTATGGTTCTCTCTACGGAAGCCTGGCCTGTAATCAGATATTCCAGCAGGCTGGACAAAGGAAGAAAACGCTCTCCTCTCATGATGTTCGGCGAACAGTCCAGTACGTCCCGGTAGAGATGAAACAAGGCCCTGGTCTTTACCGGGTAATTCCCCATCTGCTCATACAACTGCCAATCCGTAAAGCAACGGTGAACCTGGTCCATGATTCCGTCAATTCTCCGGTCCCGGTAGTGATACGGCTCCTGAATCAGTTTTCCCTCAGCGTCCAGTATGCCGTATCCGTTTCCATAGGTATCAATTCCCAGGGAGACAAAACGCCCGTTCTCTCCAAGCCACCCCAGCCCGTCCCTTATGGTCTTAAGCATGTGCCCTATGTCGGCAAACTCATGGCCGTCCTTCACCTTTGGGAGGTTTGGCTCTGAATATGTATCCACTATCCGCAGCTTCCTGCCGTCATACACGGCAGCTGCCATTTTGATTCCTGTGGCCCCGATATCGGCTGCCGCATACAAGGATTCTTTCATATGCCTTCCTCCTGCGGTATAACCTGCCCGGATCTAGCTTCCCGCGCTCCAGCCCTCCGGGTAACAGCTCTCTTTAGCATCATCCGCCCAGATACGCCCGCTTTACATCCTCGTTGCTCAGCAGATCCTCTCCTCTGCCCTCGATGACAGATTCCCCATTCTGTATAACAAAGGCATAATCACACAGGGCCAGCGTGTCCACTGCGTTTTGTTCCACTATGATTACCGTAATTCCAATAGCCGCTATCTCTTTTACAAACTTGAATATTTCCTGTACCAGCTTGGGCATCAGACCCAGAGATGGTTCATCCAGTATAAGCAGCTTTGGGTCTGACATGAGCCTCTGGCAATTGCCACCATCTGCTGTTCACCTCCGGAGAGAGTGCTGGCAGTCTGCTTTTTTCTCTCCTCCACCTTTGGGAACAGTTCATATACCAGCTTCAGGCGTTCCTGTATGGCTTTTTGTCCTGGTTAAGATAGGCGCCCATCAACAGGTTATCCTCCACCGTCATACCCCCAAACAGCATCCTTCCTTCAGGCACCATCGCGATTCCCTTGCTGACCAGTTTAAAAGGCGGCATACCCGTGATGTCCTCTCCTTTGTAGCGTATGATGCCGCTCATGGGCTTGATAGTACCTGTAATGGCCCTGAGGGTGGTGGTTTTGCCTGAACCGTTAGAACCAAGGATGGCCAGGATTTCGCCCTCGCGTACACTGAAGGACACATCGTGCACTACGGCCATGCCGTTATATCCCGCCTGCAGGTCAACTACTTCCAATAACTTCTCATCACTCATCCTTCTTTGCTCCTCCTCCCAGGTATGCATTGATTACTTCCTGATTCGATGTAACCTCATCCGGTGAGCCTACCACTAATACCTTGCCCGATACCAGAACCACCACCCGTCTGGATACATTCATAACCACGTCCATATTATGCTCAATGGTCAATATGGCGACACCCATAGTGTTAATTTTCTTAATCAGATTGACTGCATCCTTGCGCTCCGTGGCCGTCAGTCCTGCCATGGTCTCATCCAGCAAAAGCAGCTCGGGGTCCGTGGCCATGGCCCTGGCAATCTCCAGACGCTTCTTCTGGGGCACATTCAGCTTGCCGGCATATACATATTTCATATCCAGCATCCCGCACA
>ENA-OQIC01001064-OQIC01001064.1-human-gut-metagenome-genome-assembly--contig:-NODE-1064-length-10361-cov-1.742427_pt1 | contig 10361 bp, 9 predicted proteins | sample MGYA00242572_ERZ504736 | MGnify/ENA primary metagenome ERZ504736 (study PRJEB26092, sample SAMD00036201) | human gut metagenome | host: Homo sapiens | study: EMG produced TPA metagenomics assembly of... | reverse complement strand
CGGGTGGGCAAAGCCGTCGTTTACCCGGCTATGCACCTTCTGGAAAGATTCTCACTCCGGTTCCTGTGTTCCGGTGGGAGAGAGGGCAACATCTGGGACAAAATCTGCTTTCTCTGCAACTTCCCCTATATGAAAAATCATGTCTTTGGCTCCGGATAAACTCCATACACTGATTGCGAGTGGTGATGTCTATATTCGTTCGGAGAAACCTTTGCAGAGTATTCCCGAAGCGGATGTGGTTTGTTATGGACTGTGGGTAGATCCGTCTCTGGCTACCATCATGGCGTGTTTGCTTCCGATCGCAAACATCCCGAACAACTCGACTTTATGCTTCAGAAGCCTTCGTTGGCAGAATTGGAATCTTTATCGAAGACCCATTTGTTCCTGATGGACATCGGTATATGGCTTTTGAGTGACCGTGCCGTAGAAATCTTGATAAAACGTTCTCATAAAGAAAGCTCTGAAGAACTAAAGTATTATGATCTTTATTCCGATTTTGGATTAGCTTTGGGAACTCATCCCCGTATTGAAGACGAAGAGGTCAATACGCTATCCGTTGCTATTCTGCCTTTGCCGGGAGGAGAGTTCTATCATTACGGGACCAGTAAAGAACTGATATCTTCAACTCTTTCCGTACAGAATAAGGTTTATGATCAGCGTCGTATCATGCACCGTAAAGTAAAGCCCAATCCGGCTATGTTTGTCCAAAATGCTGTAGTGCGGATACCTCTTTGTGCCGAGAATGCTGATTTATGGATCGAGAACAGTCATATCGGACCAAAGTGGAAGATTGCTTCACGACATATTATTACCGGGGTTCCGGAAATGACTGGTCATTGGCTGTGCCTGCCGGAGTGTGTGTAGATGTGGTTCCGATGGGTGATAAGGGCTTTGTTGCCCGTCCATACGGCCTGGACGATGTTTTCAAAGGAGATTTGAGAGATTCCAAAACAACCCTGACGGGTATTCCTTTTGGTGAATGGATGTCCAAACGCGGTTTGTCATATACAGATTTGAAAGGACGTACGGACGATTTACAGGCAGCTTCCGTATTCCCTATGGTTAATTCTGTAGAAGAGTTGGGATTGGTGTTGAGGTGGATGTTGTCCGAACCCGAACTGGAGGAAGGAAAGAATATCTGGTTACGTTCCGAACGTTTTTCTGCGGACGAAATTTCGGCAGGTGCCAATCTGAAGCGTTTGTATGCACAACGTGAAGAGTTCAGAAAAGGAAACTGGAAAGCATTGGCCGTTAATCATGAAAAAGTGTTTTTATTCAACTTGATTTGGCTGATGCAGCTGAAGATTTTGTACGTCTTGGTTTGGATATGCCTGAATTATTGCCTGAGGATGCTCTGCAGATGTCACGCATCCATAACCGGATGTTGCGTGCGCGTATTTTGAAATTAGACGGGAAAGATTATCGTCCGGAAGAACAGGCTGCTTTTGATTTGCTTCGTGACGGCTTGCTGGACGGGATCAGTAATCGTAAGAGTACCCCAAAATTGGATGTATATTCCGATCAGATTGTTTGGGGACGTAGCCCCGTGCGCATCGATATGGCAGGTGGATGGACCGATACTCCTCCTTATTCACTTTATTCGGGAGGAAATGTGGTGAATCTGGCTATTGAGTTGAACGGACAACCTCCCTTACAGGTCTATGTGAAGCCGTGTAAAGACTTCCATATCGTCCTGCGTTCTATCGATATGGGTGCTATGGAAATAGTATCTACGTTTGATGAATTGCAAGATTATAAGAAGATCGGTTCACCTTTCTCTATTCCGAAAGCCGCTCTGTCATTGGCAGGCTTTGCACCTGCGTTTTCTGCTGTATCTTATGCTTCATTAGAGGAACAGCTTAAAGATTTCGGTGCAGGTATTGAAGTGACTTTATTGGCTGCTATTCCTGCCGGTTCCGGTTTGGGCACCAGTTCCATTCTGGCTTCTACCGTACTTGGTGCCATTAACGATTTCTGTGGTTTAGCCTGGGATAAAAATGAGATTTGTCAACGTACTCTTGTTCTTGAACAATTGCTGACTACCGGCGGTGGATGGCAGGATCAGTATGGAGGTGTGTTGCAGGGTGTGAAGCTTCTTCAGACCGAGGCCGGCTTTGTTCAAAGTCCATTGGTGCGTTGGCTACCCGATCATTTATTTACGCATCCTGAATACAAAGACTGTCACTTGCTTTATTATACCGGTATACTCGTACGGCAAAAGGATCTTGGCAGAAATAGTCAGTTCCATGTTCCTCAATTCATCGTTGCATCTCAATTTACTCTCGGAAATGAAGGCGCATGCATTGGATATGAATGAAGCTATACAGCGTGGAAGTTTTGTTGAGTTTGGCCGTTTGGTAGGAAAAACCTGGGAACAAAACAAAGCATTGGATAGCGGAACAAATCCTCCGGCTGTGGAGGCAATTATCGATCTGATAAAAGATTATACCTTGGGATATAAATTGCCGGGAGCCGGTGGTGGCGGGTACTTATATATGGTAGCGAAAGATCCGCAAGCTGCTGTTCGTATTCGTAAGATACTGACAGAAAACGCTCCGAATCCGCGGGCACGTTTTGTCGAAATGACGTTATCTGATAAGGGATTCCAAGTATCACGATCATAAAAATAGTATTGGTTGACGAGAGGTAAGGGTTTTATCTCTCGTCGACTTCTTTTTCCATTCCTCATTAAGTTTGCCTCTTCTGTTATTCTGATAGTAAAATAGAGATTCTGATATCTTTAAGTCTGCTTTTTCTTGTTTTAAAAACCTTGTTGTCTTGAGAAAGTGATGAAATAGCAAGTGATGGAGCATTAACTTGTCTTTAATTCGTTTCTTCATACGTGTACTCTTTATACGATGTTAACTTCGTCTTTGCAAAACATTAACTTCTTGTGAAGAAGAAGTTAGTTATAGGAAAATACGAAGTTAACTTCGTATAGTTACGAAATTCATTTTCATTGAAAATCCTCCTACTTTTTGCCTGGCGGTTTCATTTATTGAACAAAAACTATAGAATTCTTTTCTGTAGCATAGGTCAATATGAATCATTCCTGAATGTTATTTTGGAGGTATAGGATGCCTTTTCCGTTGCTTACTGATTGAAATTAGTGCATGTTTATCGATCTTTTGACTGGTGATCTGATTTATCTGGTGGAGATATGATATTGGTGAAAATAGGATCCCGGTGTTTTTTATAACAACTTAGTCAGTGGTCCGTAAATAAGGGATTCCTGAGGCTACTCAAAATACAATGTGACAGAATGCTTTTGGGAGTATATAGTTTCTAAACCTTTATAGATAGAATAATGAAAAGTTTATCTTATTGTGTAATTTGCTTATAATCAGTATATTGTGTGGCAAATGCGAAAAGGATAAAAAGAGTGAATTCTTTTGTAATTAACTGATAATCAGTAGTGAATGTGTTTCAAAAGACGTTCGTTTAATAGCACAAAGGTATAAACTAAATTTTGATGTGCAAAATATTTTTAGATGAAAAACTAAATAGACTTCTTTATGTACTGATTATCAGATAATAATCTGGTAATAAAAACAGCTTTTTACTTATTTTGTATGTGGGCTTTTATCTCCATAATTGATGTTTCAAAAGACGAACGTTTTTTGAAACATCAATTGATCGAATCCGTTCGTTTCCACCTAAAATAAGTCATAAAAAATCTTGCAGTTTGGCTGAGAAAAAGAGTCTCACCCAACTGCGAAGCATACCCGGACTTAAGTAAATCACTCAGGAATATATCCTTCTAAATGTCTCAACAACAAGAATATTGGTTCGCTGCCCGTACCCGTAAGGATCAGGAGCTTACTACTCGTGACGCATTAGAGAAAATAGGTGTCGAGTATTTTTTGCCGACCCAATTTGTCATTCGTCAATTGAAATATCGCCGGCGTCGTGTAGAAGTTCCTGTCATTCGTAATCTTATTTTTGTACATGCTACCAAAGAGTTTGCTTGTGCTATTGCCAATGAATACGGGGTGCGTCTTTTCTATATGCGTGATTTTGACACTAAGAGTATGCTTATTGTTCCCGATAAGCAGATGAAAGATTTTATGTTTGTCATGAATCTCGATCCTGCTGCTGTTATCCTCAACGATGATTGTTTCGCAGTTGGCACCAAAGTACAAGTCATCAAGGGAGATTTTTGTGGAGTTGAAGGTGAACTGGCCAGTCTTTCTAATCGTACTTATGTCACTATCCGAATTCGTGGCGTTTTATCTGCCAGTGTCAAGGTTCCTAAAAGCTACCTTCGCATTCTCGCACCGTAATCAGTAATATTTTATCATATAAAATGAATACTCTTATGACCCAGATTCATGAGCTGCGACATGTGGCTCACGAATTATTGTATTTGGGTGCTGACGGTTCTCCTATCTATACCGACAGTTTCCGTCAATTAAACACTGAAGTGCTTCAAAAATCTGATGCTTTGTTTGCTTTGAAAGGAGAAAATCCGGAAGAAGAAGCACGACTTTGCCTGGCTCTCTTGATGGGCTACAATGCAACAATCTATGATTATGGCGACAAGGAGTCTAAGAAACAGGTTATTCTGGATCGTTCCTTGCTTGTGTTAGAGTCTCTCCCGTCTTCTTTGCTCAAGTGTCAGCTTTTGACATATTGTTATGGAGAAGTTTTGAAGAAGAGTTGGCAAAGGAAGCTCATACAATTATAGATGGTTGGAAAGATCGAGAATTGTTAGAAGAAGAAAGAGAAATAGTTGAAAATTTGAGGATTTTGGAAGAACCTCCATATCTGTTTAGTAATAAATCTTGTTAGAAATGAAAAAGAAGTATATGTTGGGATGAGTGCTGATATTATTCATCCAGGGCATTTGAATATTATTCATGAAGCACAAAAACTAGGGAATGTGACTGTAGGCGTTTTAACAGATGCTGCTATAGCCAGTTATAAACGTTTTACCTTATTTAACTTATGAACAACGTTCCTTAATAGTACAAAATCTAAAAGGTGTTGATGAAGTTATTCCACAAACTACCTTAGATTATATTCCTAATCTTGAATTGCTAAAACCTGATTTTGTTGTTCATGGAGATGATTGGAAAGAAGGCGTTCAGAAGGAAACAAGACAACGGGTTATTGAAACTCTTTCTAAATGGGCGGACAAGTTATTGATATACCTTATACACAAGGTATATCCTCAACAAAACTCAATTCAAAGCTTAAAGAAATAGGGACAACTCCTGAAGTGCGTTTGAAAAGATTAAAACGTTTGATTGAAGCTAAGTCCATTGTTCGTATTTGTGAATCACATAGTGGATTAACGGGGTTAATCATAGAAAATACGTCTGTTGAGGTAAATGGTATGAAGCGTGAATTTGATGGAATGTGGTCTAGTAGTTTAACTGATTCAACATCAAAGGGGAAGCCTGATATTGAAGCTGTAGATTTGACGACCCGTTTACATGATTTAAATGATGCTTTGGAATGTACAACGAAACCTGTTATTTTTGATGGTGATACAGGAGGAAAAATTGAACATTTTGTTTTTACAGTTCGTACGTTAGAACGTTTGGGTATTTCTGCTATAATAATTGAAGATAAAGTTGGATTGAAAAAGAATTCTTTATTTGGAACTGATGTTATTCAGACACAAGATACAATTGAGGGTTTTTGCGATAAAATATCAGCAGGAAAACGTGCTCAAATAACGGATGACTTTATGATTATTGCCAGAATTGAAAGTTTTATTGCTGGTAAAGGTTTAGATGATGCTATGAAAAGAGCATTAGCTTATATTGAGGCGGGAGCTGATGGTATAATGATTCACAGTAAAGATAAATCAGGTGAAGATATTAGACTTTTTTGTAAGGCGTTACGAGAGGTTAATCAATCAATTCCTATAGTAGTAGTTCCGACAACTTATAATCATATAACAGATGAAGAGTTGTCTACATGGGGTATAAATGTGGTCATTTATGCAAACCATATGTTACGTAGTGCTTATCCTGCTATGCTAAATACTGCGAAATCTATATTATTACATGCCCGTTCATATGAGGCAAATGATTTATGTATGCCAGTAAAAGATATATTAGAATTAATACCAGGTACAAAATAGTTTTTTTATGATTTCTCCAGAACTTTTCATTAACTCTCTTGTACAAAATGAACTTAATTTTTTTACAGGGGTACCAGACTCATTATTGAAACATATTTGTGCCTATATAACTGATCATATAGCTTCAAATAGTCATATAGTTGCTGCCAATGAGGGAGCAGCGATTGGTTTGGCTGTTGGTTATCATTTGGCAACTAATAAAATTCCGGTTGTATATATGCAAAATTCCGGTATTGGTAATTCTATTAATCCTTTATTATCTTTAGTAGACAAGGAGGTGTATAATATTCCTTTATTATTATTAGTCGGTTGGAGAGGTGAGCCTGGTGTAAAGGATGAACCTCAACATATAAAACAAGGTAAGGTAACTATTCCTTTGTTTGATTCTATGCGAATAAAGAACCAGATACTTTCCAAAGATAAATCTGATTTCTTACAACAACTAAACGTAGCATTAGAATATATAAGAGAGACAAATGAGCCTTTTGTTTTTATAATTCAGAAAGAAACATTCAGTGATTATAAACTGCAAACTCCAAATAATAATGCTTTGTTATTGGATAGAGAAACTGCTATTAAGATTATTGTTTCTTCTATTTCTAAGAATGATATAGTCGTTTCTACTACAGGAATGATATCTCGTGAGCTATTTGAATATAGGGATAACATGGGCGAATCTCATGAAAAGGACTTTTTAACAGTCGGTTCTATGGGGCATGCCTCTCAAATAGCTTTGGGTATTGCATTACAAAAAAGGCTAGAACTGTGTATTGTTTTGATGGTGATGGTGCTGTTTTAATGCATATGGGAGGACTAACAACCATTGGATCAATAAAACCGTCTAATTACATCCATGTATTATTTAATAATGGAGCGCATGATTCTGTAGGTGGGCAACCTACGGTTGGTTTTGAGGTAGACTTTACAAAGATAGCTTTGGCGTGCGGTTATAAATATGCTTTGGTTGTGGAGAGTGCTTCATCTTTAAACGAAGTTCTTAAAACGGTGAATGAAATGCAAGGACCTGTTTTTTGGAGGTTAAGGTAAAGAAAGGTGCTCGAAAAGATTTAGGTCGTCCTACAATAACTCCAATACAAAATAAAGACTCTTTTATGGACTTTTTAAAGCGATAATATGAAACAACGCATATATATTGGAGAGGCCTCATTGAATAATTTAGATATTATTTTGCAGGAATATTCTGCAAAGAAGGTTTTTTTGGTGAGAGGGAAGAAATCATATGAGCTTTGTGGAGCACAATCAAGATTAAACTCTATATTGAAGAAAGTAGGAGTTCAGATCTTTGAATTCCATGATTTTGAGGAAAATCCTAAAATAGAAGATTTAGATAGAGGACTTTTGCAATTAAGAGTTTATCATCCAGATTTGATACTTGCAATAGGAGGAGGCAGTGTATTGGATATGGCTAAATTGCTTCGTTTTTTTATTCTTATTCTGGAAATAAAATAGGAAGAGTTTTTGAAAAATAGAAAATCTATTACCTTTAATTGTTATACCTACAACTGCGGGAACTGGCAGTGAGGCTACGAGTTTTGCTGTGTTATATAAGAATAAAGTTAAGTATTCTGTTTCGCATGAAGATATATTACCTGAAATAGCTTTTATTGATCCATATTTTACATATAATATTTCTCGATATTTGACAGCTTGCACGGGGTTTGATGCATTGGCCCAGGCTATTGAAGCTTATTGGAATTTAAATGCTACAAATGAATCTGATGTTTTTGCAGTAAAAGCAATAAAATTACTTTGGCCTAATTTACCATTAGCGGTAAATAATCCAACAAAAGAGGTTAGAAACAGTATGTCTGAAGGGGCCTATTGGGCTGGATGTGCAATAAATATAACGAAGACTACAGCACCTCATGCTTTTTCTTATCCATTTACTACTTATTATGGCTATCCACATGGACATGCGGTGGCATTAACTTTCCCATTTTTTATGGAATATAATGTAGGAAGTATATTATTAAAGCATGGTACAGTTTTCGATAAAATGATTCGATTGATGGAAATACTCAATATAACCAATGTAAATGAATGCAAATCTTTACTATGTGATTATATAGAAAATATCGGACTTGATTTAAAGTTGCCTGCCAATTTTGATCATCGAATTATTCTTTCAAATATAAATGTGCAAAGGTTGAGTAATAACCCTGTACGAATAGATGGGGCTGTGGCTAAAACAGCTTTAAATACTTTATGTATCAAGGATGATGATAAAGATTGATAGTGATGAAAATTAAAAAGTCTTTAGATTCCTATAAAGTAATTTTTCAAAATACATTTTATTTGTCGATAATTGAAGCTATACGCTTAATAATGCCCTTTATCGCTCTTCCATATATTATTACTACTATTGGCGCAACTAATTATGGGATTATCATTTTTTCTCAAACGATTGTTTCATATTTTTCAATTGTTATTAATTGGGGATTAGATGTAACTTCAGTCCGAGAAGTGTCTTTAAATAGAGGTAGTTTAAAAAAAATGAGTTTAATCGTTTCTACTGTATTTACTATTAAATTTATTTTGTTTGGACTTTGCTTTTCTATTTTCATGATATGTTTGTTTTTTATCCCTTTCTTTCAACAATATAGAATTATATATCTGTATGCTTTTTTGTCATGCTTTTCTGAGGTTATTATACCTGTGTGGTTTTTTCAAGGTATTGAGAAGATGAAGTATTTGACTTATATAAGGACAACAAGTATAGTTCTCTATACTATACTTGTTTTTACTTTTATTAAAAAAGAAATGGACTTTACACTTTTAGCCTTATTACAATCTTTGGCTAATATTACTGCAGGTGTATTTTCATTAATATTATTATTAATTTTTTGTAGATGTCAAATTTGTATTTCCTACTTTCAGAGTGATGAAAGAAACTTTTTGTAATAGTACACCGTTTTTCGTTTCCAGAGTTTCGTTTTTATTGAATACGAATATAGCTAAAACGATGAGTGGGTTATTTCTGAATATGCACACTGTTGCCGCATTTGATTTGTCTCAGAAAATTTTATCTTTTGTGTCTGTTCCCATACAAATGCTGAATCAGGCGATTTATCCTCATGTTGCAAAAATCCAATTAAATCATTTTCTGTAAAGATGCTATATGTTATAGCTGCATTATCTTTGATTTTATCTGTTTTACTTTTTTTTCTAGCACCCTATATCATTCTTTATTTTTCAGCGCAACTATATGCTGAAGCTCTAATTTTTATAAGGATCTTGTGTCTTTATGTATTTTGTTTTGGTATTAATACTTATTTAGGGACTCCACTTCTTGTCGCTTATGGTTTTTATAAGCCATTTAACTTCAGTGTAATATATTCTACTTTATTTGTGTGCTCTTTGTACGGGATTTATACGTATTTAATTTATTGGGTGGGGAGTGCTTTGCTTTAGCAATGTTCTTAACAGAGCTTTTTATTCTGATATATAGATTTTATTATTGTTTGAAATTTAAATTGATATAAAATAATGGAAAAGATATCTAACTATAATACTGATGGTACTATGTTGCGAAAGCAACAAGAACGTATGTTCGAAATGTTATGTGTAATAGATGATATTTGTGTCAAGAATGAAATTAATTATTGGTTATCTGGTGGAACTCTTTTAGGAGCTGTTAGGCATGGAGGTTTTATACCATGGGATGATGATTTAGATATTCAACTGATGAAAGATGACTATAATAAATTACTAGGTTTATTAAAGACAGAACTTCCTGAACAATACCAGTTACAAACATCTAAGACTGATAGAAACTATTTCGCAAGATATGCGAAAGTAAGAGATGTGAATTCTTTGCTTGAAGATAGTGATTATACTTTGGGATATAAATATAAAGGGATATTTATAGATATTTTTTCTGTTGAAAAAGCAAATAAATTTCTAGTAAAGATATCTGCTTTTATGCAATGGTATCTATTGATCTCTTTGTTACCTATGGTACATAAGAAAACTAAAATGCAATTGAATCTTTTTTCATTATGGAATAAGTTTTTAGGTACTTTTTATTCTGGATTCAGACTATTTGGTAAATTGTTTGCCAAGAAAATTAATTATTCTTATGGAGTTTACTATCCTTTAAATTGTGATTATACTACTATATTTCCATTAACAACAATTGAGTTTGAAGGACGTATGTTTAAAGTTCCGGGAAATTATAATTTATATTTATGTAATATATATGGTGATTATATGAAACTTCCTCCAGAGGAAGAAAGAGAAAATCATA
>ENA-OQIC01001063-OQIC01001063.1-human-gut-metagenome-genome-assembly--contig:-NODE-1063-length-10366-cov-1.560797_pt1 | contig 10366 bp, 14 predicted proteins | sample MGYA00242572_ERZ504736 | MGnify/ENA primary metagenome ERZ504736 (study PRJEB26092, sample SAMD00036201) | human gut metagenome | host: Homo sapiens | study: EMG produced TPA metagenomics assembly of... | reverse complement strand
CTGTAGAGATTCCTGCTGAGGATTTAGAGCAGTTAACCACGGTCGGAGAGGTTATGAACTACTTAAAGGCCAAAGGCGTAGAGGCATAAATAGCAGATAGGGTTTGACAACGGCGTGTGGATGAATTGAAGCACGCTGTTACTTTAATAGGGGAAAGCCCAGGAAATGTAGAACTGGAGGTAGAACAATGAAAACAAGAATTACAGAAATGTTAGGAATTGAATATCCTATTATTCAGGGCGGCATGGCTGGGTAGCAGAACACAACCTGGCAGCTGCCGTATCCGAGGCAGGCGGTTTCGGACTGATTGGCGGTGCCAACGCACCGGGGGAAGTGGTGCGCGACGAGATCCGCAAGGCCAGGGAGCTGACAGATAAGCCTTTTGGCGTCAATGTCATGCTGCTGAGCCCCATGCGGAGGATGTGGCAAAGGTGGTTGTGGAGGAAGGCATCAAGGTGGTTACCACCGGTGCCGGAAACCCCGAAAAATATATGGAAATGTGGAAGGCAGCGGGCATTAAGGTGATTCCCGTGGTTGCAAGCGTGGCCCTGGCCCGCCGTATGGAGAAGTATGGGGCGGACGCAGTGGTGGCTGAGGGCATGGAGTCCGGCGGCCATATAGGAGAGCAGACCACCATGACGCTGGTTCCCCAGGTAGCGGACGCTGTTTCCATTCCTGTTATCGCGGCAGGCGGTATCGGAGACGGAAGAGGAATAGCCGCGGCCTTTATGCTGGGTGCTGAGGCAGTCCAGATGGGAACCAGGTTCGTGGTTGCCAAAGAATCCATTGTACATGAGAATTATAAGCAGCGCATTATCAAGGCCAAGGATATTGATTCCACGGTCACAGGACGCAGCCACGGCCATCCTGTAAGAGGACTCAGGAACCAGATGACCAGGGAATACATCAAACTGGAGCAGGAAGGCAAGTCCTTTGAGGAGCTGGAGTACCTGACTCTGGGAACCCTGCGCAAAGCGGTTATGGAAGGCGATGTAAACGGCGGAACCGTTATGGCCGGACAGATTGCAGGCATGATATCCAAGGAGCAGACCTGTAAGGAGATGATTGAGGAAATCATGGCACAGGCAGGTAAGCTGATGGGCTGGAACTAATACCGCACGGCGTATTTTGCCGGCAGGAACCAGTTGATTGGGACAGGATTTAGGATAAGGAGATAACAGGTATGAGCAAGATTGCATTTATTTTCCCTGGACAGGGAGCCCAGGCCTGCGGAATGGGCCAGGATTTCTATGAGCAGACTGAGACCGGAAAAAGAATCTTTGACAAGGCAACAGAGTTAATGGGATTTTCCATGCCCCAGCTGTGCTTTGAGGAAAATGACAGGCTGGATATCACGGAATACACCAGGCCGCCATGGTAACCGCCAGCATCGCCATGATGCGTGTTCTGGAAGAAAATGGAATCAAACCGGATGTGGCGGCGGGACTCAGCCTTGGAGAATACTGCGCCCTGGCAGCTGCCGGAGTCATGAGTGATGAGGATGCCATTTGGACGGTCCGCCAGAGGGGAATACTTATGCAGGAGGCTGTACCTGTGGGCGAGGGCGCATGGCAGCCATTTTGGCCCTGGACGCGGCAGCGATTGAGGAAGTGACAGGAGCCATGGAAGGCGTGTGGATTGCCAATTATAACTGTCCGGGACAGATTGTAATTTCCGGTGAGAAGGCAGCTGTGGAAGAAGCGTGTGAGAAGTTAAAGGCAGCCGGGGCAAAGAGGGCAGTGATGCTGAATGTCAGCGGCCCCTTCCATTCCGGTATGCTGACAGCCGCAGGCGAAAAGCTGGGACAGGTCCTTTCCCGGGTGGAGCTTCATGAGCCCCGGATTCCTTATGTGGCCAATGTGACGGCACAGTATGTAAAGAGCGCAGCAGAGGTAAAGGAACTGCTCACAAGGCAGGTTTCATCCTCAGTCAGATGGCAGCAGAGCGTGGAGGCCATGATTGGGGACGGCGTGGACACCTTCATCGAGATTGGCCCCGGTAAGACACTGGCCGGTTTCATGAGGAAGATAAGCCGGGACGTGAAGACCCTTAATGTGGAAAAATTAGAGGATATAGGTAAAGCAGCGGAAGCACTTAAATCATAAGCAGGAGGAGAGACCATATGCTGGAAGGAAAGATTGCACTGGTAACAGGCGCAAGCCGCGGAATCGGCCGTCAGATTGCCCTTACACTGGGCCGGGAAGGCGCAGCCGTAATCGTGAATTATAATGGCTCTGCGGCAAAGGCAGAGGAAGTAGTGAAGGAAATCGAAGCAGCAGGAGGCAAGGCAGAGGCAGTTCAGTGCAATGTTTCCGATTTTGAGAGCTGCGGCAGGATGATGGCGGACATGGTTTCCAGGTATGGCCGTCTGGATATCCTGGTGAACAACGCTGGAATCACCAGGGACAACCTGCTGATGAAGATGTCGGAAGAAGATTTTGACGCTGTCATAAGCACGAACCTGAAGGGCGTATTTAACTGCATCAAACACATTTCCCGCCAGATGTTAAAGCAGAAGGCAGGAAGAATCATCAACATCTCCTCCGTATCAGGAGTTCTGGCAATGCGGGCCAGGCCAATTACTGCGCGGCCAAGGCCGGCGTCATCGGCATCACCAAATCAGCTGCCAGGGAGCTGGCCAGCAGGGGAATTACGGTGAATGCGGTGGCTCCTGGTTTCATTGCCACGGAGATGACCGATGTTCTCAGCGACAGCGTAAAGGCAGCTGCCACGGAGCAGATTCCAATGAAACATTTCGGAAGTACCCAGGACATTGCAGAGACAGTTGCTTTCCTGGCTTCTGATAAGGCAGGATATATCACAGGCCAGGTCTTAAGCGTAGACGGCGGAATGGCCATGTAGGATGCCCCGGCATACGTTCCGGGCTGTAAAAGAACAGGAGTGAGATTAGTATGAAAACAAGAGTAGTAGTAACCGGCATGGGCGCCATTACTCCCATTGGAAATGATGTGGAGAGCTTCTGGCAGGGACTTAAGGATAAGACAGTTGGAATTGGCCCCATTACCTATTTTGACACAACCGAATATAAGTGCAAGCTGGCCGCGGAGGTAAAGGGATTTGACCCCAAACAGTACATGGATGCCAAGGCAGCCCGCCGTATGGAGGCATTTTCGCAGTTTGCGGTGGCTGCATCCAAGGAAGCCCTGGAGCAGTCCGGCATTGATATGGAGAAGGAGGATCCCTACCGAGTAGGCGTGTGCGTGGGATCCGGCATCGGCTCTCTCCAGGCCATGGAAAAGGATGTAAAGAAGCTTAACGAGAAGGGACCCAGCCGTGTGAACCCCCTTCTGGTGCCACTCATGATAAGCAACATGGCCGCAGGCAATGTTGCCATCCAGTTCGGGCTTAAGGGAAAATGCTTCAACGTGGTAACTGCATGCGCAACCGGAACCCATTCCATCGGTGAGGCGTTCCGTTCCATTCAGTACGGCGAGGCGGACGTGATGGTGGCCGGCGGAGCAGAGGCCAGCATTACCCCTATCGGCATTGCGGGATTTACCTCCCTTACAGCCCTGAACACCACAGAGGACGCTTCCAGGGCATCCATCCCCTTTGACGAGGACAGGAATGGTTTTGTTATGGGCGAGGGAGCCGGCGTGGTAGTGCTGGAGTCCCTGGAACATGCAAAGGCCAGAGGAGCCAATATCCTGGCAGAGGTAGTTGGATACGGCGCCACCTGTGACGCCTTCCACATCACTTCCCCTGCAGAGGACGGAAGCGGCGCTGCCCGTGCCATGGAGAACGCCATGAAGGATGCAGGCATGGCTGCGGAGGATATTGACTATGTCAATGCCCACGGCACCAGCACCCATCACAATGATTTGTTTGAGACAAAGGCCATCAGACTGGCTTTGGGAGACCATGCGGAAAAAGTGAAGATTAACTCCACCAAATCCATGATTGGCCATCTTCTGGGAGCAGCAGGCGGCGTGGAGTTTATCACCTGTGTGAAGTCCATCCAGGATGGATTTGTCCATGCCACAGTAGGACTTGAGAAGCCGGGAGAGGGCTGCGATCTGGATTACACCATGGGCGACGGCGTTTCCATGAACGTGGATGTGGCCATCAGCAATTCCCTTGGATTTGGCGGACATAATGCCAGCCTGATTGTGAAAAAGTTCAGCGAATAATAGGAGGCCATGAGCTATGAACGTAGATGAAATCATAAAATTGATGCAGGCAGTTTCCGAAAACGGGCTGACCAGCCTGGAGTTAAAGGAAGGGGAGCTTAAGCTTTCGCTGAAGCGTGAAAAAGAGATGCCTCAAATTGTGACGGTAAGCGCTCCTTCCGCAGACGCGGTGTCCATGCAGATGGCAGCTGTGCAGAACGGCTGGCAGGCCCGTCCATGATGTCTCCTGCTATGATGCCCCAGGGCGTGGCGAGCCTCAGGCAGCCCGGGACATGGCTTCCGGCGTTGATATCGGTTCAGACAAGGTAATCACCTCCCCCTTAGTGGGAACCTTCTACAATGCCTCATCACCGGATGCAGCCCCCTTTGTACAGGCGGGAGATACCGTGAAAAAGGGCCAGGTACTGGGAATTATCGAAGCCATGAAGCTGATGAATGAGATTGAGAGCGAATACGACGGCGTAGTGGAAGCAGTCCTTGTGAACAACGAGGAAGTGGTGGAATACGGCCAGCCATTGTTCCGCATCAAATAACATCAAAAGACGGAGGGATTTAGGGATATGTTGATGGGAGTTAAAGAAATCCAGGAAATCATACCGCACAGGCATCCTTTCCTGCTGGTGGACTGTATTGAGGAGCTGGAACCGGGCGTGCGCGCCGTTGGCTATAAATGCGTGACCTATGATGAGTCATTTTTCAAGGGACACTTTCCCCAGGAGCCGGTTATGCCGGGCGTGCTGCTGGTTGAGGCCCTGGCCCAGACAGGGGCTGTTGCCATTCTGTCCCAGGAAGGTTCAGGGGAAGGTGGCTTACTTTGGCGGCATCGAAAAGGCCAAGTTCAAACGCAAGGTAGTGCCTGGCGACAAGGTAAAGCTGGAATGTGAAATCATCAAGCAGAAGGGACCGGTTGGAGTGGGCAAGGCCACCGCAACGGTTGACGGAAAGCTGGCGGTGAGCGCAGAGCTTACATTCATGGTAGGTTAGGGAATCGAGGGAGAATGCCGATGTTTAACAAGATTTTGATTGCCAATAGAGGTGAGATTGCGGTCCGCATTATCCGGGCCTGCCGTGAAATGGGGATTCAGACCGTGGCCGTATATTCCGAGGCTGACAGGGACTGTCTTCACACTATGCTGGCTGACGAGGCCATCTGTATCGGGCCGGCGCCGTCCACGGACAGTTATCTGAATATTGAGAGGATTCTGGCTGCCACAGTGGCCATGAAGGCGGACGCCATCCATCCGGGATTCGGCTTCCTGTCTGAGAATGCCAGGTTTGCCAAGCTGTGCGCCGAGTGCAATATTGCGTTTATCGGACCGGGCGCGGAAATCATCAATAAGATGGGCAATAAATCCGAAGCCCGAAAAACCATGATGGAAGCAGGGGTGCCTGTGGTGCCCGGCAGCAAGGAACCGGTGCACACAGCTGGGGACGGTCTGGCCATGGCAAAAGAGATCGGCTTCCCGGTGATGATTAAGGCATCATCCGGCGGCGGCGGTAAGGGCATGAGGATTTCCAGAAGCCAGGAGGACTTTACAGAGCTGTTCAACGCGGCTCAGATGGAGTCGGTGAAAGGATTTTCCGACGACACCATGTATATTGAGAAATACATTGAAAAGCCAAGGCATGTGGAGTTCCAAATCATGGCCGACAAGCACGGCAATGTGGTCCATCTGGGAGAGCGTGACTGCTCCATCCAGAGACGCCACCAGAAGGTGCTGGAGGAAGCTCCCTGTGATGTGATTTCACCCGGCCTGCGAAAAGCCATGGGCGACACCGCTGTAAAGGCAGCCAAGGCAGTGGGATATGAGAACGCGGGAACCATTGAATTCCTTCTGGATAAGGATAAGAACTTTTACTTCATGGAGATGAATACCAGAATTCAGGTGGAGCATCCTGTTACTGAGATGATCACGGGAATGGATCTGATTAAGGAGCAAATCCGGGTGGCGGCAGGGGAAACCTTAAGCGTCAGCCAGGAGGATGTGAGGATTGAAGGCCATGCCATTGAGTGCCGTATCAATGCCGAGAATCCGGCTAAGAACTTTATGCCCTGTCCGGGACGCATCACCAATGTTCACATTCCCGGAGGCAACGGAGTCCGTGTGGACACCCATATTTACAATGATTATAAGGTGCCTGCAAACTATGACTCCATGCTGATGAAGCTGATAGTATATGACAAGGACCGGGAGGCGGCCATATCCAAGATGCGCAGCGCCCTGGGCGAGGTAATCATAGAGGGAATAGAGACAAATATCAACTTCCAGTATGAAATCCTGGAAAATGACGCATTCCAGCAGGGAGATACAGACACCAGCTTTATTGAGAAGCATTTCCCGGACTATGTGCGGTGATTTTGTGCCGCTGACGGGAAGGAAACATCGACCATACTAAATTGTTAAAGACCCCGCTAAGTATGGCGAAGTGCTTTCGCACATTAGCGCCTGGAGGACAGGAGCTGGCGTGCGCAGTGCAAATGCGCGGTACAAGTGCGCGATGCAGAAAGGAAATTGCTATGTTGCGGAACATGTTCAAAAAAACGTATACGAAAATAGATACGAAATATAAGCCCCAGGCCGGTTCCGACCAGGAGCCGGTGATCCCGGAAGGATTATGGCGCAAATGTAATAAGTGCGGGCAGCCAATCTATGTGGAAGACGTAAAGAACAATTACTACGTATGTCCCAAGTGCAACGGCTATTTCCGTGTTCATGCATACCGCCGTATCGAGATGCTGGCGGATGAGGGAACCTTTGAGGAGTGGAACAAGGAAATGCCCTTTTCCAACCCCCTGAACTTTCCGGGATACGAGAAAAAGGTCCTGGCTGCCAGGGAAAAAGACCGCCTCAACGAGGCCATTGTCACAGGCAAATGCAAAATTGACGGAAATCCCGCGGTCGTGGGCGTCTGCGATGCCCGTTTATCATGAGCAGCATGGGCCATGTAGTGGGTGAGAAGATCACCGACGCCATAGAGCGCGCCACCAGGGAAAAATGCCGGTTATCCTCTTTGCCTGCTCAGGCGGAGCCAGGATGCAGGAGGGCATCGTATCCCTGATGCAGATGGCCAAGACCTCCGCTGCCTTAAAGCGCCATCACGAGGCGGGGCAGCTGTTTATCAGCGTGCTTACGGACTACCACGGGAGGCGTCACGGCCAGCTTTGCCATGCTGGGCGACATCATCCTGGCAGAGCCCCACGCGCTGATTGGTTTTGCGGGTCCCAGGGTCATTGAGCAGACCATTGGACAGAAGCTGCCGGAAGGGTTCCAGCGTTCTGAATTTCTGCTGGAGCATGGATTTGTGGATAAGATTGTGGAGCGGAAGGACCAGAAAAGGGTCATTGGCCAGATTCTGTATATGCACCGCAGCCACAAGATGAACATAGGGTTAAAGAGTCCGGTGGAGACAACCAGGACATTTGTGGATAAACCATCCCAATTGCAGGCGGATAGTGGAAAAACTGCCTGGGATACCGTGCTTCTCTCCAGGAAGTCCGACCGTCCCGTTGCAACGGATTATATCAACGCCCTGTTTGATGAATTCATTGAATTCCACGGGGACCGGTATTTTAAGGATGATGGAGCCATTGTGGGCGGCGTTGCCATGTTCCACGGTATGCCCGTGACGGTCATCGGACAGCAGAAGGGCAAGAACACCAAGGACAACATTATCCGCAACTTTGGAATGCCGTCCCCTGACGGCTACCGCAAGGCGCTGCGCCTGATGAAACAGGCAGAGACCTTCAACCGTCCGGTTATCTGCTTTGTGGATACGCCGGGAGCCTTTTGCGGGCTGGAGGCAGAGGAAAGAGGACAGGGCGAGGCCATTGCCAGAAACCTGTTCGAGATATCAGACCTCAAGGTGCCTGTGCTCTCCATTGTAATCGGAGAGGGAGGGAGCGGCGGAGCATTGGCCATGGCTGTGGCCGACGAGGTGTGGATGCTGGAAAATGCCATTTACTCCATCCTTTCACCGGAGGGATTTGCCTCCATTCTGTATAAGGACAGCAAGAAGGCGCCGGATGCCGCCAAGGTCATGAAGGTGACGGCTAAGGACCTTTTACAGCTTAAGCTGATTGAACGCATCGTGCCTGAGGAACAGCCAGCATGCACGGACAATCTCTACCGTCTCGCTGAATATATGGACAGCGCCATGGCAGAGTTCTTTAAAACGTATCTCGCCATGAGCGATGAGGAGCTTAGGGAGCACAGGTACCAGAGATTTAGGAGAATGTAATGAGTGAGTTAAAACCATTGGTAATCGGGGATTTAGTAGTTGAAAAGCCAATTATCCAGGGAGGAATGGGAGTAGGTATCAGTCTGCACAAGCTGGCCGGAGCCGTGGCAAAGGCCGGCGGCATGGGCATCATATCAGCTGCCCAGATTGGTTTCAGGGAGCCGGATTTCACCACCAATTTCGTGGAAGCAAACTTAAGGTCCATCCGCAGGGAGATGAAACTGGCCAGAGAAATCGCACCCCAGGCGCGATTGGTTTCAATATCATGGTGGCTACCAAGCACTATGACATGTGGGTTAAGGAGGCTGTGAAGGCAGGCGCCGACATCATCATATCAGGTGCCGGGCTTCCTGTATCCCTGCCTGAATATGTGGAAGCTGCCTATGCTGAGATGGAGGAAAAGCCGGCCCGCAGGATTAAGCTGGCGCCCATTGTATCGTCTGCCAAGTCGGCCATGGTCATCTGTAAGATGTGGGACAGGAAATGCCACATTGCCCCTGATCTGGTTGTGGTGGAAGGACCGCTGGCCGGAGGCCATCTGGGATTCTCACTGGACCAGCTATCCGCCTATGGAGCAGACACCGCCGATGTGCCGGCCACCTATGACCGGGATGCCTATGACCGGGAAGTAAAGGCTGTCATAAAGGTAGTGGAGGAATATGGAACCAAGTATGGCAGGCATATACCTGTGGTCACTGCCGGCGGCATATACACCCATGAAGATGTGATGCACCAGCTTGAGCTGGGGGCTGACGGCGTCCAGGTTGCCACCAGGTTTGTGACGACCCAGGAGTGCGATTCCTCTGACGCCTATAAGCAGGCTTATATAAATGCGGGAAAGGAAGATATTGTCATCACCCAGAGTCCTGTGGGCATGCCGGGAAGGGCAATCTTAAATCCTTTCTTAAGTCAGATAAAGGGCGGCACCAGGCCGGCCATCAAGTCCTGCTTCCAGTGCCTGGAGCACTGTGACATCAGGACCATTCCCTACTGCATTACCATGGCACTGGTATATGCGGCGGAGGGCGACACGGACCATGGCCTTTTGTTCTGCGGAAGCAATGCTTACCGTGCGGAAAAAATTGATACTGTGGATAACGTTATGAAGGAATTAACAGGAGAGCTGGCTTAATGCCGGCTCTTTTTTCCTTATTTTACAAGGAATTTATGTTATCCGGTACAATGGGACAACCCTTATCCCCAGATAATTAACAAAGATATCCACAAGTTATCCACATTATCCACCATCGGATATCCAGGGCTGTCCCATGACCTTCCATCTGTCATTTTTATTACGGTTCTCTTTCATTTTCCGCCTGCCCATTGACCCTCAAAGGTAGGTCTTAAAATGTAGCTATGAAAAAACTGAATGAAACAGAGGGTGTGAAGATGGAAAAAGCGTTGGCGGAGAAAACAGGGGGGTATCTCATAGGTGACGTTGCCAGATGGTCGGTCTGAGCAGGGATGCCCTGCGTTTTTATGAGAAAAAAGGAATCATCCGTGCAGATAAGAAGGAAAATGGGTACAGATATTATTCAGAGGATGATATCTACAGATTGATGTACATACTTTATCACAGAAAAATGAATACCAGCCTGGAAGAGATAGGAGGTCTTATGAGCGGACAGAACTCCACATCCGCTATGAGACAGCATGTCAGGCAGCGCATGGCTGAGGAGGAGGAACCTTAAGGCGGCACAACCAGGCAATCATGAGGCTTAAGCTGGTGGAAAAGGATATAAGCCGTATAGAGGCGTGCATGCAGGTACTCCATAAGGAAATTCCCCAAAGCATATGTGATGGCCAACTGTTCGGACCTGCAGGAGGGGTTAAGAACGTGGTTTAAGCTGTCCTCCACTATTCCGGGACTGGATATGGCTTATTTTTATAATGTACTTACCTACACAGGACAGGATCTGGAGGAAAAGGGAACCCAGCTCCTGCTATATGAGGAACTGGATAAGGGGCTGGGCCAG
>ENA-OQIC01001062-OQIC01001062.1-human-gut-metagenome-genome-assembly--contig:-NODE-1062-length-10369-cov-2.439758_pt1 | contig 10369 bp, 9 predicted proteins | sample MGYA00242572_ERZ504736 | MGnify/ENA primary metagenome ERZ504736 (study PRJEB26092, sample SAMD00036201) | human gut metagenome | host: Homo sapiens | study: EMG produced TPA metagenomics assembly of... | reverse complement strand
CGACTGGCGCAACCGGCATACTCCTGTTGATCATCGGTTTCATCGCATGCCTGGCCAGTCGATCGTGCTCATTGTGCTCATGGCCAAGAAGACCAATCCAGCCGGCGCACGCTTCGACGATCCGGCAGCCGGCAACGGCTACGCCCCAGCCCCGGGCATGCCACCGACCGCAACCGCACAATACGCCCCGAACGGCACTCCGGCACCGGTCGCCGACCCGTACGCAGCGGCTGTTCCGACGCCAACCGCTGATCCGTATACGGCAGCCGCCCGGCACCTGCAATGCCTGCGCCGACTCCGGCAATGCCCACCGCAGACCCGTATGGCGCTCCGACCCCAGCCCCGGCAGCCACCAACACTCCGTACGGCAACCCGTATGGCGTTCCTTACGGAACTCCGACCGATCAGTACGCAGCACCTGCGATGCCAGCCGCTCCAGCCGCCCAGTACACTCCGGCCGCCCCGGCAACTCCGCATGCAGCCCCGGCACCCGAAGCCCCTTCCATGCCGAGCATGCCTCCGCTGCCTACGGTTCCGGAACAGTCCACCCAGCTTGACCAGACGCAGTTCGATCGCCCCACGTTCGGCAACGATTCGCAGGGCCAGACCCCGTACGGATCCGACGATTCCGACGATCCTACCGTGTACGGCAACATACAGCACTGACGAAATATGCAGGTTCAGCACTGAACTTAAGAACCGAACTTGCAATAATCAGTACTACATAAAGAAATCCCGCACCGCAATCGCAAGTGCCGGGATTTTCTTATTCTTATATCGATAATTCCCAATAATTCGGATTATCTCGGATTGCCCACGTCACGCAGCATCCGCACCTTCGCCTGAATCACCCGAATCATCGGAATCATCCATGTAGCTCATACTTTTCATAGCGTCCGTCATCAAATTGAACTTTTCAGCGAGCGCTTCCTTGCTCTTACGTTCATCTTCATCTTTGGCTTCCTGCTCGGCCCTCTTCGGATCCCAACGCAGGCACTCCGCATGATGATCCCACTCCATACCCGCGCACGGAATGACATTGTCCGCGGTTATGGTGAATGTGTTGTCGCAGAAGGAATTCTCCTCGAGTGGCGTTGCCCTGCCCGCCTCACGCACAGCATTACGCAGCGCAACCATTCGAGACAAGGTCACGTCGCCGACATAGATCGGCGGAACAGCCATCTGCTCGCACAACTCGTTGATGTACAGCATCACCGGCAGCACGCGCACGGTCTGTTCGTCCACATCGTCAATGCCTTCGCACATGAGATTCATCAGACCGTCACCCACCGCGAGCGCCGCGAGGAATCGCCCGGTGAGCGTCCTTGGGGTCGTGGTGAAAGCGTAGCAGTAGTTGACATCTTCCAGCGCTCCGCCGTCGAAGCCCAGGCTGACGCTCTGCCGAATGTACTCCACGATCTTTTGCAGTATATTGCGGACTTCCGTCTCGACATGGGCGTCGATGAAGATGCCCAGAATGTCGGCCGCTTCGAAGAACAGGTCGGCATTGTTGGTTTCGGAATAATTGCGCATCACATCGTATGCCTGATTGGCCCGCGTGAGCGCTTGCACAATTTCCGGATCGCAACCCGGAATCTCGTCCATTCCCTCGTACACGGCTTCCGCCACGGACGGGTTAATCCCGTGGGACAATCGCAGCATTGCCCTTGCCATGGTGCAGGAGAATCTTACTTGCAGATCTTCCGTGTACTTTGCGTCATTCTCCATCTCCTGAACGGTTTGCAGCGGCCATAATTCCACCACTCCAACACAGCTTTCGATGGCAATTTTCATATGAGGCCTATCGAATAACTGATAAAGCGCTCCGTTGTTGATAGTGAAAGCCATGCGTGCCCCTTTGCAGCTTCGACATTTTGTTTTCCTCACTGGATCCAACAGCATCCAGCCCTTCCATGATTGCATGGAATCCCCGTTCTTTCAACAACCGCCGCACTCATTGTCGCGTGTCTCGGTCAAAGTTTCCAATCCGGCGATTCCATACCGCATTATGCGCTATTTCACGTCGGCCGCGGGATCGACGTAAACGATCGACAATACTTTGCGTGTATCGCAATCGTACGTAATGGAAGTGATGGAGGCGAGTGCCGTATGGCGTAGCAGCATATTATGTTCCGGGTGCCCGGTTTCCAGCATGTGCCTGTAGCTCCAGATGGGCGATTCATGGCTGACTACGATGATTTGCTCGCCGGGATGCTCCCCCACTTTTTCGAGGGCGAACGCTTGCACACGATGCGCGATCGACTGGTAGCTTTCACCCCAGCTTGGCTTCCACAGGTTGCGTACCAGCTTCCAGTTGCCGTTTTTCCAGAGTGCGCCTTCGCCGTAGCCGATGCGCGTGCCGCGGAATTCGTTGCGCGCTTCGATGATGCGCTCGTCGGTGGTGAGTTCCAGCGGCTCCTCGCCACGGGTTTCACGCACTTCGTTGAGTGCGGTGAGGATTTCGCCGGCCGTTTCGCGCGTGCGTTCCAGCGGCGACGAGTAGATGGCGGAAACTGTGTTGAGTCGTGGATTGACGGCAATGTAGTGCGCGGTCGCCTGCGCCATGCGCACACCCACTTCCGACAGGTGGAATCCGGGCAGTCGTTCGTAGAGCAAATGCCCTGGATTTTCGACTTTGCCGTGACGTACGAAATGGATGGTTGTTGCGGGCATCCCTACCGCCTTTCCGCAAGATGCTGCCGGACTGCTGACGTTGACCGATGGAACGAAAATTCTGCAATCGCAAGCTTTGGAAGCGTTGCGCAACCATTTTGCAACAACCGTCTTTCGCCCGCCGGACATCTTTTCGTCCACCAAGTGAACGTGTGGTGAGTACTTACAAAATAGCCAATCGAATTATGTCTGCCAACCTCAATGCACCGCGTGTTGCGACAGTACCTCCGCATAAAGTTGTCTAGTTCAAGAAAATGGCACACAACCAGTCTCCAACCCCTATGCAACACGCTTGAACGTCAATCGATTGACGTTCAAGCAAGGTTGAAGTGAGAGACTGGGGCTGGAGAGAAAACAATCAAGACAGAACAAGGGTATATCAAGCGGTCCGCGGCAACGCAACGCAGCGGACGCAAGCACCAACCGTGAGCAGAAAGGAGCGGAAAAACATGACCAATTCAGTCCTCGCCGGCGCCAAAAGCATCGGCCAACATCTTTTCGGAGGGTACGCGGAGCTTCTTCGAATACCGCACACCGCCCGATTTTCGGTCGGTTCAGTGATCGCATGCATGCCGTTCCCGATGGTCGGCATGACGATTACGATTTCCGTGCAGCATTATTACGGCAATTATTCGCTGGCAGGCGCGCTGACGGCCGTGCAGGCGATCGCGCTGGCCGTTGCGAGCCCGGTGCTCGGCAAGCTGGTTGACAAGTTCGGCCAGCGTCAGGTGTCGATTCCGACAATCATCGTGTGGATGATTGCGGCGACCGCACTGGTTTCCTGTATCACCGCCCGAGTACCGTCGTGGATTCTGTTCTGTATCGTACCGTTCATGGCGGCGATTCCGCCGTGGGGCGCGATGAGCCGTCAGCGTTGGACCACGCTGCTTAAAGGTGACACGGAGAAAACCAACCGCGCGCTTTCGCTTTCCGGCGTGTTCGACGAATGCATGTGGGTGATCGGCAATCCGCTCGCCTCCACACTGGCCGTGATTTCCGGGCTGTTGGCATTCTCATTCACTGGCGTGTGTGTGGTGGTCGGTGCGCTCATGTTCCTCACCGAACTTTCCACCGAGCCGAAATCGCAGACGCAGCTGGCTCGCGAAGCGGGCATGACCCGCAAGGAATACCGTGAGCGCGAAGCCGCCCGTTCCAAGGCGTTGCAGGCGGAAGCGGCCATTGAGTACGCTCGCGATCGCGCACGTTCCGAAGGCAAAACGGCTGCGGAAGTGCAGGCCGCCATGGATCAGGCCGCCGCCGATGTGAATGCCGGGCGCAAGGAGTCGATTTGGGGGCCGGGCCTAATCGCCGTATGCGTGACGTGGTTCGGTTTGGGCGCGTTCCAGTCGGCCGCCAGCATTTCGATCGTCGCGTTCGCCACGGAAGCGAATATGAAGCAGTACACCGGTTTCGTGTTCGCCTGCTTCTCGTTCAGCTCGCTGATCGGCGCGCTCGTGTATGGCGCAAAGAATTGGACTATTCCGCTGTGGAAGCGTTTCTACTTCTGCCTTGCCGTGGTCGATCTAGGCATCGGCTCGTTCATGTTCGCCAAACATCTGTGGGTGATCATGATCATCTACCTGTTCATCGGCGTATGCCAGGCACCGACGTGGGTGAACGGCAACCAGCTGATGCTGCACTTGGTGCCGCCCACACGCTTCACCGAAGGCATGGCCTGGATGGGTGCGATGAACTCAATCGGCGGTTCCGTCGCTCGGCGATTGCCGGCCAGTTCATCGACCGTATGGGATCACACGGTGGTTTCATTGTAGTGACGGCTCTGGCGCTCACCTCGCTGGCGATCGCCCTGTTCGGCTTCAAACAGATCAAGGACTCCACCGAGCAGCCCATGCTTACCACCGTAAGCGTGTGACCTTTCGCACGTAAAGCATGCAGAGCATACGAAAAGGCGGTGCTTATACCTTTATAGGTGTAAGCACCGCCTTTTCATATTCAGGACTGTCCGGCCGTCTGCGCGAGTCGGGAATCAGGGCAGATTTGATCAGGGCAGATTTCCGGGTTGTGCAGACAGATTTTCCGAATTCAGGACTACTTGGGCCAACCGTTGGGGGTGTGCTCCAGCGACCATACACCGAGCCTGTGCGAGAAGCTGTTCTGCCACTTGGCTTCCAGCTCTTCCGGCGTGAGGCGGTTGTCGGCTTTGCGCAAACGGTTCATGGCGTTGGTGTGCGTATCGTCGAGCAGCCACTTGCGCGTCAGGAAATTCCACACCATCACCACGGCGGTGGCGATGAGCTTGCCGACGTTGGTGCGGATCAGGTATTCGGTGCTCTGCGACACGTAGGCATCATGGTTCATGCCATACGTGGAGATCCAGATAATGGCGTCGTTCATGAACAGGCCGATGACCGCGCCGACCACGAAAATGAGGATTTCCATCCAACGAGCCATGTCATCACGGTGCTTGAACACCAGTTTCATGCTGGCAATGTAGTTGAAAATCAGGGAAATAATGAACGAGATGGTTGCGGCGAGCACGTTGTGCATATGGAACACGCCGACGAGAAGATTCAGAATGCCCCAGTCGATAATGAAGGCGATCACGCCAACGAGGCCAAATTTCATAAGCTGTTCAATCAGTTTTCTCACAACGAATATTTAACACGCGCACGCAGACCACTTTGGCGGACATCCAGACAAAGCCCAAAATTTCTCACACAGCCACCCCGTCTGAGCCGTTTGACGCCTAGACTGGAGATGAACACGTAAAGGCTGATTCCAACAATCCAAGGAGAGCATCATGCCAGTCATCCACACTCATGTTTCCGTTTCCACCACTCCCGAGCAGCGCGAGGCGCTGAAGTCCGCATACGGCAAGGCGATCACCGCCGTTCCCGGCAAGTCCGAAGGCTGGCTGATGTGCCCGTTTGAAGACAATATGCCGATTTATTTCGGCGGTGACGATTCCAAGCCGGCCGCATACGTCGAAGTGAACGTGTTCGGCCGTTCCGTGCCCGGTTCCGCTTGGGAGAAGCTGACCGAGCAGATCATGGCCGCATTGGAGAAGGAACTGGGCATTCCGGCCGACCGCACGTACATCCGCTACACCGCCACCACCGACTGGGGCTGGAACGGCGGCAACTTCTGACGAAGTTTCCACCGTTCCTTCGAGGTCATGGCGTTGCGACGTTCGCTAGAAACCGCCGAAATTAAGGTGCAAAAAGGCGGTCACCTACGCATATACGCAAGTGACCGCCCTAAAATGTTGCGATCAGAACGCTACGACTCGTTTATCACACGATCTTCGGCATCGGCGTGGTCAGCGAAACGGTGAGATTCACATGCACCAAACCGGCACCGGAATGCACTTCAACCTTCTTCAACGTCACCGTACGCTCTTCAGCCGGAGCGGAATCGTTGTCAGTCATCGTGGCCGGAGACTTCACCGCAACCAGTGCAAGCGAACCGAAATCAATACCGGCGCTGGCGCACAGGTCCACCGCCTTATTAAGCGATTCAGCAAAACCGTCCTTCAGGATCACGCGATCTGCCGGAACACCATACGCATTTTCGGCAACCCAACGCACGTTCTCCACCAGAGCCATACCCTTGTGGCTGTGCGGCGTGGCCGGCATGGAACCATTCACCACCGCGTCAACGAACGCGTCAAGCTGCGGGGCGAGCGCATCGCCGCCATCGCGATACAGGTTGCCGATAATCGCTCGCGGAACTCCAGATCCTTGGCGGTCTGCTGCAACGCCGGAATTTGATCGTCTTCGCCATCCCACAGGTTAATCAGCGGGAACGTAGGAATATCAAGACCTTCCAAACGCTGCACGTGGAACGGATAACGCCAGGCAAGCGCCGGATCATCACGCCAAGTGGAAGCGCGGGTCACCACAATCGCGGCGGACGGCCACTGTGCGCCATACTCGCGGCAAGCAATGTCAAGCCACTTCTGAGCGCCCGCGTCAGCACCGTAACCGGCCTCGACGATCACCACATCATGCAGGGCGCACGCCATTTCCACGGAAACCAGCGTCGGAATGCCGATCGACACGTTCGCGAACGGACCGCCGTGCACATACACGGGAGAACCATTCACCGTTTCCGTCTTCGCCGGCTTCACCGCATCGGAAAGAATGCCGGTAATGCGCCACAAATCAACGAATTCACCGAACGTAACGGCCTTGCGTCCTTCGTGCCGGCAATCATCTTGGCAACGCGCTCGGCGATCTCATCCATGGAACGGGAGAGCACCACGATCTGCATGAGCTCGCAGGTCGGAGTGAGCACCACACGCTCGGCCACATTGCCCTTGCCGCGGTCCACCGCGATCTGACGCAGCGAACGGACGGCACTTCGGAAACGCGCGGCACGGCGATATCGTCGAGCTTGCCGTCGTCGATGGCCTTCTCAGCGAAGGAAACCAGCAGGTTCTGGGCCGCTTCGATAGCGCCCATTTCGCCGCACAGACCCCAGTCGATCAGCTCAGGGTGGGTCAGGGAAGCCTTGCCGCCGCCCGAAGCGCCACCCTTGGAACCGGCAGCGGTAATGCCCATGCTCGGCTGACGGAGCACTGCGGCCGCATCAATGCCACGCTCACGCAACGCGTCGATCAGCGCGATCGTGGTGGTGGTCTTGCCCTCGCCGCGAGACGCTTCAGCGGAGTATCGGCGGTGACGAGCACGACCTTGCCATGCTTGCGTGGAGCATCCGGATCATTCTTCAAATAATCGAGATAGCCGAACGCATCAATCTTCTGCACCAAGCCGTACTGGCTGGTGAAATCCTCAATGCTGGTCACTGGGGTTCCTTTCTTCAAATTGGAATGCACGTCATTCTAACGATGTTGCATTGCGGAAAATAATTGGCTCCCGCAACGTGGTCACGAGAGCCGAATAGTGAGATTTTAGAAGTCCGACATGTGGAAGCCGTTCTTCATGTTCATGCTGGAGGTGTACAGCACGGAATCAAGAAGCTTGTCGGTTTCCTCCTTGAGCTGCGCGGCCATGGTCTCGTTGGCTGCGGCAAGGATTTCACGGGCTTCGCCGTTGCGCACGGCTTCGATGATTGCATCCGGTTCCATAGGCTGAACATCGCCGATTTCGTCTTCCGCATCGAATTCGTCGGTCACGTCACCCACCAAACGTTCGATCTGCTCGTCGGTAGAGGCAACCATGCGGTGGCCCATCGCGCCGGTCTTCTCCTGATAGCGTTCCACGGCGTTGGCGGTGTCGGCGAAGCTGGAATCGCACAGGGCCGCGATGATGCGGTTCTCCCAATAGAAGTTTTCGGACGTGACGCGCGTGGTGGTGTCTTCCAAATACTTCGGCGTGGAGTTGACGTTCGGGAAGAACGGCACGAGCGTGTTGAACGGATTGGAACCATAGGCGATCCACTGGATCGCGCGGCTCACCTGCGGGCGGTACGGGCGGATCTGCATCACCGCAAGCTGGCTCTGACGGTTGATGCCGATCGGGCGGAACATGTGGCGGGTGCGCTGGTCGCCAAGCTTTCCATACGGATCGTACGGAGTGCCCTGATAGTGGGAGCTCAGCACATACTTCACATCTTCGATGGTGATTTTGCGTTCCGGCTGGCGAGCCCACGGAATATCGTCGGAAACCGGCTTGTGGTCGGCATCCTGACCATCCCACTGCTCGTCGTACGGGTTAAGGAAACGCTGCATGTACCAGGCACGCGGAGTGTTGTACACGTGGTCGGAATCGGAGTGGGAGCCGAACGCGTCACGCGGGTTGAACGGAGTGGAATTCTCCACCGACAGGTCAAGATGGTTGCGTTCGATGAACTCGGCCAGATCGGCGGAGCACATGTGGTTCTCCTGCTCGCCAAACGCATCTTCAAGATCAAATTCGTCAATGCCCAGCTGGTTCGGCATGGTCACATACGCTTCGTCCGGCACACGCTTGGCGATCCAATGATGGCCGCCAACGGTTTCCAGCCACCAGATCTCGTCGACGTCGGAGAAAGCAACGCCGTTCATCTCATACGTGCCATACTCCTCAAGCAGACGCCCAAACGTTCCACACCCTCACGGGCGGTGGTGACGTACGGCAGCACGAGAGTAAGGAAATCCTCTTCGCCAATGCCACCGGCGACTTCCGGCTCATAGCCTCTTCGCCTTCCTTGCCTTTGGCCGGCGTGAGTTCCACGAACGGATCGGCACCGAGCACACGCTCATTGGTGGTGAGCGTTTCGGTGGCGCTCATGGCAACGTTCGCCTCGTTCACACCCGCTTCGCCCCAAATGCCTTCCTTCAGATCGGCATTCGGCACAGCCGTATACTGCAGCGGATTGTCAGGAAGATCGATTTCAACACGCGAAAGCACGCTCTTGTACTTGCGCGGCTGATCTTCAGGCTTGACTACGATGAAGCGCTTCGGGCAAAACTCACCATTTGCACTATCTTCATTACGGGCGATGATGGTCGATCCGTCATAACTTGCGTCTTTGCCAACCAAAATCGTGGTGCACGCCATAATTATTCAGTAATCCTTTCGATTATTGTCAATACGTTTTCGTCGGATATATTTCTGATTTCCGCATCTTTATATCGTTATATTGCTGCGGAAATCAAATTTCTGGCCTTACTTGAGATCCTCTTTCACAAATCAGGCTTTTCCAGTGAGGAAAATAGCGCCCTGATCAACGATTGTACCGGAAGTACGCAGCGCACGTTCCATTTCGTTGAGCCAGAATCCCTGATTGAGGCCGGCGAGCGGAGCCGTGGTACCCCACACATGCAGATAGTAGTCATGATCCTGATCTGGCGGATATGGACCGTTGTAACGCATCGTCACTGCGGGATCACTGCTGCGGCCCTGCAGCAACGGCGAGGCGGCGGACGTGCGTCCCTGAACCGTTTCAGGAATCATCGCAGAAACCGTGCGCGAGAAATCAGCCGGAATCGCGAGCGCGTGAGAATCGTTGAAATCGTACATCAGCGCATCCACGGGCAGGTTCGCGAGGGACCAATGATTCCACTGGAAACCGCATACCGGAATTGAATCCGGATCAACGAATTCCCAATGCAGGAACTGCACTGCAGGATCAAGCGCATCAATGTAGAAGGGGAAGGAAACAATCGGCGTACCGTCGATGCAGTTCTCAGGCGGCGCCGCTTGGCAAACGCGTCGGGAATGACGGTGAAATCTGCGGAAATCTTCATGCACCCAGTATCCCTCAAGCGTCTGACTCATACAAGGTTTCAATTGACGGCATAACGAAACATAACGAAACGACCCCTGCGGCGAGCCTGTGGGGCACGCGGGCAGGGGTCGGTCCGGGAAACAGGGCCTATCAGACCTCACATCGCTTGAAAAACAAGGCGTTACAGGCGATAGGCACAGCTAGTACGGCTCAGTTGGCCGGGTGGTAGAAGTCGCCGTTGAGGGCGGCTTCGGCACGGGCCTGAGCCTCTTCGAAGGTGACTTCGGCAAGGGAGGCACGCACGTCGTCGAGTGCCACCGGAGTCATGGACAGGGAGTTCACGCCAAGACCGGCCAGCACTACGGCCAAGTCCGGATCGGCAGCGGCCTCGCCGCACACGCCCACCGGCATGCCCTTGGCGTTGCCCGCGTCGCAGATCATCTTGATGGCACGCAGCACCGCCGGATGCCAGGCGGTCTGATAGTTGGCAACGGAACCGAGCGTACGGTCGGCGGCCAGCGTGTACTGGGTCAGATCGTTGGTGCCGATCGACACGAAGTCG
>ENA-OQIC01001060-OQIC01001060.1-human-gut-metagenome-genome-assembly--contig:-NODE-1060-length-10373-cov-2.093890_pt1 | contig 10373 bp, 14 predicted proteins | sample MGYA00242572_ERZ504736 | MGnify/ENA primary metagenome ERZ504736 (study PRJEB26092, sample SAMD00036201) | human gut metagenome | host: Homo sapiens | study: EMG produced TPA metagenomics assembly of... | reverse complement strand
ATTCCTGTAGGAGCATATAACATCAGAACAAATGGAAAACAGAGGCAAGAAACAGCACAGAACATATCGAAATTGTCCCGAAAGAGGGAAGTGATGGTATTGTGATTAAAATTAAAGCCGGAACAAAGAATGAGAGCATTCATATTCCTGTTGTGCTAAGTGAAGCCGGATTAAAAGAGACGGTTTATAATGATTTTTATATCGGGGATGACTGTGATGTTACGATTGTTGCAGGCTGCGGTATTCACTGCGGAACAGATGATTCCAGTGAGCATGATGGAATTCACAGCTTTTTTATCGGTAAAAATTCAAAGGTAAAATATGTGGAAAAACACTATGGAAGCGGTGATGGTAAAGGACAGAGAATTATGAACCGGAAACCATTGTGGAAGTAGGGGAAAACAGTTATATGGAAATGGATACTGCCCAGATTAAAGGTGTGGACTCTACCATCCGTAAAACAACGGTAAAGCTGGACAAAAATGCCAGTATCAAAGTTATGGAGCGTTTGATGACTCACGGAGAACAGAGAGCAGAAAGTCATTTTGTAGTGGATTTAAACGGAGAAAATTCAGGAGCTAATATTATTTCTCGCTCTGTTGCGAAGGATAATTCTTATCAGTTGTTCCAATCTGTACTCAATGGAAACGAAATGTGCAGCGGACATACAGAATGTGATGCGATTATTGTAGGAAATGCAAAAATCAGTTCCATTCCTGAAATTACTGCTAATAATTCTGATGCAGCGCTTATTCATGAGGCTGCCATTGGAAAAATTGCAGGAGAGCAGATTATTAAGCTGATGACTCTGGGACTGACAGAGGAAGAAGCGGAAGAACAGATTATCAGTGGATTTTTAAAATAATATAGGCTTTCTTTGTTTTCAAAGCTGAAAAATGAAAAAATCGCTGTATCCATTGTGCGTAAAGGGCACTGAAAGTGGGGTACGGCGATTTTGTCATTTTTGTAATTTAGAAGGAGTAAAAATATGAATTCTGTGTCAAAGAAAAATAAATATGAAATCGATATGTGCAACGGTTCTATTATGGATAAATTGATTTCGTTTTCTCTGCCATTGATGCTTTCGGGAATTTTGCAGTTGATGTTTAATGCCGTGGATATTGTGGTAGTGGGGAGATTTAGCGGCAGTCAGGCATTGGCGGCAGTAGGTTCAACCTCTGCGCTGATAAATATGTTCACTAATTTATTTATCGGGGTTTCCCTGGGAGCAAATGTACTGGCAGCCCGTTTTTACGCATCGGGACGCTCCAAGGAAATGTCAGAAACAGTTCATACCTCTATTACCTTTGCCTTAATCAGCGGAATTGTAATGGTGTTTGTGGGACTGTTTTTTCCAGATTTGCATTGGAGCTTATGGCAACGCCTCAGATGTCATTGATCAGGCAGCTCTTTATATGAAAATTTATTTTTTGGGAATGCCGTTTTTCATGTTGTATAATTATGGGGCGGCGATTTTAAGAGCGTGGGAGATACAAAGCGCCCGTTGTTTTTCCTGATTGCAGCAGGATTGATTAATGCAGGACTAAATATGGTACTGGTTATTGTGTTTCATCTGGGCGTAGCAGGAGTGGCTATCGCTACGGTGATTTCTCAATTAGTTTCCTGTGTTTTGGTGCTACGGTGTCTTTATCAATCAGACAGCAGTTATCAGCTTCGCTTTTCCAAACTTACCTTGAAGAAAAATCATTTAAAACAGATTTTTCAGGTGGGAATACCGGCTGGAATTCAGAGTACAGTTATTAATTTTTCCAATGTGCTGCTCCAGTCCTCTGTGAATTCTTTTGGTTCCATTGCCATGGCAGGATATACAGCAGCTAACAATATTTTTGGTTTCTTGTTTGTTGCGGTGAATTCCGTTACTCAGGCATGTATGAGCTTTACCAGTCAGAACTTTGGAGTTGGAAAATGGAAGCGCATGGATAAGGTTCTCTGGAATTGCATTATTCTTTCTGTTGTAGTTGCGGTACTTTTGGGTGGCGGCGCTTATGTATTTGGACCGGAGCTTCTACGGATTTATACAAAAGATCCGCAGGTTATTCAGTGTGGAGTGGAAATTCAGCTTTACACCACAGTTACTTATTTTCTCTGCGGGCTTATGGATTTGTTTCCCGGAGCTTTGCGTGGAATGGGACATTCGGCAGTACCGATGTTCTTATCTGTAATCGGAACAGTAGGAACCAGAATTCTCTGGATTTTTGGATATTTCCACAGCACCGTTCTTTAGATTGGCTGTTTATTTCTTATCCGGCATCTTGGATTGTAACCATTATACTTCAGGTTATTTGCTTTTGGTTTGTGCGAAAGAGCGTTCATAGAAAATTAAAAATAAATAGGAGGTAAGAAAGATGGTTTATACAGTTACTTTTAATCCTTCTCTGGATTATATTATTTCTTTACAGGGATTTCAGATGGGAACGACTAATCGAACCAAAGAAGAACAAATGCTTCCGGGAGGGAAAGGAATTAATGTTTCCACAGTACTTCAAAATTTGGGGATAGATAATACAGCATTGGGATTTACGGCAGGATTTACCGGACAGGAAATTGAGCGTATGGTAAGAGAAATTGGATTTCAATGTGATTTTATCAGGACAAAAACAGGATTTTCCAGAATTAATGTGAAATTGAAAGATTATGACGGAACAGAGATTAATGGAATAGGTCCTGTAATTCAAAAGGAAGAAGCAGAAAAATTGATGGAAAAACTCAAACATTTAGAGGAAGGGGATGTTCTGGTTCTGGCAGGAAGCATACCGGAGAGTCTTCCAAATTCTATTTACAGAGATATTTTAGCAGAACTTCAGGGTAAAGGAATTCTTTTTGTTGTGGACGCTACAAAAGATTTGCTTTTATATGTGTTAGAATATGAACCGTTTTTAATTAAACCTAATAATCATGAACTTGGGGAAATCTTTGATGTGGAATTAAAGACCAGAGAGTCTGTAATTCCTTATGCAAAAAAACTTCAGGAAAAAGGAGCCAGAAATGTTCTGGTATCTATGGCTGGGGAAGGCGCCGTTCTTGTAGCAGAAAACGGAGAAGTATTTATGCAGCCAGCACCGAAAGGAACATTAGTGAATGCTGTAGGAGCAGGTGACTCTATGGTAGCCGGTTTTATTGCCGGATGGATGGAAAGACAGTCTTATTCCCATGCGTTCCGTATGGGAGTTGCAGCAGGAAGTGCCAGTGCATTTTCCCATCTACTGGCTACCAAGGAAGAAATTCAGAGAATTTATGAACGATTAGAAAAATAATAAATCATTACAAATAGCCAGACGTGGTATAAAATTCTTTCTTTGAAAGCTTAGTGTTTGTATAGAGAAACAAATTATGTTACAATAACAGTAAGTTGGTATTGGAAGGAGGGTGTCGCATGATTTATAATAATGTTCGACATGAATGTAATCTTTATAATTTCTTTTTTGCTCCTCGTGGAAACCGCAGAGTTATGGAACTGGGAAGAAAAATTACCCAGATGTACTTAAATCCTTTTGATAAGATTATAGGGATTATTGGGGCAAAAGATTCAGGTAAGAGTATGTTGATTAAAGGAATGTTTCCGGGAATTCAGATGGTGGAGTCAGATGATGAATTTGATATTTTAAATATGCCCTTGCTTAATGCGGAAGATGTGGGTTTTTATACGCCGAGAACGTTCCATGTAGATGTGCGCAGTGCCAGAAAATATGTTTCTCTTGAGGAAATTGCAAAGGCAGTACACAATGTAATAGGGATGAATAAAAGAGTAATTGTAGAGCACTTCGAAATTTTATATCCAGTTTTGAAAAGAAATGCAGATTTGCTGATTGGAATTGGAGAGGAAGTGATTGTTACAAGACCTTCTCTTTTCGGACCATTGCCGGACAATATTGCAAATGTTGTTTTTGACTCTTTAATTTATCGAAAAATGACACATAGCGCAGAAGAGTTGTTTGGGTATTGCGTAAAAGATATTGATCGGCCTAAATGTATCCGTTCTGATATTAAACATGGGTTTATGTTGAATTATACAGAGAAACCGTCTTTTGATTTGGCAGAAATTGAAGAAAAGATACTTGATTTAATTCATCAGGATTTGCCTATCAAACCCTACGATGAGGAACATATTCAGATTGGTGATTATGTAATGGATTGTACCGCACCTCTTTTACATGTAGAGAGTACGGGGCAAATAGAAGATTTTTCTCTGGTAAAAGAATATTATTATGAACCGAAATTCCACTTATACGCAGTAGCCGGAACCGTAGGACATAAGCATGAAGAAACAGAGAAAAATGAAGAATTAAATAACATTGAGATTTAAAACAACTGAAGAAACATCAATTTAAAAAATAGTCATAAAAGGGAGAAAATCATTTTGAGTTTTCTCCCTTTTACTATTACTGATATTTTCTTAAATAATATTTTTCCAAAAGAGAAATAAAACCATACAAAAGAATAGCAATAACACATAGAATAACAATTGCCATAATCATGGTAGTAAGCTGGAATACCTGGCTGGAATAAATAATCAAATACCCCAGTCCCTGCTTACTTCCAATCATTTCTCCTATTACAATTCCAATCAAGGAAAGTCCGATATTGACCTTCATGACACTGAGAATTAAAGGAATAGAAGCTGGCAGAATAACTTTGATAAGAGCGTCTTTTTTATTGCCTCCCAGAGTTTGAATTAGTTTTAATTTATCAGAATCGATTTCACAAAATCCTGTATATAAATTTAAAACAGCACCAAAAATAGCCACAGAAATACCGGCAATAATAATTGTTTTCATATTACTGCCCAGCCACACAATAAGCAGAGGAGCCAGAGCAGATTTTGGTAAACTGTTTAATACTACTAAATAGGGCTCTAAGATACTGGAAACTCTGGGGAAAATCCAAAGAATTACAGCACAGAGGATACCGAGTAAAGTAACCAGTGCAAAGCTTATTAAAGTTTCTGTGAGTGTGACGGAAATGTGTTTTGTCAGGCTTCCATCTGAAATCATTTTAAACATAGTATCTAAAATCTGTGAAGGACTGGAATAGATAAAAGAGTCTATGATGCCCAGTCGGGCAGTTATTTCCCATAATCCCAGAAAAAGAATTAGTAAGAGAATACGGAAACATTGAATGAGGCGTACATTGCGCTTTTGAATTTGTAAATAGCGTTTCTGTTCAGCAGATACAGAATGTAAATCAGCCATGAACATTCAACTCCTTCCAGATTTCATTGAAATAGGTTTTAAATTCCGGAGCATTTCTGGATGCCATAGGCGTGCGTTCTTCCATAGAAAATTTGATATTTATAATTTTTTGGACAAAAGCTGGACGATTGCTGAAGATAATTACTCGATCTGCCATACTCACAGCTTCTGCAATGTCATGTGTTACAAGAATAGCAGTTTTCCTTCCTGACGGATAATAGTTCCGATATCGTCTCCAACAGAAAGACGAGTTGGTAATCTAGGGCAGAGAAAGGTTCATCTAACAGAAGTAAATCGGGTTCTAAGGCTAATGTGCGAATAAGAGCTGCTCTTTGTCTCATTCCGCCAGATAATTGAGAAGGTCTGGAATTTCTGAATTTGTACAACCCGTAGTTCTCCAGAAGATTTTCAACGTGTTTTTTTGTTTCCGGAGTAACTCTCCCTTGAATTTCCAGTCCCAGCAGCATATTGCTGTAAATGGTGCGCCATTCAAATAAATGGTCTTTTTGCAGCATATAACCGATATTGGTATTGGACATGGATAAAGGAGTTCCGTTTAAGAGGAGTTCTCCTGCGGCGGGTTTTAAGAGACCGCAAAGCATATCTAAAAATGTGGATTTGCCACATCCGGAAGGTCCTACAATAGCTATAAATTCTCCTGGAAATACAGAAAAAGATATATGAGAAAGAGCCGGAGTTTCACCGGCTTTCGTATGGTAGGTATAACTTATATCTTTTACTTGAAGAAGAGGCAAACTCATAGTGAAGCTCCTTTCTTGAATTTTCATATAGTATTATATGAAAAGAATACGTTTTTTGACAGAGAAAGGAATTGACAAAGGACTACTATGTGGTACAATATAGTTAAGAAGGTACTATGTAGTATATAGTAGTGATAGTGAGGAAAGACAGGTGGTGGAAATTATGTATGACAAATCTCAAATGATGAGGGGGACATTGGAAGGCTGCATTTTGAAAATCATCAGTGTAGAGACAACGTACGGATATGAGATTGTTACGAAACTTCAGGATTTTGGATTTGAGGATATGAAAGAAGGAACCATTTATCCGATTCTGGTGCGCTTAGAGAAGAAAAATATGATTTCCTCACAATTCCGCCCTTCTCCCTTGGGACCGAGCAGGAATATTATTCTCTTACACGAGAAGGACAGGAACAATTAAATGAGTTTGAAATTTGTTGGCGAAGTGTATCAGATACGGTGGAGGCTATATTGAAATTATAAGGAAATGGGGTGGCAAATATGAAGAAAAACGTATGGAAAGAATTAAAAAAGAAATAATGCCAAAGCCTTGAATTTGGAAATAGAAGACCAAAGGTATTTGGACAAAGTGACTGCTTATGCTGTAAATCAGGGTGTGGGAATGATGGAGACAGAAATTATTCGAAAGGATTTAATCGGTATAGCAGAAGAAGCACAAAAAATGGAGAGCGATTAGAAAATTCTCTGGGAGATGTAAAAGAATTTACAGAAAATCTGGTTACAGAAGGAAGAAAGGAGAGCAAAAAAGACCAGATTTATTACTGTATTCAAGAAATCGGAAAATCTTATCTGGTTGTAATCGCGCTGGTTTTCTTTCTTGCAATAACAACGGATTTCAAACATTTTTTGGGAACTGGCATATTCAGTCTGGCAGATTTTTTATGGGTTTTCTTCTTGCCTTGTCTTCTATCATTATGGCAGATGCACACTATTGGGCGCTTTGTATTGGTTAAAAAAATTGGCTGGATTTTAAGTGCAGTGGCTGCTGCTGTTATAATTTTCCCCAATATACTGTTTAAAATAGTATTTGAGGATATTTTGCCTTTTTCGGAGATTATGGTTCCTAATTGGGTATTTCTGATATTATTACCCTTAGCTGGAGGGGTATACTGGTATGGAAAACAAAAATTTGACCATACTGTAGAACAGGTAGTGAAAAAACATAATCTATAAAAAAGAATTTAAGAGGGTACTTGACAAATACCATAGAATTTATTATATTAAAGGAGAAAAAAGATTGTGAATTATTTAACAGGAGGACTGTGACTATGAAAATTTTATTTTTTGACACAAAAAACTACGACAAAGACTCATTTGAAAAACAGATTGCAAATTATCCTGAGATTGAAATGGATTATTTAAAGACAGACCTTGCTCCAAAGACAGCTCCTCTGGCAAAAGGCTATGATGCAGTGTGTGCGTTTGTAAGCTCTGATGTAGGCGCTGAAACGATGACCGTGCTTCACGAAGCAGGTGTCAAGCTGATTTTAATGCGCTGTGCAGGATTTAATAATGTTGATATGGATAAAGCAAAAGAATACGGTATTCGTGTTATGCGTGTGCCGGGATATTCACCGGAAGCAGTAGCAGAGCATGCTATGGCTCTTGCACTGGAGGTAAACCGCCGTCTTCATAAGGCTTATGTAAAAGTAAGAGAAAACGACTTCAGCCTTGGCGGTCTCATGGGCTTTAACTTCTATCAGAAAACAGCAGGTATCGTGGGAACAGGTAAAATCGGCGCTGCTATGGCAAAAATCTGCCGTGGATTTGGCATGAAGGTTATTGCCTATGACGTATACCAAAATCCGGATTTAGCAGACTTTGTAGAATATGTAACTTTAGATGAATTACTGGCACAGAGTGATTTGATTTCTCTGCATTGCCCGTTGATGGACAGCACTTATCATTTAATTAACAAAGATACTATTGCAAAAATGAAAGACGGTGTTATCCTTGTAAATACATCAAGAGGCGGACTGGTAAAAACCAATGATTTGATTGACGGAATTCGTGCAAGAAAATTCTTTGGAGTAGGTCTTGACGTATACGAAGAAGAAACAAAGAACGTATTTGAGAACCGTTCTGATGAAATTTTGGAACATTCTACAACAGCCAGACTGCTTTCTTTCCCGAATGTTATGATTACTTCTCATCAGGGATTTTTCACAGAAGAGGCGCTGACTGCAATTTCTCAGACAACCCTTGATAATGCAATGACTTTCTTAAAAGGCGAAACAAACGAAAACGAGGTAAAATAAGCCGGAAGGGATAGAAATGAATAGAAATTATCAGAAAGAGCTGGAAAAGATTATTGAGAAAAATAAAGCGGAAAATAAGTTCCAAGTCTCTTTCTACATAGCTGCTGTGCACCTTGCAGCAGCTATGTATTAGAATATCTTTCTCAATATTTTGAAATAACCGATTTTTTCTATAATCCGAATATTTCTCCAAAGGAGGAATACGAAAAAAGAACGGAAGAAATGAAGCGTCTCATTGAAGAGATGCCTTTTGTACATAAGCCCAAGTTTGTAGAAGGGGAATACTGTCCGGAGGATTTTTTCAAAATGGCAAAGGGACTGGAGGACGTGCCGGAGGGCGGAGAGCGATGCTTTCAGTGTTTCCGTATGCGTATGGAGGAAGCGGCACGTTTGGCAGCAGAAGGCGGGTATGATTATTTCACAACAACGCTGACCATTAGTCCGTTAAAAAATGCACAAAAAATAAATGAAATAGGGGAGGAGCTGGCAGAAATCTATGATGTTAAGCACCTTCCCTCTGATTTAAGAAGAAAAACGGATATAAACGTTCTACGGAATTGTCAAAAGAATATCAATTATATCGTCAAGATATTGCGGTTGTGTATTTTCGAAAAAAGAAAGAGAAGAACAAAAGAAAAAATCTTGCATTTAATACTATAAAGTGATAAAATTCTGCTCAAAGCATTGGCTACAATAAAGAGAAAGAAGTGAGAACAGAATTATGGCACAATTATGGGGAGGACGTTTCACGAAAGAAACAGATCAGCTGGTTTATAATTTCAATGCTTCCCTCGGTTTTGACAAAAAGCTCTATAAGCAGGATATTCAGGGAAGCATGGCACATGTTAAAATGCTTGCAAAGCAGGGAATTTTAACAGAGCAGGAAAAGGATGAAATCCTCAAGGGACTGACAGAAATTCTTCAGGACATTGAAGAGAAAAAGCTGGAATTTTCTCCGGAATACGAGGATATTCACAGTTTTGTAGAAGCAAATCTGATTAAAAGAACAGGTGATGTGGGAAAGAAGCTTCATACAGGAAGAAGCCGCAACGATCAGGTTGCATTAGATATGAAGCTTTATGTCAGAGATGAAATTCAGGAGACAGATATGCTCTTAAAAGAGCTGTTGGAAACACTTTTGAAGTTAATGGAAGACAATTTACATACGTATATGCCGGGATTTACCCACTTGCAGAAGGCGCAGCCGATTACGGCGGCACATCACTTTGGCGCATATTTTGAAATGTTCAAAAGAGACAGAAGCCGTCTGGCAGATACGAAAAAGAGATTAAATTATTGTCCTTTAGGCAGCGGAGCTTTGGCAGGAACAACGTATCCTTTGGACAGAGAATATACGGCAGAGCTGCTGGGCTTTGACGGAGCAACCTTAAACAGCATGGACTCTGTTGCAGACAGAGATTATTTAATTGAATATTTATCAGACTTATCTGTGATTATGATGCACCTGAGCCGTTTCTGCGAAGAAATTATTTTGTGGAATTCCAACGAATATCAGTTTATCGAAATTGATGACGGATACAGCACAGGCAGCAGTATTATGCCTCAGAAGAAAAATCCGGATATAGCAGAGCTGGTAAGAGGAAAGACAGGTCGTGTCTACGGGGCGCTGATGTCTCTTCTTACTACTATGAAGGGAATTCCTCTGGCATATAATAAGGATATGCAGGAGGATAAGGAGGCAGTTTTTGATGCCCTTCATACAGTGCAGCTGTGTCTGACCACCTTTACACCGATGCTCAAAAGCGCTGCAATTCGCAAGGATAATATGCGTAATGCAGCCGCCAGGGGCTTTATCAATGCGACCGACTGCGCCGATTATCTGACGAAGAAGGGCATGGCATTTCGGGACGCCTACCGGGTCTTGGGCAGACTGGTAAGCTATGCACAGGAACAGGAAAAAACACTGGAAACACTGACACTGGATGAGTATAAAAGCTTCAGTGATGAGTTTGAAGAAGACATCTATGAAGCGATTTCTCTGGAGACCTGTGTGAAACAGCGAAAGGTCATCGGCGGAACCGGCTCCGGAAATCGTTGCCGCACATATTGAACATGTGAAAGCGATACAAAAGGAGATGGAATGCAGATGAAATTGATTAAAG
>ENA-OQIC01001059-OQIC01001059.1-human-gut-metagenome-genome-assembly--contig:-NODE-1059-length-10381-cov-10.040667_pt1 | contig 10381 bp, 9 predicted proteins | sample MGYA00242572_ERZ504736 | MGnify/ENA primary metagenome ERZ504736 (study PRJEB26092, sample SAMD00036201) | human gut metagenome | host: Homo sapiens | study: EMG produced TPA metagenomics assembly of... | reverse complement strand
AAGGAGGCATAGATCATTCCACTACTGCTTTTCGTGTGATGCACGTAGATAGTAAAGGAGATTTCACTTCCGAGCTCCGTTATACCTATTTGGACAAGAATATCTGTATCGCTTCGCCTGCCGGAGTGATGGCTTCGGATGTTCTTCCGGTAGCTGTCAATGTGTATTCTTCCGTGTCACCGGTGAAAGAAGTGCTCTATACCTGTTTGGCCGACGGAAAACCTGTGCTGAAAAACAAGAGATTGCTGCAAAGCACTGACTGGTCATGGAACGGGGAGCTTCCTTTGTCTGATAAATACGTGGGTAAAGAACTTACTTTGCAGGTAACAGCTCGTTTTAATAACGGAGAGATAGCTAAGGCAGAAAGCAATTTTGTCTGCCGGACTGAAAAGGTGGCTCCTTTGTTTTCTGCTGATTGGGATAATCTGTTAGGCAATGCGAAACATTCCGCCCCCACTTCCGGCCCATTGAATCTGCCTTTGCAACTGGCATGGACCCACAATGTCGGAGCTAATCTTTACATGACTTCCCCACTGATACACAAGGGAAAAATAATTGTAGCCTCTGTGGATGAAGATTTAAAAGGTGCGGGGCATGTATATGCTTTGAACGGGAAGGATGGTTCAACTCTTTGGAGTTACCCTGTTCGTAATTCCATTAAAAATTCCATTGCCATTGATGGTGATATCGTGTTTGCCCAAGATGCTCAAGGTTTTTTGTATGCCATTGATACCGAAACCGGCAAGTTATGTTGGGAAAAGCAATTGCCTGTAAATGGTTTACCAGCTCATCGACGGACTGGTGGCCGATGAAGGAATGGTTTATGCAGGAACAGGAAAGGGACTTTGTGCTTTTGAAGCCCGGACGGGCAAACAGCTCTGGAGAAATGAAGGTTGGGGACAAGGAGAAGGGACTACGAGCACGCTGACTTTGGGGAATGGTTTGCTGATTGGTTCCGCACAGTGGAATGCACTTTATGGCAATGATGCCCAAACAGGTGAGAAACTTTGGGCGGCCAGTGACAACGGGTTGCGTAATCGGGGGGCATCTCCTGCCATGCATGGTGCTTTGTTGTATCTTATTTCGGATAAATCTTTCTTTATATTAGAGGCTGCTACCGGAAAAGTGATAGTTCGTAAGCCTTTGCCTTATAATGTGGATGTAACTTCTACTCCGTTGCTCACCGACAAAGAGATTATCTTTGGCTCTGCACAGAAAGGGTTGATAGCCTTGGACAGTGAAACATTGGAAGAAAAATGGACTTGTCCGGTGGGGGATGCTTTGGTTTATACCTGTCCCTATAGTCGTCAATCTTCCGCTACCATTGAAACCAGTGCGGTATGGGCGGGAGATATCGTTTATGTAGCTGCTTCGGACGGTACAGTGTATGGAATTAATAAAGAGAATGGAAAAGTGGTATGGAAACACGCTACTGGGGCTCCTGTTTTCGGGTCGGTAGCCTTATCGGGCAATGCGTTGGTGGTTTCGGACTTTGGTGGAAATGTTTATTTGTTCTGTAAGTAGAGTTACATTGATTACGATATAATATGGATGGTTATTGTGAAATATCTTCCTTTTGGGGCAGCCGTCCGATTAGTTAAGCAGGAACTATCTAGTTAAATAACCATAAAGTCTGCCCGGAAATACTTCCGGGCAGAATCATTACTGTACCTTTGTTCCCATAAAATATATACAGGCCGTGAGGCCTAATTTAATTATTTCACATGACATTTAAAGAATTAGATCTTATAGAGCCTATTTTGAAGCTTTACAACAAACCGGCTATACAACGCCGACCCCCATTCAGGAACAAGCAATTCCTGTATTATTAAAAGGTAAAGATTTGCTGGGATGCGCCCAGACAGGAACAGGAAAAACAGCAGCGTTTGCTATCCCCCTTATACAACGACTTTATCAATCAGACCATAAAAAAGGTATCAAAGCATTGATACTCACCCCGACGCGTGAGCTTGCTATACAGATAGGCGAGAACTTTGACCAATATGCCGGATATACCGGAGTGAAGCATGCCGTCATTTTCGGTGGAGTGCCCCAAAAGGCGCAAGTTGATGCTTTGAAACGAGGTGTGCAGGTATTGATTGCCACTCCCGGACGTTTGCTTGATTTGCAGTCGCAAGGCTGTATTTCATTGAAGGGGTTGGAGTATTTTGTATTGGATGAGGCAGACCGTATGCTTGATATGGGCTTCATACACGATATCAAGAAAGTATTGAAACTGATTCCTGCCCGGCGACAGACTTTGTTTTTCTCGGCTACCATGCCTTCTGAAATAGAGAAGCTGGCAGATTCCATGTTGACTAATCCGGAGAAGATAGAGGTGACTCCAGTTTCATCTACTGTTGATACTATCCGGCAGAGTGTTTATTTTGTAGAGAAGAAGGAAAAGAAGGACTTGTTGCTGCATTTGCTGAAGAATCCTGAGATAGAGTCAGTGTTGATTTTTACCCGTACCAAGCATGGTGCGGATAAATTGGCGAGGATTTTGAACAAGAGTGAGATCGGGGCGGAAGCTATTCATGGAAACAAATCGCAGAACGCACGCCAAAGGGCGTTGACAAACTTCAAGGATCATACCACAAGAGTGCTGATAGCCACAGATATTGCAGCCAGAGGCATTGATGTGAACCAGCTTTCTCACGTTATCAACTATGAGCTGCCCAATATATCGGAAACTTATGTGCACCGCATCGGTCGTACCGGGCGTGCCGGACACGACGGAATAGCCATCTCTTTTTGTGAATCGGAAGAATTGCCTTATTTAAAGGATATCCAAAAACTGATAGGACTACAGATTCCTGTTGTGAAAGACCATCCTTGGGTGACCGTGGAAGGGGAAAAAGCGCAGGCCGGCAAGACCGAAGAACTGAAAGAAAAAGCAAAAGCCAATAAGGTGTACCGGGGCAGCAAAAGCAATGGTGATTATTGGCGCAGGAAGAAACAGGCTCAAAGCAAACAAGGGCAAGGCAGGCAGAGTTCGGATAGAAAGGCTTCCGGCAGACCAGGATAAAGAATAACTTGTCTGCGTTTCATTATAAAATAGTTTATATTTGTTTTTATAACCTGTTTAAACTGAATGCATTTATTAATGCAGAAGAGTTCCCCGCTTTCCATCTGTTTGGAAAACGGGGAACTCTTCTGATATCTTGTGGTATTCTTTCACCGGTTTATCAAACTTTTGCATTATTCGTTGTTTATGCGGCTTTTCCTCATTTAACTTTATTGTAGGGTTTAGTGATAGTATAGGAATAGCTAATTCTTTTTGACCGTAAGAGTAAGCCTTTTTGAAAGGATGTGTTCTATCTCCCAAGCCTTTGGAGTTAACTCCCAAGCTTATGGAGATAACTCCAAAGGCTATGGAGTTAACTCCGCAAGCTTGGAGATAGAACATAAAAGGAAGAAAACGCTTAATGATTAAAAAGAAAGATTTTAATAATAAGAAAAAAAGATTGCATTTCATTCCAAGTCTTCAATAATCTTCTCCACATCCACAGGTTGCAGTCGGTCATAGACTTTCTATCATTATTACAGGGGGCAATCCATAGGCGCCTACACACCACAGACAGTCCGGAAAGAACTTACCATCGGGAGTTGTTTCTCCTGCTTCTATTCCCAATATCCGTTTAAATTCTTCCGGTAGTTTTTCGGAGCCGCGTACACGGCAGACCGTTCCCATGCATACGGAGATGGGATGTTTTCCTTTGGGGATCATGGCAAAGAACGTATAGAAAGTAACCATGCCATACACTTTCTATACGGGCATGTTCAGTTTGCGGGCGATGATACGTTACATCTCTTCAGGCTGGTTCCCATGCTTGTTGCCAATCTTTCCGTTTTCTTCATGATTGCTTGTAATTTACAGGTGGGGCGTATTTTCATGGGCATAAGAATTAGTGTGTTGCAAAGATCGGAAAATGTCCGGGTTGATAAAGGAAGAGTGGAAAATATGAAAAAAAAGAAGCCCGGTCCGTTTGGTGGTGAACGGACCGGGCTTTACAATCAATTTGTCAACCATTTATAGCCAATGGGAACTGCTGTGCTCCATCGGACCTTTAGAATTGTGCGACAGGGCGTGTGGCGTAGTTGCTGGCTTTACTGTTGGCAACTATCGCACCACTTACAAAATTCAGATGCCAGGCGGATTCTGCCGAGTGTTCGGAAGAAGACCAGTACGCTTTGCGTGCGAAATCATTGAAACAATCTTGTTTGTCTTTGCAAATGATTCCGGCTTTTTGAAGTTCCCACAACAAAGTCAACTCGCCTGCCGACGGTAAATACCATTCACCTGCCGATTTGCCGCTGGTACTGTATTGGTAGCAGTAGCCTCCTGCCGGGTAGCTGGAAGAACTTTTACCGAGGTAGGCGGTGTGAGCCTTTCCATTGAAGTCGCTGATGGCTCCTTCTGACACCCAGGTGGCAGGTTGTCCGGTTTCAACATGAATGGTTGCCCCCTTGATACGTTCCTCGTCCTTATCGGAGAAGAAAGAATCGGCGGTTCCGTTATAATAAGGGAGGACACCGCTTGTCAATGTGCCGTCGGCGGTGGTATAGTTTTCGATGCCTTCTATATCTTCTGCTTTGCTGATCCATTTGGTACTGGACTGGTTGTCGCCTAATGCCACGATGCGTCCGAATGGAGAAGTGGACAGGGTGGGCGAGAGATTGCCGTCCGCATCATCCAGGGCATAGACAATACCGATGCAGGTTTTATTCTCATTCTTCTCGCTGGAGAAAGTAGCGTCGCTATAGTAATAATCGCCTACCTTGGCAGAAGGTAAAAGAGTGCAAGTGAGTGCCGGAGCTTCGTATACTTTGCCTTTCTCCAATTTGATGGTTGTCGAAGTAGCTGCCTCATACACTTCACCGGTGGTGGTAACAAGAGTGAAATGCAACTGTGCTTCGGAAGGGAAGAAGGAGATGTAGGTGGTTCCGGAAATACCGGCTTTGTTTTTAATAGTGATATTTCCTGTTTGGGTACTGCTGAACTCTCCGTTTTTTAGTTTCATAACGGCACTGGAGTAGAGGGTTCCGGCAGTGGCGGTTATGGTAATTCTTGTGATGTTGTTCAAAGGACTGCCACCGTTGACGGTGAACTGGAATTTACCGATAGTGACCAAACTGGTCATTTCGCAGGCGGAAGAGCCTGTGGTTTCGTTCATGCCGGCTTTACATTGTGCCCATAAGTAATCATAATTTGTTATACCTGCCAGTGTTCCGTCCTGTCCGCTCAGGTTGAGGGTTTGGGTCAGGGTGTCACTGCTGTTCGCGGTGATGGCTGCCGCCGGGTAAAATACGGCAATTTCATTCTCATTCTTTACCAGTGTCGAAAGATTGCCCGTAAAGGTGTCAGAAGAGTCGGTTTTTCTTGTGAGAATGCTTTTGGGAACGCCGCTGGAACCGGTTTTTATTACGGCCAGTTGGCTGTTGGCGTCCCAGTTGCCTTGCAGGATGCCTGTATCCTCTGCATCTGAAGAACGGGGAGACAGAGATGCTGTGAGAGAAAAAGGAACGGTGGAGGTTGTCGTAACTTGATCGTCGTCATCGCTACACCCCAACATGCATAGAGCGATGCCCAAACAGAGAATAGTTGTTGTCTTTTCATCATCGTTTTCGTTTTGCTGTTTTATGATTAAAACTTGAATGGTATTTATTATTTAATTTTAGACAGCAAAGGTAAATGTTCTCGGCCGATTTTTCTAATCTATTCGGCGAAAGCTGATTTTTTTCGATAAATTAGGGGAATAAGGGGAAATTTGAGGAGATGGCAGGGGTGTTCATTGTCTCCCTGTTTAAATTCTCATTGAAAATCATAGTTTTTTGTTGTTTTGAATGAAGGGAATTGTATGAATGAAAATTTAAACAGGGATTTTTATGGAAACTTTTTAGTTTTCTTTGCCTTTTTGATCGGGATATAGTGACTGGTAATAATTGATTCGTTCTGTCCATGGACGGTATTCAAAAGGATAAACGTGTTGTTGCTCTGCCCATCGTGTCCATTTGTTTTCTAATTCTTTTGCTTTTAAAGGAAATTGTTCGGAAAGATCTTGTGTCTCAAAAGGATCGGTGGTGAGGTGAATCAATTCCCAAGGCTGTCTGCCGTTGGCACGTACTAGTTTCCAACCGTCAGACAGGATGGCGCATGAGGTCTGATGTTCAAAGAAAAGATCGCGCGGCTGTATTTTCTGTTTTCGTATAGCCGGCAGGAGACTGGTTCCGGCCAATTTCACTTTTTGATTGTGAAACGTGTCGGGGTAATGTGCGGAAGCAATATCCAGGCAGGTGGGAAAAATATCAATGATATGACTGGGTTCCCGACAGATACTGCCTTTTTCTGTCTGGCTTTTGCTTCTTCCGTCTGTAAGGATGAGAGGGGAACTGGTTCCTCCTTGGAATACCCATTGTTTGTAACTGCGATAGGGGGTATTGCTTAAATCAGCCATCAGCTGTTTGATGAATCCCCCTTCACTGGTAGAGCCGTTGTCGCTCATAAACAGAAACAGGGTATGTTCATACATTCCTTTGTCTTTTAAGGTCTGTATTACCTTTCCTATGCCGCTGTCCATGATTTCGATCATGGCGGCATAGGTAGCCATATCGGTTATCCATTTTTCTTGCTGCTGTGGAGTAAGTTCGGTCCAGGCGGGTCGTTTACCGTCCGGAAATTCTTTTTGGAAGACTGGAAGAACCATTTCCGGCGTTATCAGCCTAAGGCTTTTTGACGTTCGAAACGTTGTTGGCGTAGAACATCGTAGCGGCTTTATAGCGCTCACGGCAAGCATCTATCTTGTCTTGGGGGGCTTGTAGGGGCAAGTGAGGTGCGTAATGTGCTATGTACATGAACATGGGAGTCTGCGTGGGATGTTGTTTGATAAAACTAACGGCAGAGTCTGTGATAGCAGTGGTATAGTAATAATCATCCGGAAACTCGGTAATCCGTTGCAGGTTATGATAAACGGGATCTGGTTTGTAATAGCTTCCCCCTCCATGCAGGCAGCCGTAGTATTTGTCGAATCCCCGTTGAACTGGATAACTTCCATTGGGGGTTTCAAAGGCCGCATCTAAGGTAACATGCCATTTGCCACTCATGTAAGTGGCATAGCCTTGGTCGCGCAGTACTTCGGCAAGGGTGGGCAGGTGATCCGAAATCTGTCCCCGATACCCCGGACGATGTTCGTCTACCGCGGTCATCCATCCCATTTCCGCTTCGTGCTGATAATGTCCGGTGAGTAAGGCGGCACGACTGGGGCAGCTTCGTCCTGTGTTTTTAAATTGGCTGAAACGTATGCCTTGTTCGGCCAGATAATCTATATTAGGAGTATGTATTTCTCCTCCGTAGCAGGATAAATCAGAGAATCCCATATCATCGCATAAAATCAATACGATATGGGGATGTTCCGTGTCTGGTTTGGCGTGAGTGGCTGCTACAGTGGAGGTTATGGCAGTTAGTGCTAGGGTTGTAACGGTTAACTTATATGTCATGGGTGATTTGTATTTTAGTTTTTTCATTTTGTTCCATCCCTTGTGGGGATGGAGTAGAAGAGGCTTTGAATTGCTTTTCTCTTTCTGCCTCTTCCCCACACCGGATGGAAAGGTTTACTTCTTTTCACCGAAATCAGCTTGCTGTTTTTCCACTTCTTTCAGCTTTTGTGCATTCCGTTCTTTCAGCAAACGTTCCTGTTCCAGTTCGGAAGCCGATTTGGCGGCTGATTGCCCGAAAGGTGAGTCGCTGTTCATGGAAATCAGCGCAGCTTCACTTTCGGTGTAGATGAGAGGATGAGCCGCCGGCTTGCTTTCTAATTCCAACACTGCGCTGGCAGGCATTTGCGAGCCTTCGAACAATACGCTGGCAGTGATTTTGATTTTACCCGGCTTCAAGGTGGATTGTATCAGCACGGGGGCTGTTCCCCATTTTACCGGAGCCGGATTGGCCAGTATATTCGCTCCGCCCAAAATACGTCCTTCGCCTTCTACATGGAATTTCACATAATAGTTGTTCAGACGTTTGATGTTCCCGTTTTTATCGGCTATGGCGGCTACTACGGTTACAAAGTCGGAGCCATCAGCTTTTAAGTCGGTGTTTTCATTGTCAACCCAAAGTAGCACTTTCTCGGGACGCCGGGCCGGTCGTACTTCGTGCGTGGCAACTACTTTTCCATCTATGATGCCTTCGGCCAGTAGGAACACCTCGTCCTGTTTCTTCTTTCTCATAGACATGTTTTTGTCTATCATGAAGTCGTATATATCTTTGAATGTAATAACGGGTGAGGGCATTCCTTCTTTTGTTGCTGGCTTGGTGTAAGTCCATGTCTTGCCACCTTTATTATAAGTAAGCCGCACCTCGTCACAATTGGAGTACACAGTAACGTCTTTGGGTGAGAAGGGAGTCATTTCATGGGCGATGTACACCATCGGTCCTGTTTCGAAAAGACGGTCTTGTTTTTCGGGCGAGCGCTGGGCTTTGAACATATAATAAGCATATTTGGGTTGGCGGAATACGTCCATCACACCACCATAGAAGGGATCGGGATGATAGCCGCGCTGGTGGTCGAACGAGTGCCACAAACAGCCGCCGACGTGTTGGCGCGGAGTACGGCAGAGTACATCGTAACAGGTGAAAGGATAACGGGGGGCGGCATAATGCTGTGCCTGGATGAGCATAGCCTGTTCCCCCAGTTGCGTGCCACACGGCTGGGGGAGTTGTGCGAATTCCAGTCGTCTACATTATCTCCCCACTCGCGGGTGAAATAGGTTATTTTAGGGTCGAGGCTTTTGATGGCCCAATCCTTGTCCGCATTGGCCGGATGAGTGAAGAGTACCGGATATACCTCATGTCCCCGTGCTTCGCTGTCGCAACCGGAATAGCAATACGGATAAGGGTATTCTTGATTGACAATATCGAGGGTATTTTTGGCGAAGTCTGCCGGATACCAGGTTTCATTCAGGATAGTTCCCATAACCATACACAAGGGTGATTGCGGTCACGCCGTACCAGGTTGCGGATATCGCTATAAACCCGTTGTGCAAATTCAGGAGCGTCATTCCAGAATTGCCATCCCGGTGTGTTTACAATGACGAACAGCCCCAGTTCGTCACATGCATCCATAAAGGCGGGGTCTTGAGGGCAGTGAGCATTCCGGATGACTTTCATACCTGTGTCGCGTAGCTTTTTAGCGTCGCGCCAATGAATGCTGTTGGCAACGGCATTGCCTACTACGGCAAAATCCTGATGGCGGTTGGCGCCAATCAGCGGGCTTGGATAAGGTTTGCCGTTCAGCCAGAATCCGTCCTTTCCTTTGAATTCTATGCTGCGGATACCGATACGGCGGCGGTAGCCGTCCACTACATTTCCTTCATTGTCGCGGATACGGACAATCAGGTTATATAACGTAGGCGTTTCAGGGCTCCAAAGCAGAGGAAACTTCAACGTTATTTTATCTTTTGAAGTGATTGCCTTGCCCGGACGTACTTGAATGACATCGTTCAGAAATGCGGCTTGTGTGCCGTCGGGTTGCTGAAGTTCATATTCTACTACTCCTTTGAAGTTCTTTTTACTGTCATTACGTATATGGGCTTTCAGGATTATTTCTGCGGAAGTGTCGGAAACTTTGTCGTATGCTACGAAAAGCCCGCCGCCTGCCATTTCGTTTTCGAAATTGGGATCGGTGATGAAAACCGGACGATGGGCTATTAGCCAGCAGTCACGATAGATGCCGCCAAAATAAGTATAATCCAGTACATCCTGTGCTTTGCCGGAGGATAACTGGGGTCATTGCTGTTGTCTGCCCATACAGCTATCACATTGTCTGTCCCCCAATTCAGTGCATCGGTGACATCAATGACTACAGGCAGGTAGCCGCCAAAGTGTTCGGTCAATAAATTGCCGTTTACAAAAACTTTGCTTTTTCCCATGATAGCTTCGAAATGCAGGAAAAGTTTTTTGCCTTTCAATTCATTTGCCGGAGTGAAATGTTTGCGGTACCATACCTCACCTTGATAGTTGATACATCCACTGGCCTCAGTCGGTACATATTCAATGCCGTCGGGCAGGGAAACCACTTTCCAGTCCTGGTCATTAAAGTCGGTGGTTTCCGCACCTGTAGCGGTTCCTTTGTGGAATCGCCATGCCGGATTCATGGAATATACTTCACGTCCGGAGTTTGCCAGTTCATAGAAACCGGCAGTAGAAAACTCAGGCTGGTAGGCTGCTTGCATCTCATAGAGAGGAAATAGCAGCAGGGCGATGAGATAAGATAAAAAATGTTGTTTCATAAAGTAGTGTTGTATTATAAGGTTCATATTATTTTTTATATTAAAGTTTCATTCGTTGTTTTTTATGGAATGTTTTTCTGTCGGGCGGTCTGAG
>ENA-OQIC01001057-OQIC01001057.1-human-gut-metagenome-genome-assembly--contig:-NODE-1057-length-10387-cov-2.221248_pt1 | contig 10387 bp, 7 predicted proteins | sample MGYA00242572_ERZ504736 | MGnify/ENA primary metagenome ERZ504736 (study PRJEB26092, sample SAMD00036201) | human gut metagenome | host: Homo sapiens | study: EMG produced TPA metagenomics assembly of... | reverse complement strand
TACTTTTTTTCCTTGTCCTTTTAGTGATGCTGCCAAGTTTTCCAACAGATGTTGTTTTCCCTACACCATTTACTCCAATGACAAGAACGACACTCTTTTTATCAATAAAATCATAAGCACTATCTTCCAGTCTCATCTGATCCTTAATAGAATCAATCAAAAGCTGTCGGCATTCTTCCGGCTCTTTGATCTTATTTTCTTTTACTTTTTTCTTCAGATCTTCAATGATATTCATTGTTGTATCAATTCCCATATCACTCATGATCAAAATCTCTTCCAGCTCTTCATAAAAATCCTCATCTATTCCAGAAAATCCGCTGAAAATAAGAGTCAAAACTTGAGGCAATATTATCTCTTGTTTTACTTAATCCCTGTGCAAGTCTTTTAAAAAATCCTTTTTTCTCTGACATAGCCATTCTCCTTTTATTCATCTAAATCATTCTCGATCAAATTTACAGAAACCTGAGTTGAAATACCTTTTTCCTGCATCGTGATCCCATATAAAACATCTGCTGCCATCATCGTTCCTCTTCGATGTGTGATCACGATAAACTGTGTATCCTTTGTAAGTTTATGCAGATACTTTGCAAATCTTGTGACATTTGAATCATCCAGTGCCGCTTCAATCTCATCCAGGAGACAAAACGGAGATGGTTTTAAATTCTGGATCGCAAATAATAATGAAATCGCTGTTAAAGCTTTCTCTCCACCTGATAACTGCATCATATTCTGAAGTTTCTTTCCTGGAGGCTGTGCAATGATCCTGATTCCAGATTCTAATACATCATCATCTGTAAGTTCCAATCTTGCTTCTCCACCACCAAATAATTCCACGAATACTTCCTGAAATACTCGTTTGATGTCTTTAAACTTTGCATTAAACTGACGGCGCATCGCATCTTCCAGTTCTTCCATCAAACCTGTCAGATGTGCTTCTGCTGTCACGATATCTTCATGCTGTTTCTGCATAAATTCGTAACGTTCGGAAACTTCTTTATAATCTTCGACTGCATTGATATTAACTGGTCCAAGGTTCTTGATCTTATTTTTTAACTCAGAGATCGTTTCCTTAACTTTTGTAAGGCTCTGCGTCTCATCCAGATCGATCCTCTGTTTTGCCTGATGATATGTGATCTCGTAATTCTCCCACATATAATCCAAAAGCTCTTTTTTCTTTCCTTTGCGATTCTCTCTCTGACTCTCCAGACGATACATTTCTTTGTCATATCCACTGATACGTTCAAGCATCTCTTCGCGTTCTTTAAGGATATCCTTATAAAGGACTTCTTTCTCCTTCACTTCTTCCTGCATCTTCTGATGCCTGTTCTGATCTTCTATGATCTTTCGTTCCATGCTTCGCATGATTCTTTTAAATGTCCAATCTGCTGTTTTAATGCTTTTACATTCTCATTGATACTTCCAGTATCTTTCTGATTTTCTTGAACCTCTTCTGATAGATGTTCGATCTCAGATCTTACTCGCTCCTGATTATTCTCCTGAAATTCTAACTTCTGTGATTCTTTGCTTAACTGCATATGAACCTTGGAAACTTCCATTGCATGCTGTTCGGCATGTTTTCTAAGATGTTCAAGAATCTCACTGATCTCCTTGATCCTTTCTTCATCCTGCTCATTTGCACTTTCAAGATCTACCTGTTCATCTTGCAGTCTGTCAGCATCATCTTCCGCATTCCTTAATTCTTCTTCCAGTTGTTGTCTCTGTATACTTAACTGTTCGTGCCTATTATCAAGCTCTTCTTTTCTTCGCTTGATCGCAGATTGTGACATCTGCTGTGTATTTAATTCCAAAGAGATTTCTTGCATCTCTTTCTCTAAGTCTATCATATTTTGCTGATATTCTTTGAGTTTTTTTTCATTTTCATGATATTTTTCTTCATCTTCTGTGATTGCTTTCGTCCATCGATCCAGCTTCTTCTTTAATTCTTCAACTTCTCTGGATCTTCCAAGCAGATTGCTCTTATTCTTAAAAGCACCTCCAGACATTGCACCGCCTCGGTTTAAAGAATCCCCATCAAGCGTTACGATCCTTACACTGTGATGATATTTATTTGCAATTTTAATTCCTGCATCCATATCTTTTACAACAAGAATCTGTCCAAGCAGTGATGCAAATAAATCCTTATATACTTCATCATAGATCACAAGTTGATTGGCTGCCCCGATCACCCCTGGTTCTAAAAGAATTTCTTTCCTTGCAAATTCTTTTCCCTTCACTGCATCCAGCGGCAAAAACGTAACTCTTCCATAACGATTTTTCTTCAGATATTCGATCATCTTCTTCGCTGTTTTCTGCGTATCCGTTACAATGTTCTGAATACTTCCACCCAGAGCTGTCTCGATCGCTGTTTCGTATTTTTCTTCCACTTTAATGATATCCGCAACAGCTCCAATGATCCCAGATGTCACGGCCTGTTGTTCCATCACTTTCTTGATCCCGAATCCATATCCATCATAACGTTCTGCCATATTCCGCATTGTTTCATAGTTGGAACGCACTCTATGATATTTCTCTCTTTTCTGATCCATCTGTTCCTGAATCTGACGGCGTTCCGCTATCAATGTTTCTTCGATTCTCTTGGCATTATGACATTCGATCTCAGATCGTTTTTTCTTCTCATTGATCTCTTCGATCTTCTGACTAGAAGAATCTTTTTCTTTTTCCTGATCATTGATCTGCCGTTTTATTTCTTCTATCTGATGATCCAGTCCTATGATCCGAACATTTAGCTGTTCTTTCACTGTCTGGGAACGCTCAATCGCTCCAGCCACCCGCATACGGCCTTCTCTGACAGCATTCACTCGGATTTCAATCTCTTCTTGTTCTCTCTCCAGATCCTGAATCTGCTTCTGATACAATGCAACTTCGCTTTCTTTTTGTATCTTTTGTTCCATGACAGATTCATATTCCTTACGAATTTCTTCTGTCTCTGCCTCAAATCTCTTTAACTGTGCTTTCTTTTCATTCAGATCTTTATACAGCTTATCCTTAGACTCCAGATACATACTCTCACGCATATGTTCTGTATTGATCTGTTCATTTAAAACCTGAATCTTTCCTTCTTTTTTCTGCTTTGTAAGCTTCATTTCAGAAATATGAGCAGTGATCGTTTCGATTTCCTGTTTTAAATGATCCAAAAACTCTTCTTGTTTTCCGTATTTCTCTTTTGCTTTGGCAAGTGTCTGATTTGCCTCATTGATCTCCCGCTGAGCGATTTCTATCTTTTCATCCAGCTCTTTTAATTCCTTCTCAAGATTCTGATTCTCAAGCAGGAACAACTTCACATCTTCATCTTTCAACTGATCTCTTAACAACAGATATTCTCTCGCATGTTCTGACTGTTTCTTAAGCGGTCCAACCTGACGTTCCAATTCCGTTAAGATATCTGTGACTCGTACCAGATTCTCACGTTCGATTTCCAAAGATTTTTGTGTTTCCAGCTTGTTTTTCTTGTATTTAACAATTCCTGCTGCTTCATCAAATAATTCTCTTCTCTCTTCCGGTTTTCCACTTAAGATCTGTTCGATCTGTCCCTGTCCGATGATCGAATATCCCTCTTTTCCGATTCCTGTATCAAAAAAAAGTTCTACGATATCCTTTCTTCGGCAGGCACTTCCGTTGATCAAATATTCACTTTCCCCAGAACGATAGACTCTTCTGGCAACTGTTACTTCTTCAAACTGGATTGGCAGACTATGGTCACTGTTATCTAATGTGATCGCAACATAAGCAGATCCCATCGGCTTTCGAAGCTCTGTCCCCGAAAAAATAACATCTTCCATTCTAGAACCACGAAGCTGTTTTGCTCTTTGTTCTCCAAGCACCCATCGAACAGCATCTGCAACGTTACTCTTTCCACTTCCATTTGGACCTACGATTCCTGTGATCCCATGTTCAAATTTAAAGATCATTTTATGGGCAAAAGATTTAAAGCCATTGACCTCAATACTTTTTAAATACATGTCCACCTCTGTTTCGTGTTATTTTTTGTGGCGTTTGATCGCCTCAAATGCAGCATGCTGTTCTGCTGACTTTTTACTATGTCCTGATCCTGTTCCGATCACATTCTCTCCAAGACGTGCTTCTACCGTAAAGATTTTGGCGTGATCTGGACCTTCTTCTCCAACAAGCACATATTTTAATCGTCCTTTTCCTTCTCCCTGAACAATCTCCTGAAGATTCGTCTTTGCATCGAAAAACAGAACTTTATTTTCTACATCTTTAAATAAATATGTCTCAATGAATTTTGTTGCTGTTTCGATTCCCTGATCTAAATAAATCGCACCGATCACAGCTTCAAATGCATCAGAAAGAATGGAATCTCTTGATCTTCCACCTGTCATATCTTCTCCTTTGCTTAAGAGAACATATTTCCCAAGGTTGATATCTCTTGCACATCCTGCAAGTGTCGGCTCACATACAAGACTCGCCCTGATCTTGCTTAACTTTCCCTCTGATTCTTTCTGGTATGTGCGATACAGATAATTACTTGTTACCAGCTCAAGAACTGCATCTCCCAAAAATTCGAGACGTTCATTATTCTTATCTTTGCTCATTCTTCGTTCATTTGCATAGGAACTATGAATGAAGGCATTCCAAAGTCGGGATGGCTCATGAAATTTAATTCCTATCTGCTCTTGAAATTCTTCCACACTTTTTGCATCCATTTTCTTCTTATCCTTTCACAATCTGGTCTTTGATCTTCTGCGTAATATCTTCTTCGGCAAATGCGATACACTGAATGATCGCATTTTTCATTTCTTTTGCACTTGAAGATCCATGTGCTTTCACAACCAATCCATTTAATCCAAGTAATGGCGCTCCACCATATTCAGAAGCATCAAATTTCTTTAATGTCTTCTTTAATGCTGGTTTTGCTAATAGTGCACCGATCTTACTCTTTAATGTTGACATCATTCCTTCTTTGATCTGACTGACTAACACTGCTGCTAATCCTTCTTCCAGTTTCAGAACGATATTTCCTGCAAATGCATCACATACAACAACATCCGCTGCACCGTATGGGATTTCTCTTGCTTCGATACTTCCGATATAATTGATATTTTCACATTCCTTTAATAATGGACCTGTTTCTTTTACCAGCTGATTTCCTTTGGCTTCTTCCACACCGACATTGACAAGTCCAACTCTTGGGTTTTTGATTCCAAGAACATCTTCCATATAGATAGATCCCATCTGTGCAAACTGAAGCAGATATTCCGCTTTCGCATCCATATTCGCTCCAGCATCGACTAATAACATCGGACCTTTGGCTGTTGGCATCACTGCTCCCAGTGGTGCTCTCTTGATCCCTTTGATCCTTCCAACAACAAACTGTCCTCCAACAAGGATCGCTCCTGAACTTCCAGCTGATACAAATGCATCTGCAGTCTTATCCTTTACCATTTTCAGGGCGACCACCATGGAAGAATCTTTCTTCTTACGAATCGCTTCTACTGGTGATTCGTCACAAGAAATTTCTTCTTCTGCATTCACAACTTCAATTTGTTCATTTTTATACTGATATTTGCTTAATTCTTCATGAATCCTTGGTGCTTTTCCTACAAGAAATACTTTCAGATTGTTTTTTTCATTCACAGCATCAACGGCACCTTTTACAACTTCTCCTGGTGCATGATCTCCACCCATGGCATCAACTGCCACTTTCACTAATTTCTCCATATGACCTGTTACTCCTTTTCTTAAAAATAGGAAATGCCACACGCCTAAACCTTCTTAAAAAGCCTAAACGTATGGCATTTCTCTTCATTTACCATTATTCAGCGTGTGCTGAAACAATTTCCTTTTTATTGTAAGATCCGCAGGCTTTACATACTCTGTGAGGCATCATAAGAGCACCACATTTGCTGCATTTTACAAGTGTTGGAGCAGTCATCTTCCAGTTTGCTCTACGTCTGTTTCTTCTTCCTTTGGATGATTTATTCTTTGGACAAATTGACATTGGTTTTACACCTCCTTAAAATTCTTAAAAATATCCTGAATCGCTGCCATACGAGGGTCTGCCACCGTACGATCGCAGCCACACTCTTTTTCATTCAGATTCGTTCCGCACACCGGACAAAGTCCTTTGCAGTCTTCTTTGCATAACACTCTGGACGGAAGTTTTGGAACAACTTCATCGAAGATCAGTATATCAAGATCAAGATACTTGTCCTCGATATATGAAGAATCTTCTTCATCGAGATCCGAAAAATCTAATTCTTTCATCACCTGCACGGAAACCGGATAACTCACTTCTTCAAGACATCGACTGCATGGAATTCCAAGCGTGACTTCTGTCTCAAATGCAAATGATATCTTATCCTTTCCAATATTTCTAAAAACAATCGAAAAATCATTCTTCTCTCGAATAGGATAAGACACACCTTTAAGCTTAATCTCATTCAGATCGATTGACGCTTCGACGGTTTCTTCATATTTAGGTACTGAAATAATTTTTGATAATTGAATCTTCATACGATCTCCTAAATTTTCATACTGTACTATTATACGAATGTGCTTCTGGTTTGTCAAGTAATTTTCCTTACTTTTAAAAAAACAATCCAGAAGCACATTTTAACAAGCTTTATTTTTTATGAAATGATTATTTGACAAGGGCTACTGTGTCTCTTGCGATCATTAATTCTTCATTTGTTGGTACACAAAGCAGTGTAACTTTAGAATCATCTGTAGAGATGATCGCTGTTTCTCCGTGAACATCGTTCTTCACTTCGTCAAGTTCTGTTCCTAAATATCCAAGATATTCACAGATTGCTTTACGTGTGATATCATCATTCTCACCAAGTCCTGCTGTAAATGCGATCGCATCAACACCATTCATAGCTGCTGTGTAAGCTCCAATGTATTTTGCTACACGGTATGCATATGCATCTAATGCTGCAGCTGCAACTTTGTTACCTTCAGCTCTTGCTGCTTTTACATCTCTAAAGTCAGAAGATACTCCTGATAACCCGTAAACTCCTGATTCTTTGTTTAAGATATTTAATACTTCAGATGCTGTTTTGTTTTCTTTATTCGCAATAAATTCGATGATTGCTGGATCAAGATCTCCAGAACGTGTTCCCATGATCAGTCCTTCAAGTGGTGTTAATCCCATAGATGTATCTACTGATTCTCCACCTTTGACTGCTGTAACACTTGCACCGTTTCCTAAATGGCATACGATGATCTTTAAGTCTTTGATATCTTTTCCTAAGACTTTTGCTGTCTCTAAAGATACGAACTGATGAGATGTTCCGTGGAATCCATAACGGCGGATACCATCTTCATCGTAGTATTTTCTAGGAATACCATATAAGAATGCTTTCTCTGGCATTGTCTGATGGAATGCTGTATCAAATACTGCTACCATTGGAAGTCCTGGCATTAATTCCTGACATGCACGAACTCCGATCAGTCCCGCTGGGTTATGAAGTGGTGCGAATACGCTGCATTCTTCAACTTCTTTGATAACTTCATCTGTGATCAGGCATGATTTTGTGAATTTCTCTCCACCGTGAACAATACGATGTCCTACAGCTCCGATCTCATCAAGACTTTCTACAACTCCGTTTTCTTTATCTGTCAGCTGGTCGATAACGATTCCGATCGCTGTCTTATGATCTGGCATAGCTGGTGTAGATTTGATCTTGTCTTTTCCCGCTGGCTGATGTGTTAATGCTCCATCAATTCCGATTCTTTCACATAATCCTTTTGCTAAAACACTTTCTGTCTCTGAATCGATTAACTGATATTTTAATGATGAGCTTCCGCAGTTGATAACTAAAACTTTCATGAACTATGATTCTCCTTATATTTTTCTTATTTATCTGCTTCCAGTGCTGCTGCCTGTACACATGTGATCGCTACTGCACCAACGATATCTGATGCTACACATCCACGTGATAAGTCATTGACCGGTTTTGCGATTCCCTGTGTGATAGGTCCGAATGCCTGTGCTCCACCTAATCTCTGTACTAATTTATATCCAATGTTACCAGCATCTAAGTCTGGGAATACTAATACGTTCGCTTTACCAGCAACTTCACTTCTTGGAGCCTTACTTGCTGCAACTTCTGGTACGATCGCTGCGTCAAGCTGTAATTCTCCACAGATCAGGTACTGAGGGTATTTTTCTTTAGCGATGTTTGTTGCTTCTACAACTTTTGTTACATCGTCATGTTTTGCACTTCCACATGTAGAATGGGATAACATTGCAACTCTAGGTGTTGCTCCGATCAGCTGCTCAAATGTCTTAGCTGAGCTTGAAGCGATTGCTGCTAACTGTTCTGGATTTGGATTCTGGTTCAGTCCACAGTCAGCGAATACGAAACATCCGTTTTCACCCATATCTTTAGCCTGTGTATCCATTAACATGAAGGCTGATACGATTTCTGTACCAGGTGCAGTCTTAACAACCTGAAGTGCTGCACGAAGTACGTTTGCAGAAGAGTTGATCGCTCCTGCTACCATTCCGTCTGCATCTCCAACTCTTACCATTGTTGCTCCGAAGAACAGTGGGTTGGATAACAGAATCTCTTTTGCATCTTCTGGAAGCAGTCCTTTGCTCTTTCTTGCTTCACATAAAGATTCGATATATGTATTTAAATGATCACAGTTCTCTGGATCAACAAAAGAAGCTTTGGCTAAATCTAATCCTTCTGCTTCTGCTTTTGCCTTAATCTCGTCTTCTTTTCCAACTAAAATAATATCAGCGATCCCTTCACTGATAACCTCTGCTGCTGCTGTTAATGTTCTCATGTCTGTAGTTTCAGGCAGTACAACAGTTTTCTTATTTGCTTTTGCCTTGTTTTTAATCTCATCAATAACACTCATTTTTCGCGTTGCTCCTTTCAACTTTCCAAAAAGATGAATTTAATCTTGTTAAATTATACAACATCATTTCTTTGTATACAATAATAGTATTTGTATTTTTCGTTGTACATTTCCAGAAAAATCTATATTCTATTCTACATTTTTTTGTTTTCTCTGACAAGATACTTGTTGCTCATTTTTCATTTTTTGTGCAATTTTACTTTTATTCATTTGTGATTTATAATACATTTACAAAATAAACGATTCAAATAAGGAATCTCGAAAGGATATTTTATGAAAACAGCAGCTATCATTTGCGAATACAATCCATTTCACAATGGTCATGAATACCATATCATGCAGACAAGGAATATCACGGGTGCAGACTGCGTCATTGCCATCATGAGTGGAAACTATGTACAGCGCGGAACTCCGGCGGTTATGGACAAAAAATACGTACCAAGTCTGCCCTTCTTGGAGGTGCCGATCTCGTGATCGAACTCCCCTTATTTGCAGCATGTTCATCTGCCCCTGATTTTGCAATTGGAGCTGTCAGTCTGCTTCACAAACTAGGTGATCGACTACCTTTCTTTTGGAAGTGAGTGTCAAGATATTAACAAACTTAAGCAGATCGCATCCTTTCTTATCCAATATAAAGAAGAAATCGAGCATGGTACAAAAGAGCTTATGAGTCTCGGACATTCTTATCCGAAAGCAAAAGAACTTTATCTTAGAGAGCATCTTGATGATGCTTCTTTGATCGAAGTATTAAAACAGCCGAATAATATTCTTGGGATTGAATATTTAAAAGCTTTGCTACAGTTAGACAGCCCTATCATTCCCGTCTGTGTTACCCGTGTTTCAAACGATCATCACAGCAAGGAGTTGACACCTTCGATTTCTTCTGCAACATCCATCCGTGAAATCTTAGAACAAAACCAGATAAGCCCTTTATTCTCAAGAGTCCCTGAAGCTTTGCATGATATCTATCAGATGCATTATCAAAAAGATTTTCCTGTCTGCCTGGATGATTTTTCTCTGCTTTTACATGCAGCTATTTATTCTTGCGAAGATCTTACACAGATCAGCGGTATTTCAAGCGATTTTAAGGACCGTATTTTTAAGATGTTAAAATCTGATCTTTCTTTTGAAGAACTGATCAGTGCCTGTAAGACCAAAAACCTCACCTGGAGCAAAATAAGCAGAAATCTTTTGCATATCATGCTTGATATAACAAAAGAAAAGGTTGAAAAAGCACGAACTTACGATATGTCTCCTTATTTTCAGATTCTAGGTTTCAAACGTTCTGCTTCCTTCCTGATCGGGAATATCAAAAGAAAATCTTCCATCCCTATGGTCCGCCATCTGCGTGTTATGAATGATCCTTTATCCAAAGATCAAGAAGAATTATTATCTACAGAACAACGTGCCAACCAGTTATATCGTACCGTGATCGGACAGAAATTTCATACGATCATAAAAGATGAGCAGAATCATCTTCTAGTTTCACCTCCCGCTTCATACACTATAAAAAGAAAGCGGGAGATTTTTCAAT
>ENA-OQIC01001056-OQIC01001056.1-human-gut-metagenome-genome-assembly--contig:-NODE-1056-length-10391-cov-17.903741_pt1 | contig 10391 bp, 12 predicted proteins | sample MGYA00242572_ERZ504736 | MGnify/ENA primary metagenome ERZ504736 (study PRJEB26092, sample SAMD00036201) | human gut metagenome | host: Homo sapiens | study: EMG produced TPA metagenomics assembly of... | reverse complement strand
TCTGTAACAGAAGCCAGAGAAAAGGTCTTTGAACCCGAAGAATTTGGAGATTTACCAAATACAGACGAGCTTGTTATCTATTACAAGGGTAAATACATCAAAGCTGAAAAGACCTATTATTTCAAATAAAGAGGTCAAGAACTAAACTACAGAATCAAATTAAGGATATATGTACCTGCAGAAAGTAAATGTGTCTATCAAGGCAATGTAAACGATGAGCAGAGCTTCTACGAAGTAGATGTAATGCACAGCTCAAAACTCAAGATAGAATTCATTGATTCTGAATACATCAACTGCAGATTATTAAAAACTTCATAAATAAAAGAGGTGTAATTCCATAACGGTTTTATACCTCTTTTTTAATGGTTTTATAAGGTTATTTTACTGTTATTATACCATTATTTACAATATAATTATTCTTCTATCTTCTATTCTGAAAGTGTGGAAAGCATGGATAAATGACATTCCGTCATGGATAAGCCGATGGACAAGCTGTGCACAGCTCATGAATAGCAAGCTACTCACAACCTGCACACGACCTTGACCACAGCTTACCCACAACTCCATAATCATATCACTTACCCACCCTTACCACACTACTACTATTCTCACGAAAACCTTTCTTTCATACATATTATTAAGAAATATCGTAAATTTTTAACCAAAACACTTGACTTTAAGATACCCTAGATGCAGGCTGGCATTGTTGAGGACAACGGCTTCAGGGCGCACTCTCCCTATCGAAATACGATAGAGAGTCAACGTCAATAAAGATGCAGGCCGTATATCGCCTGAGGTATCCGTATTCCGAACATCTGACTTGATTAGCATTACCATTTCGCTTCCTGCTACTCTGGCAAGGGTCTCACACACTTTCTGCAAGCTCCACCGCCTAGCGTCCACTTGCGTAAGTCTTTCGACTAATCTGTGCGCTCCCCGCAACCTTAATACCATAGCTGCCACGGGTTTCCATTGTGCTTCCACGGGATAGTTTTAACCAATGTACCGAACAAATGAGTTCAGGTTAGGCATAACGGGGTCTCTCTTCCGCATCCAACCCCTGACGACAAGAACTGGGATGTTCCGTCCAGTCTCTAGCCGAGTACATTCTACTGAACGAGCTGTACTATACTACCATTTTTTATACTGCTTCGTCTTATTGCAGATAGCTTGTCCTACAGAGTAGTATGCTCCAGAGAACCGCCCTCTCTGATTTGCCTACAGAGCTGGCTTGGCGTATTAAAAAATGCTTGCGATTATTCCAAATCACAAGCATAAAGATTGCACTTTCCCTAGGGCAAAAACCTCTATTTCAAGCCTAAAACCCTTTATTTACCTATATGTAGTGGTTGACTAAACACCAAAAACACCGTATAATAGACATAGTTAAAGGGTATCAGCAATCCTTTACAGATGTGATTCGTGGTTGAATCGTAAGATTGTAAGAACGCCAATTCTTACAAAAAGCTGAAACAAAATAGTTTATTAGAAAAGAAGCTACGCCAATAGCTTCTTTTTTATTTGTCTCAACTCTTACTCTCATATTGTATCTCAATAATTTTCCAAAATCAAGTACATAATATCACTCAAAAGTTATATTTTCATATTTTATCACTTGTATTTATTCAAAAATAGTGATATAATACCATTATTAAAAGGGTATTAAACCATTTTAATAACTGTATTTTAATGGTTTTATAATGGTATTTTACCTTAATTTCATGGAGGTAAAAATTTTGGAAATTATTTCTGTAAACATCACAAAAGGCGGATGCGGAAAGACAACTACAGTCCAGATGCTCGGCGAAATACTTAGTAAAGAATATGGAAAAAAGGTGCTTTGTATCGACACCGACCCACAATGCAACCTTACTACTGTGTCTGGCATCGACCTCATGGAATGTCAGGAACACAACCTTTACACACTTCTGAAAGAAGAAAGTACACTCGAAGAATGTATTGTAAAATCAAAATACTATGACATAATTGCAGGCTCTCTTCTGCTAGCTTATGCAGATACAGAATTTAATCAACTTGGCAGGGAATATCTCTTGAAAGAACGCATTGAAAAAGCAAATTATGATGTGATTCTGATTGATACTCCACCGTCACTGGGTCTGCTTAACATTATGAGCTTAACAGCAAGCACAAAAATCATTATCCCGACCGAGTGCAGCTATCTCGCCATGATTGGTTTAGACCAGTTGTCTAATACAATCGAGAGTGTTCGCAAACACTCAAATAAGGAATTAGAAATTGCAGGCATACTCTTAATCAAATACAACTCAAGAGCTAACATCAATAACGCTGTTCTGAACGGTCTCGAAAAAATGTCTGCCAAGATGAATACAAAGGTCTTTGAAAGTAAAATCAGGGAAACTGTAAAAGTAAAGGAAGCACAGAGCCAACAAGAACCAATTATTGATTGGGATTCCTCATGCTCTGCAGTAGTCGACTATTACAGCTTTGTAAAAGATTTAGCAACATTATTATAATAGTATTATAATAGTTTTATAACATTATAATACTATTAAGAAAGGAGCAACATGGCAGGAAAGAAATTACCAAAGGATGTAGATTTTGCGGCAGGTTTCTTTTCAAAATCCGCTTCTGCAGATGAAACGGTAGAAACGGTAACAGAAAAGATAACTGCTCCTGCAACAACAACAGAAAAGCCGACTGCAAAAAATGAACCGACCGAACCAAAGAATTTGGGCGGTCGTCCAAAAAAGGACGGCTTAAAGAACGAGCAATTTACACTGACAATGAATCCTGAGACATACGAAAAATTGAGAATTGTAGCCGAAGAGCATACAAGAGGAAATTTTTCAGGTCTGATTGATGAAGCAATCAAAGCATATTGTAGAGAAAAAGAGATAAATCTTGCTGAAATCGAAGTAGACCCTCAAATACTGGAAATGTATAGACAGAAACAATTAAAGAAGTCAAGGAAAAAGTAATGGTTATACAACCTTATAAAACCATTACAATACCATTATTAAAGGAGAATTACAGCTATGATGTCAGAAAAGATTAGATTAGTGTTAGCAAAGAAAAACAAAAGCAAAGCATGGTTAGCAGAGCAGCTCGGTTGGAGCACAAGCAACCTATACAATAAATTTAAGCGTGATAACTTTAGTGAAAAGGAACTTATAGAAATTGCCCGAGTATTGGACTGCACATTTGAAGCAAACTTTGTATTAAATGATTCAGGCGAGAAATTCTAAAGGAGCGACCGCATGAAGAGTATAGCACTTGATTTTAAAAATAATATGATTTGCTTTATGACTGCAGGACAGCACGGAACTGAAACAAATCCCGACTTAAAAAAAAGCGCATTTAACAGTTTTATTCCTGAACAATTCGGAGACAGAAATTCATTCACATGGAATTTTGAAAATGAAACCTTTGCAATCAATCAGGACTACGAACTCCATGAGGGCTGTATCATGACAAAGGATTGTTTTGTTCCTGAGTGCATCATCCTATGCTAAAGCTCGGCAAAAGATATGATGAATTTGTTGCAATCATAGGATATAAAGAAATAGACCTTAAAACTGAAATACCTGTAGCTTTAAGAAAATTATTAGGATTAGAGGATTGATAGGATGACAGATGCGGAAAGAAGAGAAGCTTCTCGCCAATTCTATAATAAATGGGTTGGACGAGGACGTGAGGACGAGGACGACCGTTCTTATTGGTTAGATATATTAGATAGAGTATTAGGCGTTGAAAATGCAACCGACCATATAGATTTTCAAAAAAAGGTTATAGTGGACGGTAACACCAAAAGGATTGATGCCTATATTCCAGAAACCAAAGTCATTATCGAACAAAAAAGCTTAGGAATTTCGCTTGATAAAAAGTAGCTCAATCTGGTGGTATTGAGCTTACTCCATATGAACAAGCAAAACGCTATAATGACAATTTGCCATATGATGAAAAAGCTCGTTGGATTGTTACTTCCAATTTTGCGGAAATCTGGATATATGATATGAATATGCGAGTTCCTGAACCCGTAAAATTATCATTGGCAGATTTACAGCAAAAATTCAGCATACTTGAATTTTTAATAAATCGTGAAAACACACATGTATCACTCGAAATGCAAATTTCAGAAAAAGCAGGCGATTTAGTTGGTATTATATATGATGCTTTGCACAAGCAATATATTAACCCAGAGAGTGACCAAGCTCTTAAAAGCCTGAATATGCTTTGTGTACGCCTTGTATTTTGCCTTTATGCAGAAGATGCAGGCATTTTCGGTAGTAATCACAGAATGTTCCATGATTACTTAAATAGATTTGATGCTCCTGATATTAGAAAAGCCCTAATAGAACTTTTTAAAATACTCGATACAAAACCAGATGACCGTGACCCATATGACATAAGTGACCTTTCCAAGTTTCCTTATGTGAATGGTGGATTGTTTGCCGATGAAAATATAGAAATTCCTCATTTTACAGAAGAAATCAAAAATATATTACTCTCAAAAGCAAGCGATGATTTTGATTGGTCTGCAATTAGTCCAACTATTTTCGGTGCTATATTCGAGTCAACATTAAACCCAGAAACAAGGCGTTCTGGCGGTATGCATTATACCTCTATTGAGAATATACATAAAGTAATTGACCCACTCTTTTTAGATGAATTACGCCAAGAATTAGACATCATAAAGCAAATAACAGTAGAACGAACAAAAGACAATAAATTGCGTGCTTTTCAAAGTAAGTTGGCGAGTTTGAAATGGTTTGACCCTGCCTGCGGTTCGGGAAACTTTCTTACAGAAACCTATATCAGCATCAGACGACTTGAAAACGAAGTATTAAAAGAGCTACATCATGGTCAAATTGTATTGGGAGATGCCATAAACCCTATACAAGTATCAATCAGCCAGTTTTACGGTATAGAAATCAATGATTTTGCTGTAACAGTAGCAAAAACTGCCCTTTGGATAGCTGAAAGTCAGATGATGAAAGAAACTGAAGATGTGGTTCACATGAACCTCGATTTTTTACCACTGAAAACAAATGCTAATATTGCAGAGGGAAATGCTCTTGAAAAGCCTTGGGAAGAAATAATACAACCATATGAGCTACACTATATTATGGGAAATCCACCTTTTATCGGTAGTTCCATTAAAAGTAAAGCTGAACAGCAGAAAAAGGATAAAGATAGCGTTTTTGGCAACGCAAAAGCAGGAAAATTAGATTATGTTGCCTGTTGGTATAAAAAAGCTAACGACTATATTAAAAACACAAAAATCAAGGTTGCTTTCGTATCAACAAATTCTATTACACAAGGAGAACAAGTCAGACCACTTTGGGAAGAAATACTTACTGATACCTATATTAATTTTGCATATAGAACTTTTCAATGGGATAGTGAAGCACACATTAAAGCTCATGTTCATTGTGTAATTATCGGTTTTAGTAAAATAAATGAAAAGGAAAAATTCATTGTAGAAAACGAGCAAAAAAAACCTGCAAGCCACATAAACGGATATCTTGTAAATGCACCGAACTTTTATATTAATTCCAGAGGTAAAGCTCCCGACAATATGCCAAAACTGACACAAGGCAATAAACCTTGGGATGATGGCGGATTAATTCTCACACCAGAAGAAAAATTTTTTTACTGCTAAATATCCATCATTAGAACCATTCATAAAGATATATATGGGTTCTCGTGACTTCATAAATAATATTGAAAGATATTGTTTTTGGTTTGTTGGAGCAAACCCAAGCGAATACAGAAATATTCCAGAACTTAGAGAACGTTTGCAAATCGTTGCAGATATACGCAGTAAATCTCCCACGATAGCAGTCCAAAAACAAGCAAGTACGCCCGCAATTTTTTCTCAAATAAGACAACCATCCAGCGAATATATTATGATACCAGAAACCTCTGGTGCATCTAGAAGATATATTCCTATGGGCTTTATGTCCCCAGATGTAATTGCAAGTAATTCTGTTATGACAGCAGAAAACGCTACCCTTTATATGTTCGGAGTGCTTCAATCTAATGTTCATATGGCATGGGTTAGAACATTATGTGGAAGATTAAAAAGCGATTATAGATATTCTCCATCGTTATATAATAATTTTCCATTTCCAGAACCTACGGAAGAACAGAAAGAAAAAATCGAACAGACAGCACAAATGATATTAAACGCACGAGCTTTATATCCTAATAGCAGCCTTGCAGATTTATACGACCCTTTAACAATGCCACCAGAACTTGTAAAAGCACATACACAAAACGATAAAGCTGTAATGCGAGCATACGGTTTTTCCATTAAAGACACATCTGAAGCAGATTGCATCGAAGCACTTATGAAGTTATACGATAAACGCAAGAAATAAAGAACAGCGGTTAAACTTTATAATTTGAAGGAATAATAATCTCATTATAAAGTTTCCGCTTTTTCCTTTGTTACACGATATAAACATGCTTTTGTATAGCATCTTCAATCTGTTTTGTAGACCTTTTAATGTATCTCTGGGTGGTAGCTGTGGAACTGTGCTGTAGCAAATCTCTGACCAGCTCTATGTCGTGGTTATTTTCCTCATATACATCGGAAGCATAGAATTTTCTAAATGAATGCGTACCAATATTTTCATACCCAAGATAGTCTACAACCTTTTTCAAGTGTTTCTGAACTGCACGCTCCGTAATTGGAAAAATAATATCTGTTTTTACGATATTATTTTCAACACAATACATATAGATAAATTGATACACCTGCAATGGAACAATAAAGGTACGTTTCTTTTTTGTTTTATGCTCTATAATATCCAATCTATAATTTGCACCGTCCTTAACAATATCACACAGATGTAAGCTCAAAATATCTTCAATACGCAATCCAAGATTAGCTTCTAAAACAAGACAATTAGCAATTCTATCATTCGGACGGAATCCAGCTCCCCCCGAACGCATGGTATTTATGACCTCTTTGTACTGTTCTAATGTAAGAGCAACCGTATTTTTATTCGCCATAAGTTCGTATTTTCTCCTTAAATAGTTCGTATAAATAGATTATATAATAACAAAGCTTATAAAATCAATGATTTTTAGTTCGTATTATGATGAAAATACGAACTAATTTACATTTTATCTACTTACCATATTGTATTTTTTGATATTTCTGTTATAATATAGTTGAACGAAGAAGGTCGTGGTCGTTCGGCTCACGGTTGGAGTTCCCAAATGAGAGTCGGTTCGCTCTCCCGAATAGGCTACAAAGCTGAAAAACAAGGAACCTTACAAAAGAAGTAGTAATGCTCCTGATTTTTGTCAGGAGCATTTTTCTTGTAAAGATAGGTGGAATTACTATGGATGACTTATTGCAAAAATACAATGATTACATCCGTTTAAAAAACTGCAGAGCAGAATATCTGCTGTCAAACGGAATAATTATTGATTTTACATACAAAGAAGAGAATTTCATACACCTGCTTGGGCTGCACAAACTGACAGATATACAGCTCATCCAGTTGTTTAATGATAAAAGCAACAAAAAGGTGCAGACCAAATATATCATAAGCCGTATTAAGAAAAATAAGTTTACTGATGCAATGGTAAAAGCAAGTGTATTTTATCCTGATATAGAATCAAGATATGAAAGTTTTTCTTATGATAATCTGACTACATTAACCTATACTGATGTAGTAATAAACTTCAATCCTGCACTCATCAAATCTAAAATCAAAAGTGACTATCTTCTGTTTGAGCAGAAATCCAATAATGAATACAATCATCTTGGAATTGCAGAAGATAGCAATACTAAGAACCGATACATAGAAACATTTTTTCATCAAACAACAGATATGTACATCAAAGGACAAACAATAGTAAAAGTCAAAAGTTTTACGCTTTATTCACCTGACAATCAAATTATTGTGACGGATTCGTTCTAAAAACGCAACAGAGCCTTTCTTAGTGCGGGGAAAATTCAAGAAAAACGGGCGAGACCGCAGGTCGGGGCGCAGCTTCGAGGGAGTTCTTGTGTGCGTTATGGCTGATGGCAAAGTAAAGCTGCAGCCAAGAACCTCGCCCCCTACAATGGGTAGGGGGACTGGGGGACGGTTGGGCTCGGTTCCCCCAGTCCAAAGGGAAGCTCCCTTGTGGCAGCTTCCTTTTGGATTACTGTGCGATTGCTTCGGTCTGGGCTTCCGTGAAGAAAAAAGCCTTTGTTAAAAACATTTTTTCTTGTTCTTCCTCGTCTGCTTCCTTTGGTTTTTTGGTCGTATGCTTCCATATTTGAATAGTAGCAACCGACTTTTCGCCCCTTTTGACTTGTCTGTGTAAATCTTTCCAACCTTGATATGTATGTATCTGCTCAGGCTCTTCAATCTGCTTTTTCTCGCCGTTCTCGTCCTCTACTGTGATAATATTTCCCGTTCCTCGTAAAATTCCCTCTTGCATAAGGTCAAATCTTGCATTTAATATAATCATTTCGTTTGTCATTTTCTGCCCCTTTCCATGTGGGGATTGCTCCCCACACTTTGAAATAAAATCTATAAATTAAAGTGTAATGATAAAAGCTCTGTCAACGAGTTGTTCGGTTGGGTCAACCTCTGAACTGTTTACTTGTCCGACCATATCGGAAAAAGTATCAAGGTCAATTTCTTCAGTATAAGGTACTAAAAGCATTTCGTGAACGGATGACGGAAGAACAACAATTTTGTTTGTATGGTATCTCTCGCCAAACTCTGCAAGTACCTTTTTATTAAGTATTGCAGATGCTCCTTTGACCTTAGATTTATTGCTGATAATGAAAAACGGTGTCATTTCGTCCATATCTTCGGAATATTCCATATTCATCATTTCACACATAACCTTTGCCATACTTTCAAGACTTGTTTCTGCTTCTGTGTTGGTCTGTGCCTGCTCCCAAGCTTCAACCTCTGAAATATTGGCACGGTCTAAAATTGCCTTTGATACTTTGATAGAGTAGCTTCCCTCTCGGTCTGCTTCCCCTCTGATATATAAGTAACTTTCGATTCCCTCGAAGTCCTCGCAAAGCTTCTTTTCAATGTCCTCTGTGCTGACTTTCTGCAAACCTACAAAAATGCTATTTAAGATAAAATCTCCATCAAAAAGCATATTCACATCAAATTCAAATGATTTGTGGCTTTCGTAGGTGCCAATAATTGCAGATACAACCTCGTCAAGTGACTTGTTCTCATTTTCTGCATTTTCAATAATTGCTTTTGTGTAGATAACTGGTGTAATATTGCTATCTGTTAAAATTCTGATACCCTCAAGCTCTACACCATTTTTTATAGTGTTCTGTGCTTCTGCCTTGTAACCTCTGTTTGATAATTCTGTGATAATCATTTCTTTTGTCATTGTTTTAATCTCCTTTATAAATGTAATTTTTTGTGGTTGAAACCTCGGCTCGCCAAAGCCTAATATGTACTTTCAAGATTCTAAAGCTTTTTCTGGAGGGGAGCGTTTCAATTTTTCGTAGGTGTATTGCTTCATCCTTTTTCTCCTTTCTATGGTTATGTACTTTCTGAGTTCCTTGCTTATCTATCGGGTTTGCGTGCATCAACTGGTACAGGTTCCAAGACGGATACAAGGGTTTAAGTGGTAATCGGACAGAGCGAAGCGAGGGAGAATTACGGAACGCCCCTTTTATCAAGATTGGAACCTGTTACGATGCACATTAGCAAACCAATAAGCAAGGAACGGAGTACATATAGAAAAGAAGAAAATAGAAGCAAGAGACACCGAAGAAAAAAGGGGTTCCCTTGGGGAACCGATTGGCAAAGGGGATTTCGATTCTTCCGCTTTCTGTGCCGTATTAAGCAGCTTTCAGAAGCTGCAGGCACAAGTGGTCGCAGAAGCTCGGGGAGACCAACTCCAGCGGCGGTGCTTGGAATGGTATCATACAAAAATTCATAATATTTTGTCGAAAACTGTCATATTATAGAAAAATCTTGAATTTATACCTAAACTTTTAAGATTTTATACCGAAATATTATTTTACATACTTGAAAAATAATATTTTTGGTGTTAATATAATAATATTAATAAGAAAGGAGACCAGAATTATGGGAAAGAAGTTATCTTTCGACCTTACGGACGAAAACGCCGAAACTCTGGAAGCTATCAAGCAGGAGCAGCGTACACCTTTCGGACAAACCATTAACTCTCTGATAGAGCTATTTTGCAGAATTCCTGCTGATGTAAATGGGGAATTGCTTACATTCTGTAAAGAAAGAATCAAAGAGCTTTATGAAGAAATGGACCGAGCAGGAGAATACGAAGCTCAAGCACTTATGAATAAGAGCCAAACCTACCAGAATTTAGCAATGTTTTTGAACTGTGGTAGAAGAATCAGTATTGATTCCATTGAAAACAAGCCTAAGATGCAACGC
>ENA-OQIC01001054-OQIC01001054.1-human-gut-metagenome-genome-assembly--contig:-NODE-1054-length-10402-cov-1.819367_pt1 | contig 10402 bp, 13 predicted proteins | sample MGYA00242572_ERZ504736 | MGnify/ENA primary metagenome ERZ504736 (study PRJEB26092, sample SAMD00036201) | human gut metagenome | host: Homo sapiens | study: EMG produced TPA metagenomics assembly of... | reverse complement strand
TCATGCTAGACGTACGTAGCTGTACATCGATCGATGCTCAGACGTACGTAGCTGTACATCGATCGATGCTCAGACGTACGAGCTGTACATCGATCGGTTTTCGACAAATCCACAAAGCATCCTGCCCGCTACCGATAGCAAGATACGGGAGCAGAATGCCGCCGCTTTATCAGTTATGCCTTGACTTGGCAGAAATTAAGCGCTGAGATCGGTTTGCGTTATGAGCATGTTGACTTTGATTATTATGATAAAGGTATTTTCCTTCCGGAACAAAGCCGTCTGTATGATAATGTCTTCCCGAATGTCGCTTTTTCCATGCCGATAGGAAAGACCCAGATGTCGTTAAGTTATACGGCAAAGACAAGTCGCCCCTCGTTTTATCAATTGCGGAGTGACTTGCAGTACGACGATCGTTTCACTTACGAGGGCGGTAATCCGCTATTGAAACCCTCTTTCAATCACGACTTGACTTATCAATTTGGCTATAAATTTATCCAAGCCTCATTGAATTACCAATATATAAAGGATGTTTCGTCGTTTATGATGAAGGCGTACGAGCCGGATCCGGTCATTACGGTCTTCTCCCAAGAAAACTATCCGAAGGCGCAATACCTTAATGCTTCCGTCTCTTTATCCCCTAAGTTTAATTTCTGGGAACCTTCCCTTTACCTAAGCGTGAGCAAACCTTTCTTTGAGGCTTTTACGATGGGGAGATGCGATCCTTTAATAAACCGACTTATGGCTTTAGTTTAAACAACTCGTTTCGTTTGCCTAAAGGATGGATATTCTCGTTGGATGGTCGTGTTTCCACAGATGGCGATAATATGCAAGGCTTAAGTAAGCGAACGGGAGGGGTTTATGTGGGGTTACGTAAGTCGTTCTTGAAAGACGAGGCGTTGACATTGAACTTGCAAGGCTTCGATATTTTCGCTACGCAACGTTATTCTTTCGTGATGTATGCGGCGGACCGCAGTATGACGAAATGGAGTAATCGGATAGCCGCCAAGTGCGCCTGACCGTTACGTATCGTTTCAACGCCACCCGTAGCAAGTACAAAGGTTCCGGTGCGGCTAATGAGGTTATCAACAGATTATGATTATCTTTGTTTCATGTTAGAAGCGATTGATTTAACGAAACGATATGAGGATGGGCATCTGGCTCTGGATGCCTTGAACCTCCGGATCGAACCGGGAGAGATCTTCTTTCTTTTGGGGGCGAACGGGGCGGGGAAGAGTACGACCTTAAACCTCTTCCTCGATTTCATCCGTCCCACTTCCGGGCGGGCCTTGGTGAACGGGGTAGAGGTCCGTTCCAAGCCGGCGGAGATACGCCGTCATATCGCCTATGTCTCCGAGAACGTCATGTTGTACGGAGACTTTACCGCCCGGGAGAACTTGGAATTCTTCACACGCCTTACCGGGAAACGCTTGGATCGGAGGGACTATTATCAAGCGATGCGTCGTGTCGGCCTGCCGGAAGAAAGCTTCGAGCGTAAGTTGAAGACCTTCTCCAAGGGAATGCTGCAAAAAGTAGAGATCGCCGCCCTCTTGTTGAAAGACGCCGACAATATCGTGATGGATGAGCCTACCTCCGGCCTGGATCCCCGGAGCACCGCCGAGTTGATGCAACTCTTGCACCATCTCCGCTTGGAAGGAAAATCGATACTGATCTGTACCCACGACCTGTTCCGTGCCCGTTCCTTGGCGGACCGGGTAGGGATCATGAAGGATGGGCGCTTGGTCATGATCCGTGCCCGTGACGAGTTCTTGCATGATGACCTGGAACGCATTTACCTTGATTATATGCAGGAGGCTATCCTATGAGGAATGTATGGATATTCGCTCGGAAGGAGTTCCTGCTAAACGTCCGCTCGTCCCGTTTTGTGGTAGGATTATTGCTCTGCTTGGTGATCGTGCTTTTCACGATGATTGTCAGCGTCAGCGATTATCAGATACAAAAAGAGGTATGTGAGGCAGAGGCGAGACAGGCGGGGGAGGAAATGCGCTCCTGCTTGGTATGGTCTAAAGTGAGTCCTAAGCTCGTCCGTGAGCCGGAGCCTTTGAGCCTGCTCAGCCGGGGGATCACGAATAACGTGGCTATATCTCTCCATCGACTTATGGGAAATCCCGTTTCTGCCACTTCAATTTAACTGGGCGCAAAACAGCCCGTTCATGAAAGTGTTTCCCCCGTTTGATTTCTCGGCGGTATTGAGCGTTATGATCTCGCTCCTTGCGCTGGTCTTTTCCTATGATGCGGTGACGAGGGAAAGGGAAGAGGGGACGCTTCGTTTCATCTTCTCCTCGTCCGTGAGCCGGCATAGCTTCTTGTTGGGGAAGTGGCTAGGCGTGGTATTGACCGTTTTGCCGATCTTGCTGGCTTGCTTTTTGCTGGCGCTCGGCTTGGTGGTGTTGGGAGGCGGCATCCGTTTTTCGGGCAGCGAATGGATGGGCGTAGGGTGGATGTTTTTGGCTTCGTTTGTCTATTTGGCTTTCTTTGCCTCGTTCGGTATCTTGGTGTCGTCGCTGACGGCCCGGTCGGTAACCTCAATCGTGCTCTGTATGCTCAGTTGGCTGATATTCCTGTTCGTGATTCCGGCTTTGTCCTCCTACGCTTCCCGGAGCATGGTGGCCTTGCCCTCCTATAAACAAGTGGAGAATGAGAAGGTGAAACTTTTCTGGTCGATGAGAGGAGAGTGTAATAAGCGATGGGTGGAGCTACGGGATTCCATGAGGCTCCAGTCTCTTCAATATTTATTTAACATGGAGGATGGGGAAGGCATGAAAGATATCCGGGGAGGTTCTCGCTTGGTGCTGGAACATACCCGCCGGATGGCCGTCGTAGAGGCTAATATACGGATGGATCATGCGGAGCGGCTCTGGAAACTGGATAAGGAATACTCGCGTATCTTGTCTGCACAGCGGAAGTGGCAGGATATCTTGAATCTTCTCTCCCCGTCGGCTACTTATATCCGTTTGATGGCCCGGCTGGGTAATACCGATGCCGATGCGCTTTTGTCTTATATGAGCGATGCCCGCGACTATCGCGAACGGTTCATCCAATACTTGACGGATCAGGACCTGTTCTATTCGGCCTCTTATGTGACCCCTTGCCGGGAGGATGAGTTCATGCCCCAAGCGGAATGGGAGGCGTTAGAGCGACAATGGGAGAGACTCCAGAAGGAAGATCCTGCCGCTTTTGAGAAGACCATGAAAGAGGCTGAGAAACAGTATGCCGACGCGAACTACTCGCCTGTGGATGTTCGGGATGTTCCTCGGTTTTGCCCACGGGAATTATCCGGCTGGCAACGGGCGAAGAAAGGGATGCGGGCATTTGTCCTCTTATCCTCCTGCTTATCGGGTTCTTATCGGGTGGTATATATATTTTTAAAAGATATGATTTGCGATAGTCTTATAGTATATCGTCACGAGGTGAGCCGCCTGCTGCGTAGTTTGCGCTTCCGGGTATCGTTCGTGCTTATCGTGCTGTTATTTGCCGGCGGAAGTCGTTTGTTTGTCTCGCTCTACATGGAGCAGCAGGCTACTTATAAGCAATTGGTGGAAGATGAGGAGCAAAAGGAACGTGAGTTGAGCGATAACCTGACGAATTTCGCGAATCATCTACGAATATTCCGTTACTCTCCCCGTACGGACGGTTTCCTGTATGGCTGTAAAGAGGAGGAAATGGTAAACTCCATTCAATATAATGTATGGAACGCGGGAAGGCTGGAGGTGGAACAAGGAATGTTGAACCCTTTGCTGGACACGAAAAGCTCGGTGGACTGGACGTTTATCGTCTCGATTTTCATTAGCTTTATTGCCCTGTTATTCTCTTATGATTCGATATGTGGAGAGAAACGGGATAAGGTGTTAGGCTATTTGTTATCTTATCCCATTTCCCGGAGGAACTATTGGATCAGTAAGATATTCTCGCATATATCCGTTGTCATGCTCTTATTGCTAGGAGGCATATTCGTGGGATTATTAGCCTTAGGCGATATGTTACCATCCATCTATACGCCCTCTTTCATTTATAAGTTACTCGGATTTATCGGAATCAGCCTTTTACTGATCACGTTATGCGTCTGCTTTGGACTTTTCGCCTCCGTCATGACAAGGCATTCGAATGTAAGTCTGCTGATCTGCGTATCCTTCTGGCTGTTTGGGACTATTATCATCCCGAATAGCGCCACATTCTGGGGCTATACCCTTTATCCGACCCCTTTATTGCGAGACATAGCCCAAGAGGTAGAGGCGAAGGAGAGCCAATTGACCAAAGAGGCACCTCCCGGTAGCATGGCGCAACAGAGTGAGAATCCGTTTTATCCCTATCATGAACGCCGTGCGATCCTGTGGATGAAAAAGAAAGAAGTAAGGGAGAAATCCTATCGGGATTACTACGAATGCCTGATCCGCCAGTTCGAGGGAGTCCGTCGATTGACCCTCCTGTCCCCAACCGTCCAATACGAGCGGGCGATGGAAGCCCTATTAGGAGGAGGCCATTTACGATTCCAGCAAAATTGGCGTGATTTACAAGCCTTCCAACTTACGTTCCTCGCATGGTTCAAGCAAAAAGACGCCGAGGACCCGGAAAGCCCACATTGGTATAATCCTTATGAGGATGTCTCTACCAGCCGAAAGTCGTTTGATATAAAAGAAGCGCCTCGATATCAAGAAAGAAGCGTTCCCTTAGAAGAACGTCTTGCGCTTATCGGCCTGTATGCGCTGACCACGTTTTTCTTTATCGCCTTACTGGTATGGGGAGGGTTTCGCTTATTGGAAAAGTACGATGTGCGATGATAGAAATGATTAGTAGATAAGAATGGGCATTGTAGCCACCTTTGAATGGGCATTATAAGAAGGTTACAATGGCATTCTAATCACCTTATAATGCCCATTGTAATATTTGGGTTAACGCCTTAGCGCTTTTTTGTGAGAGCTTTTCTAGGAAATATACGATCCCGAAACCTAAGATCATCAATCCGACGGCCTCCCAAACAAACTGATTCGGAGCGATATTCGCCTCAACCAACGGCTTGGTCATGCCATGGCTATCCACATAGGTCTCGATCGTTTCTTTCCAAGGCCATACCTTGTTAAGCGAACCCAACATGAATCCGCCAATACGGCGATCGTTATATCATGGAATTTACGAAGGGCGAATGACAACACGCGGGAGAACGTCGTGATACCAATAGCCGCACCCGCTATAAACACCAACATAACGGGAACGTTAAACGTCTTGACCGCCTCCATGATATAGAAGTATTTTCCGAGCAACACTAAGATAAAGCTACCCGAGATACCCGGCAAGATCATGGCGCAAATAGCGATCGCCCCACAGAGGAAGATAAAGAGTAAATTACTCGGAGTCTCGGCGGGAGTCGCCACGGTGATATAAAAAGCGATCACCGCCCCGACAACAAAACTCAAGATCGTCTTCCAGTTCCATTGCCTGATATCCTTAGAGACGAACCAAGTAGAGGCCAGCACCAAACCAAAGAAAAAAGACCATACCAAGATCGGATGGTACACCAAGAGATACGTAATGATCTTCGCCAGCGAGAATATACTAATACCAATACCACCCACGATAGAAAGCAAGAAATTAGCGTTGATCCCTTTCCAGAAGGCCGCTATTTTCCCCGTGAATAATTGTTTCAATGTCGTCCCGTTAATACTTTTGATAGAGTCGATCAGTTCCTCGTAGATACCTACGATAAAGGCGATCGTTCCTCCCGACACGCCGGGAACGACATCCGCCGCTCCCATACCCATACCTTTTAATACTAAGAAACCGTAGTCCTTGAGATTTCGTTTGTTAGGCATATTACATTATTAATTGTCTAATTACTGTTATCTTTATTCTTTAAAAACTCTTTTACCAGATCCTCGGGTTGGATATGTTTCTTCTCTTTATCGGAATCGATGGTAAAGTCCGCGAATACTTCTGGTCCCACTTTACGAAGCAAATAAAGAAGATCATCTCCGGATATTTGGCCGATATGCTCCATGAAATTTTCCATATCACGGTTATCCAGATAAGCCATAGCCAAATGGATGTGAATCATTGGAGTCTTCGGGTTGATTTGAAGGACTTTCTTGTAATAAGAGATCGCCTTATCTACATCTCCCTTAGAAAGCAAATATTGTCCGGCATGAAGCAGGCTGTTGCATTCTTCTTGAGTTTCCGGATTAATACTTTTCTTATCGATGATCTTGAATATCTTATTCGTAATAGCGATAGCCTCCTCCTTTTTCCCGCTATCAAGCAAGCAAAGCGCTAAAAGAGAAAGGAGACGGACATTGTTCGGATACAATTGCGCCGCCTTGAATAACATGATGGAAGCCTCGTTGTCGCGCTCAGTCTCGGTACAACAACGGATATAATTGATATAATTGGTCGGCCCATCCTCCATATCCGGATCGTTTATGATCGTGGAAAGCAGTTGGTAAGCTTCTCATATTGCTCCAGCTTCATATAACATTCCGCCATGAGTGGAGAGATACGGCGCATCACCTCCTCATCACCCTCGATTTCTTGATATTCCTCGATCGCCTTCTCATAGCTCTCGTTCATATACAGGCAGTACGCTTTCAATATTTTCAGTTCCGTATCGGAATCATCACACGTCAAGGCGAAGTCGAAAGCCTCGATCGCTTTCTCGTAATCGCCAACCATGGAATGTAGCCTTCCCAGCGTAAACCAATACTCGTATGAGAAAGGATTCTTATCGATTAGCTCATTACATAACTCGATCGCCCGGGGAACGTCTCCTTCCGTCTCGAGGATGTAGCAAAGCTCATTCTTAAGGATCAAGTTATCCGGAAATAAAGCCAAGCCACGGTCCACGAAATCGCGGGCCTCTTTGTTCATGTCTAAATCATTCAGGATGGGAGAGATGTACTCGAAGACTTCCTCCAAATAGTCACAATCCCTAGTGATCAACTCTTCCGTGATCTCCAGAACCTTGGGATATTGGTTGAGCGAGCAATAGCATTCCATTTTTAACATATCCAGATCTTGGTTATCAGTCTCCGCTATATTCTCGAGCAGAGTGAGAGCGCTCTCATAATCCTCGTTATACGCGAATTGCCTGCCTTTCTTGATTTGCAAGGCGGAATTACCGGGATGAAGCTTTAGCCCGAGGGCTAAGACTTCATCAAAGTAAGTATAATCGTTCGAATCTTCAAAGCTGTCCAACATTTCATCGATTTGATCAGCGTCGAAATAAGGCTCCTTACCCTCTTCCTTCGCTGAAAGATAATGTTGTAACAAGCGTGAGATATCGTCTTTTTTCATTTACTATTCTTTATTTATTAATCTTGCTCACGTGCCTTTAGCCCTACGGTACGGTTGAATACCAAGTTGTCGGGGGTGGATTCGCTATCTATGTTGAAATAGCCGATACGCTGGAATTGAAGGTAGGAAAGCTTGGGCAAGGTAGCCACGAACTTCTCTACGTAACAGTTTTTCCGGATCTCCAAGGAGTTCGGTTGATGATTTCCTTCATCGCCTCTAGCGGGAGCAATTCTTCTCCTCCCGGATAGCGGCCAATTCGTCTCTGGGGTTCTCCACCTTCCAAAGGCGGTCGTATAAGCGTACTTCCGCTTTTTGGCAATGGGCGCAGCTTACCCAGTGCAAGGTACCTTTTACTTTACGGTTAGCGTCCGGCATACCGCTGCGGGTATTCGGATCGTATTCGCAATATACCTCGGTAATCTCACCGTTCTCGTCTTTCTTGCAGCCCGTACATTTTACGATATAAGCGTTCTTCAGACGAACTTCCTGTCCCGGTGTCATCCGGAAATATTTCTTGGGAGCGTCTTCCATGAAATCCTCACGTTCCATCCACAGCTCACGGCTGAACTCGATCGTATGGCTGCCGGCTTCCGGATCTTCCGGGTTGTTGATCGCTTCCAGCTCCTCGACCTGTCCTTCCGGATAGTTGGTGATAATCAGTTTCACCGGATTGATCACGGCGGATACACGGATGGCGCGGGCATTCAGATCCTCGCGTACGGCGCTTTCCAGCAAGGCGAACTCGTTCAGGCGTCGTAAGTCGTATAACCGATCTTGTCGATGAACTTACGGATAGACTCCGGAGAGTAACCCCGGCGGCGGAAACCGCAGATGGTCGGCATACGGGGATCATCCCAGCCGTTTACCAAGTTCTCTTTTACCAATGTAAGCAGGTTACGCTTGCTCATCAGCGTGTAGCTAGGTTCAATTTGTTGAACTCAGTCTGTCGGGGGCGGTTGTCGTTCAAGTCCTCGCCTTCCTTCAGCCAGTCGATAAACAAATCATACAGAGGACGGTGTACGACAAACTCCAAGGTACACAAGGAATGCGTCACGCCCTCGAAGAAATCGCTCTGTCCGTGGGCGAAGTCGTACATCGGATACGCTTTCCACGTCGTGCCCGTACGATGGTGCGGATGGTTAACCACCCGATAGATGATCGGATCGCGGAAGTGCATGTTCGGGTTTGCCATGTCTATCTTCGCGCGAAGTACCATGCACCTTCCGCTATCTCACCCGTGTTCATCTTCTTGAAGAGAGCTAAGCTTTCCTCGATCGGACGGTTGCGATACGGGCTCTCGATGCCCGGTTGTGTAGGCGTGCCCTTTTGCTGGGCTATTTGTTCGGATGTCTGCTCGTCAATATATGCTTTACCTTCCTCGATGAGGCGGATCGCGAAATCCCACAATTGCTGGAAGTAGTCGGACGCGTAATAAATATTTCCCCACTGATATCCCAGCCATTGGATATCCTCCTTGATCGCCTCCACGTATTCCTCATCCTCCTTCGTCGGGTTCGTGTCGTCGAAACGGAGGTTGCAGATACCGCCATGGCGTTCAGCGATGCCGAAATCTAGGCAAATGGCCTTCGCGTGGCCGATGTGAAGGTATCCGTTGGCTCGGGCGGGAAACGGGTTTGTACACGTCCTCCGTTCTTGCCTTCCGCTAAATCTTTCTCTACGGCTGCCTCAATGAAATTCAGGTTCTTCTTGCCTTCTTCTTCGTTTGTATTGATATCGCTCATACTTAAAAATTGATAGTTTTTCTTCGAATGGGGCAAAGGTAGCGATTTCTTTTTAAAATAGGCTGATGAGCAGGGCTATATTTAGGACGGTTACCATCGTTCCCAGCAGCAAGAGGAGGATGGTCGTAGAGCGGCTGTTCGCGTAGGCACCCATGACCTTCTTACTGGAGGTCAGGTACACTTGCGTGAAGACCGTGATCGGCAATTGCACGCTCAACAACATCTGCGACAGGATCAATCCCTTGAACGGATCGCCGATCAGGAATATGATGGCCAAGGCGGGGACGAACGATAGCAGGACTCCCAGCTTTGAGTGGAGGTCGGTATGATTGTACGCCTCGCCATAGAATCCGGCGAAGATGGAAGCCCCGGCGATACCGGATGTGATGGTCGAGGAGATGCCCGCCAGTAATAGGGCGGCGGCGAAAATCACCCCGGCGTTGTTTCCTACGAGGGGTACCAATAACTGTTGCGCTTGGTCCAGCTCGTCTACGGCGATGTTTTGCTTGAAGAAGGTAGAGGCGGCAAGATGATCATCGCCGAGTTGATCGCCCAGCCGATCACCATGGACAGGAGCGTGTCGTAGACTCGTACTTCAGTTGTTTCTTGATGACCGACTCGTCCTCTAAGTTCCATTCCCGGCTCTGTATCACCTCCGAGTGCAGGAACAGGTTGTGAGGCATCACGACGGCTCCCAGTACGCTCATGATGATCAGCATGGAGTTCTCGGGGAAGGTGGGTTTCACCCAGCCTACCACGGCCTGCCCCCAGTCTACGTCGACCAACGCCAGCTCGTATAGGAACGAGAGCCCGATAATGGACACGAACGTGATGATCCAGCGTTCGGTCTTACTATATGTATTACTGAATAGCATGGCGAGGCATACGATGGTGACGATCACCGCTCCCGCCTTGATCGGCATACCGAACAACATCCGGAGGGCGATGGCTCCACCGAGTATCTCGGCGAGGGAGGTGGATATGCTGGCGAGCATGGCCGATCCTAGGATCGGGCGGCTTAGCACGCGGGGCATGTATTTGTTGGTCGCCTCCGAGAGGCAGAGGCCGGTCACGATGCCGAGGTGGGCCACGTTGTGCTGGATAATGATCAGCATGACGGACGAGAAGGTGACGACCCACAGGAGGGCGTAGCCGAACTCGGAGCCCGCGGCGAGATTCGTCGCCCAGTTCCCGGGATCGATAAAGCCTACGGTGACAAGTAATCCGGGGCCGATATATTTTAGCAAATCCAATGCCCCGGAGCGGGGGCGGTGGTTGATCTTCAGTTTGTCTAGTAAGTTCATGTTTGTATGGATACTTTTAAATTAAAAAACAGCGTAAAGATACGAATAGTTTCGTTG
>ENA-OQIC01001053-OQIC01001053.1-human-gut-metagenome-genome-assembly--contig:-NODE-1053-length-10410-cov-1.727609_pt1 | contig 10410 bp, 8 predicted proteins | sample MGYA00242572_ERZ504736 | MGnify/ENA primary metagenome ERZ504736 (study PRJEB26092, sample SAMD00036201) | human gut metagenome | host: Homo sapiens | study: EMG produced TPA metagenomics assembly of... | reverse complement strand
TAAGGCTCGTGCAAACATGGAAGGTAAGACGGTAGCCGCAATTACTGCCGATCTTCAGAAATTAGGTAAGCAGGCCTTTATCGAGGAATGCTGGACAGAGCGTTTGCGTGAGTTCCCGTTGGAATTCAAGATTTGGGATGACTGTTTGCGTACAGGTAAGTTCCCTGTAATCTCTTCTACAGAGAAGGGTAAGGTTACATACGTTGACTTAGTTGGCGCAAAGAACGCTTCCGGCGCGACCTTCAAGTCTTCCGACTTGTTATGGCCGATCTCTTTGAACGAGATGCAACGTAACCCGAGTTTGACTCAAAATGAGGGTTATGCCGTTCAATAATAAATTTCAATAACTGATGGCTAGAGAGGGAGGGAATGAGCGATCATCCTTCCCTCTCTTTTGGTAGCTTGATTAGTCAGCAAGTTGCATGAAACAATGTATAATATACAGAATTTTGGTTTGGTTGTCTTATTATTCACTTTCAACTATGAAAACAAAAGAGCAAGAAATGACATACTGGATTCTGCTAAGTTAGAAGGACGGTTGGAAGGTGAAGAAAAAAGAATGATTTTCTGAGCAGTACTACTGACTTACTCAAAGGATATATACTTATTTTGCCCACGCAGTATATATTACTTTGCCAAGTCACTAGTACTTCATAAACATCCTTTACTTTGACACAGGCTAGAGGATAAGCAATTGCTTCCTTCTGTAAACAAAAAACGCCCAAAATTGCTCTCTGCTATAAACAATTTGTTATATTTGCATATATATAAGTACGATTATGGAGCGATTGATAGAGATGTATCGAAAGAAGTTGCGATTTACTCTACCGCCTTTATTAGAAGCACGGTGTACGAGATTAATCGGGATGCCCGGTTGATCGGTATAAGAGGTGCTCGGGGAGTGTACCGCAACAGCATATCAAGCGAAATTTTCCGCAAGACGAACGAACCATATATGTCAGCTTAGATAGTATCTATTTCTCTGACAATACATTATATGACTTTGCGGATCGTTTCGTGAAACGAGGAGGAACACGCTTACACTTGGATGAGGTACATAAATCCCCCAGTAAAGCCAAGAGTTGAAGAATATATACGATGATATGCCAGAACTGCAAATTATCTTTACCGGCCCCTTTTATCCCGAATATCAGTAAGCTCTGCGAATGGATTAGTATCACGAGAAACGTTTTATTGACTTATCTAAACGTATTGGCAGAAAGTAAGCTGACCTACAACTGTTTCTACTTTTGGTATCTCTCGCCTGCAAAAGCCGGACAATATCTACTTGAAAAATAGAAATCTGATGTATATCCTCTCGCCTTTGAAAGCGAATATCGGCAACATGCGGGAGACGTTCTTTGCGAACCAATTGAAAAAGTCTCACCAAGTAACAACCTTAGATTTACATCCGAGTATTACAGATAAAATAGAAAGGATAAATTTGTAAAGTATGAGCGAAGCCAACGATTTTTTAGTGGATGGAATTTATACGTTCGAGATCGGTGGCAAACGAAAAAGGTACTCACCAATAGAAGGGATACCGGACGGTTTTATCGTTGCGGATGATATAAAAATAAGATCCCGTTATGGATGATGGGGTTCTTGTATTAAGGAAGAAAGGGAAGAATAATCACTCATCCTTCCCTTTCAGCCATCAGTTATTGAAATAAAAAGTAATTACTTCGCTGAATATCCCTCATTCTGAGTTAAATTCGGATTACGTTGGATCTCGTTTACAGGGATCGGCCAGTATAAGTCTGTTGCCTTGAATGTAGCACCGCTACCATTCTTAGCGCCAATTAAATCAACGAATTGAACCTCACCCTTGTTTGTAGCGGAGATTTGAGGGAATTTACCTGTACGAACACAGTCATCCCAAATCTTCATTTCCAATGGGAACTCACGCAAACGCTCTGTCCAGCATTCCTCGATAAAGGCCTGCTTACCTAATTTCTGAAGATCGGCAGTAATTGCGGCTACCGTCTTACCTTCCATGTTTGCACGAGCCTTAACTTGTGCCAAATAGCCGGCAGCCTCAGCGTTTACCCCACTAGACTGAGCGATAGCTTCAGCGGCAGATAATAATGTTTCAGCATAACGATAGAAGTTCCAGTCTTTCGTACCCTTACCAGTCTCTAAGATAGCAGTCTCATCATACCAGTACCAGTTACAAAGCATCTTCATATCCAGAGTTGTTCCATCAACAGGATGCGTATATGTACGATGGAAGAACTGATTCATCTGGGCACGCAAGTCTTTCTCACCATACACATTCAAATAACGCTCGCTAACACCATACACATTTACCCACAAAGAGTATTTGTTTCCAGTAGAAGAATTAGCGAAGAATGTCGGAGAAATCAAATTTGAATGCGTGAACCGGGATATTACCGTTAGGAGAAATAGCTGCGTCATATTCACGGCATAAATAACCTCTGGCAGATCATCTGTTGTACGTAACTTATTGAACGCACTACCTTCCGCAAGGTTATCGTTAGTAGCCAAAGCGAATTTTCCCGCTATTGATTACATCTTTCAATGGAGTAACCGCATTAGCTACTCTCCTAGTCTCATGTAAACATCGGCCAGCAACATATCAGCCGCATATTTTGTCACACGGTGACTATTTCCTGCAAAAGTAGCATTAGGTAAATTCTCTACAGCAAACTGTAAATCAGGAATGATAACTGTATTGAAAACTTCCGATGCAGCCGTACGAGTCGGATATTCAACCAAGTAGCATCTTCTGTAGGTTCTGTAACCATTGGAACATCACCAAACATTTTTACAAGATAGAAATAGTTCAATGCACGGAAGAAACGAGCCTCTGCTTTATACTGAGCTTGATTATCCATTTCCACACCATCAACATACTTGATAACTGCGTTCGCTACATTGATCGACTTATAACAACTTTTCCAAGTGTCATTAGTCAAATAATTACAACAAGATTGCGTAAAGTCCTGACGAGTCAACTGGCGAGCATAGGAACAGTCTACTTCCTGACCTTCATATTCATTCACGAAATAACCAGTTACCATGTTCATTACAGACAAGCTAGAACCTCTATAAGCACCAGTCATATTACCCATCTTATCAGGAGCACCATCACGATATAGATAATTGACATTGCCAATAATATCAGCACTTGTCTTATAATAGGTATCCAAAGTCAAGGACGACTTCGGATCCTCATCCAAAAAACTGTCACATGCGGTAAATCCTACCAATCCCGCACATAAAATAGCTGTTGTTAATATTTTTTCATTGCAATTTTCTGAATAATTTAATTAATTAAAATGTTACATTTACACCCAACGTAAACGTTCTAGCTCTCGGATAAGAGAAGAAGGCCATATTCTGACCAAATTGTTCTGGAGATACTGAACCGTTAGATGTAGAGATCTGAGATGTACTTTCAGGATCGTACCCATTAAAGTCTTTCGCTGTAATCAAGAACGCATTGTTCACATTCAAATATAGCGTAAGCTACTAAACGGAGTCTTTGCCAATTGATTTGAGTCAAAAGTATAACCTAACTGGATTAAGTTCGCACGTAAATAAGAACCATTAGCCACCCATTGAGAGTCTGTCAAAGTATCCTGTCCTGCGTGACCACCGTTGAACAACCAGATAGCTTGCTGCATAGAATTAGGATTCGTTCCATTATATGCGTCATACAAGATATTTGTCAAGCCGTTAGTCTGTCCGAAACGGTCATATGTAGAGTGATAGAACTGTTGCAAGGTCTGAACACCAGCGACAAATTGTAAATCCAAGTGAATCCCAATTCTTGTAACGTAATGTATTGATCATAGATCCAGTCCAATCGGGTACACCTTTACCTATGATCTCACGCTCAGAAGAACGTTTCGCACGACCGATCTGTTTCTTCTGGCAGTTACCAGCTTCATAATCTTCTATTGTATAAACGCCTAAACGTTTGTAACCATAGAAACTACCTACGCTTTCGCCTACACGCAAGATAGAAGCACCGCTCACCCATTCGTTTTTCAAGATATCCTCGTCATTGTCACCCAAAGATAAGATCTTATTTTTATTGAAGTTAGCATTGATGGATGTTGTCCATGTGAAGTCTTTTGTATCAATATTGCGAGTAGATAACATCAGATCCAAACCTTGGTTACGGATAGAACCGATATTCTTATAAACAGTCTCGAAACCTGTTGTATGAGGAACCGGAGCATCCAATAACAGATCAGAAGTCTTCTTGTTGTAATAAGAAGCATCTAACGTAATTCTATTATTGAACAAACCTAAATCGAACCTATATCGAACTGGGCGGTTTTCTCCCATTTCAGATCAGAGTTAGGCAATCTATTTAAATAAGAATAGGAATTACGTGTTCCGTTCAATAATAACGTTTCGCTCTTAACTGTTGCTAAAGATTTGTAAACACCAATCTCAGAGTTACCAGTCAAACCGTAGCTGGTATGCAACTTCAAGTTGCTGATCGTATTTTGATCAGACATAAAGTCTTCTTGCGTGATGTTCCAAGCCAAACCCGCTGATGGGAAGAACGCATATTTATTATTCTTACCAAACTTAGAAGAACCGTCATAACGACCAGTAATTGTAGCGGAGTAACGATCCTTGAATGTATAAGCGAAACGTAAGAAATAGGAGTTCATAGCCCAAACGTTCCCAATAAAGTCTTCGGAGCATCAGGCTTCGTACCTGCGTCCATATTGAAGTCCTCAAAGAAATCGGTAGTGAAGTTTTCTGTATACATTCTAGAATAATCATACTTGCGCTCCTGCCAAGACAAACCGGCCATAGCGTTGATACGGTGCTCGCCAATCGTCTTATTATAAGTCAAGTAAGTCTCTTCCTGCCAATAAAGAGTATTTGCATGATATCTTTCAGCACGTCCATGTTGGTCATATGCCAAATTCACCAAGTCACTTGGCATATATTTATGCAAAGTCTTAAAGTTAGCGTCAACACCGAATTGAGTCTTCAAATCCAAACCTTCGATGATATGGAATGTCAAGGCTGCATTACCGAATACTTTTGTATTATAGTTCATATTCTTATAGGTCTTCAAGATATGAACAGGGTTAGACATTGCCTCAAAGTCCATTGGCATCCCTTCTGGAGTATTGGTGGAGGTATATTTGCCATTATATTGAACCGGCATCCAAGGAACCATTTCAATCATAGTACGACGAGCATCCTGTCCACCACCGTCTTCTGGAGTAGAGTTACCCCAAGTATGGTTCACCGCCAAGTTGATCGCTGTAGATAACCATGTTGTAGGATTCGCATCATAAGCGATCTTTGCATTCAAACGTTTTGAATAGGTATTCAACATGATACCTTGGTTATCAGTATAGTTCAAAAATGCACCCATAGATGATTTCTCGCCACCTTGCTGAACATTCAATTGATGGTTATGAGAGATCGCTGTACGAGTTGCCTCATCTTGCCAATCTGTATCATAAAGAGGATTACCGTTAGAATCGAAGAAACGACGATCTGTAAACCAATCCGCACGATTAGTAGACCAGTTAAATGGATTGCCATCCTTATCAGATCCCCATCTATTCTCATTCTCAATACCTTGCATAAAAGCATCGCACCACTCCTGCGCATTCATCGTATCCATCTTACGAGCGCGATGAGCCAAGCTTACAGAACCAGAGTAGCTAACCTTCGTTCCACCTTCTTTGTTACCACGTTTCGTAGTAACCATGATAACACCATTGGCACCACGAGCACCATAGATAGCGGTAGCGGAAGCATCTTTCAATACCTCCATAGACTCGATGTCATTCGGGTTCATCAAATAGAAGTTCTCCATTACTACGCCGTCCACAACATACAACGGATCAGAAGAGGCATTAATTGTCGCTTGACCACGGATAACAACACGGCTACCATAAGCACCCGGCTGGCTAGAGTTAGAGAAGATATTTACACCGGCAGCCTTACCACGCAAGTTATCCAATGCACTAAAGTTTTGAGCTTTTAACATCTCTTCTCCTTTAGCTGTAGAAATAGAACCTGTTACATCCGATTTACGCATCGTACCGTAACCTACTACTACTACCTCATCCAAAGTCTGTGTATCTTCTTTCAATGTAACATTGATTGCAGATTGGTTGCCTACAGGGATCTCTTGAGATAAATAACCAATATAGGAAATCACCAAAACTCCGTCGGCGGGCACACCCTCGATCGTATAATTTCCATCGAAATCAGTGATCGTACCGTTTGTAGTGCCTTTCACCACCACGTTAGCGCCAATAACAGGCTCACCTGTACCGTCAACAACCACACCTGTTACTTTCTTGCCTTGCTGCACTGCCATTACTTCATCAACCGTGCCTGCGGGAGCGGGAGCGGCCATAGCGGCGTTTACAGAGAAGGCAGAAAGCAGCAAACAGAACGCTGAGGCTTTAGCTATCCCCTGAATGGATAATAGCTTAGATTCATTCTTTGTCATTTTGCTTTGTTTTTTAATTAAGTTTAGATTGATTACATTGTCTATGTAATTTTTATCGTTATAGATGGACATAGTTCGTACGGAACTAGTGCGCCATTCATGGTCTATATCATTAAAAACTGGGCAAAATGTAATAACTTTTTTTGTAAACTAGACTTAAATCTATAGTATTTTTTTAATAAAAATAACACATTTATCACAAATCACCCCTTGAAACCAAGAATATCAGCCCTTAAATGTACTAAAAATATATTGTTCCGTACGGACTTACAATAGTATCATCGTCTTTCTATCACATAAATAATTAACTATCAAATATTAGCAGTAAAAACACTTTAAATTGGTTACAATAAACAAATGTTAAATTTATTGAGATTCAAGGCTAGGCGAAAATGGCACTAGTATGGCTTCTATGAAAAAACAGATAATGTATTCAGAGACTGGATAATATGAAAAAATTTAGCCCTCCTTTATAAATAAAAGAAGAACCACATTATCTACAATATTTCTACCAAGAAAGCGCCATAGACTTATTCCCACAAGGCTTGAAATCCAATAAGGCATTACCCGAAACAGAGTCTCTCATGACACTCTCCACCCATCACTCTAACACAAACAAGTCTTCTGCTTAGAATAATACCGATTTATTTGGGATTAAATCCTATCAAAACATTCAATATACAAACATAAGACAAACTGGATAAGGGCGGGCAAACCCCGCCCCTTACCATGCTACCAAGATAATTTTATAAACTTATTCTCCCACGGAGCAAAACTCAACGGATTCCCCGAAACTGGGTCTCCTACGACATCACAAACCGTAGTTTTCACAAAATTAATTTTATCTGAAGCTACAGAGAAGTAGCGGGCTTCCCGCCTATCTCACGCAATTGAAGCATAACAGCGTTCTCGCCTTCCACAGGCCTCATGTTTACCAACAACAAGTTCTCCGGTACGATCTTGAAAATGGAAGCCGATTGGAGAGGCTCCACCTTTTTATCTCCGGCAGGCAAAACACGGGTCAAGAACGGAATCCGGTTTTCCCAAGCGAACTTAGTCGCATACTCAATAGAGTTGTCTTTCGAAGAGTTGATGAAGTAACTCCATTGCATCTCTCCCATTTGGTCCGCATTGAAATTGGTTACCCAATAGTTGTTCATCGGCCATGAATACATATTCGTGGACTGAGGTACGGCTCCGGCCTTATACCGCCCCGTATTGATCGCCCCAAATTGCATTAATGGTATTTCTTGGCTACCCATCACGACTTGCGACTCTGCGTTACGAGCCGTAGCGAAGTTTTGCACCGTGTACCAATCGTTAGAGGAACCCGGGATTGGTCTACACCCGCCTCGATCGATCCACCGGGTACATCCAAATGGATCTTTCCACCTTCAACCTCAAACGGGAAAGCGATATAAACCGCTTCCGGATCTGTTACCGCTTTTTTACGCAAGCGATAAACTACCTCGATTTTCTTTGTTACGTTAAATACACGGAATTCCACCATCAAATTATTCGGCTCACGTCCCGCTACTGTCTCTCCCCGGAAACGATATGTATCCCAAACATCGCCTTTCTCATATTTCTCGAAACGCATCTTCTCGGGACGACGGCGGAGGAATTGGGGAGCACGATATTGTTCCATCGGATGACGGCTATCGATAATCTCATAAATAAACTCTCCCATCTCCCATTCCGCATCCGGCGTAACCAATTGTTTGTTCAAATCCTTATCATATAATTTACGAATCGTACCTTTACGGGTATTGAAGTCGATGGCATACCAAGGATTCTCCACATGTGTCTCTTTTAATTCCGTTGCGCCCTGTATTTCCGGACGTGGCGCATCCTTTACTTTTATATAATACTGCGCATATCCCAAGGCCGGGACATCTTTCACGTAAAAGCTCCAATAGGTACCGTCGGAACGCTTTCGCCAGCTTGTGCGGGAATTACGTTGCCAGCCGCATCCACGATCTCGAAAGCCTTGTCTTTCGGAAGAATCTGATGATCGACATAAGCTTTAGCGATACCGCTATAACTCCAGTTGAGCGTATTGAATACAGCGATAGACGGAACGTCGCTTTTAGGCACGAATGATTGTAATATACCCATAGTAGCCTCTCCCAGCAAACCGGAATGGCGATAGGCTTCCCACGCATACGATTGTTTCAAGGAGCGTTGTTCCCAAGTTTCCAGTCCATAAGCGTTACGTACGCTCTCGCTATGCCCGAAAGTATGCTCATCATAGAACAAAAGAGCTTTGTTGATGTCCTGAATCCGATCATTGATGTCTTTCGGCAATTGAGCGCCTAGCATTTTAGCAAATGACAATCCGGCTTGATTCGCGATAATATCCGAATGAGTCACACGAGATATGGCGGCTTCACGGGCACCGGAAGCGAAACCATCCGTCCACCAATCCGGCCAAGCTCCACGAATAGTCTGAATATGATCCGCATATTGGCTCTCTACCGTCTTAAAAAACTCACTGGCTACCGCCGTGCGTAATTTCGGCCATTCATACTTCTCATTCCATTTCTGTAACATCTCGCAACTTTTAGTCGAAGGGGCGCATTATCCGTAAGATATCCCGAATGCTGCACCGCTAATATATCATACGGATAATTTTTCGCTTCCATTTCACCTAAATAAGTTAAAACACGCTCCTCAAACTGGTCAAAGTTATCTGTATGAATCCCGAAAAAATTACCATAGTGATAATGCTCCGCACGATAAGTCAAGACCTTCTTCCCAGAAGGTGATTCCCACCAAAACACCGTAGGTTTATCAAAGCAGATCAACGCTCGATGACCATGGGTTCCCATATTCACATATTTCACGCCGGCATCTGCGAAATACTCGCTGAAACACCAACCGATACCATTCACGTCGTCTTGCATCGCAACCTCGGCACGCATCCCATTTTCTCTAAATTGCTTGATCGGATAAAGGGAAGCGGCAAGTGTCTGCTCATCCGGTAATTCGTCAAAATTCAAGAACATCGTAGCTAATTCAATACGGCCCTCTTTTACCCGTTGCTTCAGGCGAGCGATCTGTTCCACAGGACGACATTTCAAATATTCGCTAACCGCCCAAGCGATCTCGCAAGTCCAACGGAACTTAGCGAAATCCGGATAATTATCCGTAGCGTCACAATAATCCAACGCATAATCAATGTATCGAAGCTGTTCTGCCAAGATTTCCATTTGGGAACGGTATAACCGATATCCGTATGGGTGTGTTGCACCATATTCATCTGCCAATGTCGAACCGGTTTTACGGTCACCGTAGTTTCCTCTTTCTCTTTCCCACTTGTCAACGTCAACGGTAATTGGCGAGTCGTGCTAACCTCGGGTATCTCGATTCGGAATACATTATCCCCGGACACCAGTTTCTCTTTATGGCTTTGCTCGCCTAAATGGATCGTCACTGTAGAAGGTTCTCCTTCATGTTTTACGGAGATCTCGACCTTTTGGGTCAGTCCGTTTTTCGATTTATAAACCGCCGGTAATACACGGCTCTTGACATCCGATAATCCCGGAGACGCATGAACCGACAATGTCCCGATCAACAAAGCCAATCCTGCTGATAAATAAGTTCTTTTTTTCATCTTATCGTGTTTTTATTGATATAAGTCCTATATACAACATACATATTAATAATAGCATCAAACCGGCTACCTGTCCGAACATATCGCTATGCCTCCCATACAAGGCGTAATCAAAGCGCCTCCTGATACACCCATAATCATCAAGCCGAGACCTCGTTCGATTGCTCCGGCCGATGTTCCAACGCAAAAGAGAACAGGATCGAAAACACATTCGAGCAAGCCAAGCCAACCAGTACGATCATAACGCCCATGCCCCACAAGCTATCCGAGAATAAGCAATCCTACGAAAGCAAGGATAGCGATAAGCATGCTTCCCCTTAAG
>ENA-OQIC01001052-OQIC01001052.1-human-gut-metagenome-genome-assembly--contig:-NODE-1052-length-10413-cov-1.567859_pt1 | contig 10413 bp, 18 predicted proteins | sample MGYA00242572_ERZ504736 | MGnify/ENA primary metagenome ERZ504736 (study PRJEB26092, sample SAMD00036201) | human gut metagenome | host: Homo sapiens | study: EMG produced TPA metagenomics assembly of... | reverse complement strand
ACCGTTTAACAGGATGTGTCGGCCAGCGGAGAGGAGGTTGAATGCTTTAAGCGGATTGTGGAGGGGAGTCGAAATCTTTTATCAACTGGTTCCAAATGATAAGGCCGTTAACATCAGGAGCCTGTTTTAGTGAAGCAGGCCAGAATTTGATTTGGAGGAGGTAGCATATGAGTATCTTAACAGCCACATTATTGTCATTGTTATACTTTTGGGGAAATAGCGCATTTGTTCTGGGCGTAAACTGGTGGACCGTCATGAGCCTCTGGTTTCCGGCTTCCTGGCAGGCGTCATTCTGGGAGATCCTGTAAAGGGCGCCATGGTGGGAGCCAGATTAACATTCTGTACCTGGGATTCATCGGGGCAGGCGGAGCCCTTCCCGGTGACATCTGCCTGGCCGGCGTGGTGGGCACCACCATTGCCATCACGGGCAATCTGCCTGTAGAGACAGCCATGGCCCTGGCGGTTCCTGTGGGACTTCTGGGAACCATCATTTGGGTGGTGAAGATGACGGTCAATACGGCCTGGGTCCGGGTTGCGGAAAAAATGTCGGCAAAGGGGACGCCAGGTACTACTGGATACCGAACATCGTACTGCCCCAGCTGCTGCTGTTTCTGATGTCTTTCATACCGTGTTTCCTGATGGTATATTTTGGCACGGATTATCTCAAATCCGCCATCCAGTTTTTGGGAGAAAACATAGTGGGCGTCCTTACCACCATCGGCGGCATGCTTCCCGCAGTCGGTATTGCCCTGACGCTGAAATCCATCTTTAAGGCGAGTCTGTGGTGTTCTTTTTCTTCGGATTCCTGTTGGTCCAGTATTTTGGGCTGGATATGATATCCCTGGGATTTTCAGCCGTTGTATTTACACTGATTTATATGCAGCTAAAGGGACATAAGCTGGGCGCCATGGGCGGCAGCCTGTTTGGGGCAGAGGGAAATAATGAGAATAAGTATGTGCTTTTAGACAAGAAAACAATCCGAAAATCCTGGATCCGGTGGATTATGTTCAACCAGGCCAACTACAACTATGAGAGGATGCAGGGAACCGGTTTCTGCCATGCCATGGTGCCTGTAATCAATAAACTGTACCCGGATAACGCGGGAAAGCGCGCGGAACTGATGCAGAACCATATGCAGTTCTTTAACACGGAGCTCAGTGGGGGGCCTGTATCATTGGCCTGACCGCTGCTCTGGAGGAAAAGAGGGCCCAGGCTCTGAGGAGATTACAGGGGATACCATCACATCCATTAAATCCGGTCTTATGGGACCGCTGGCAGGCATCGGAGATACCATTGACGGAGGCGTGGTGACGCCGCTGCTCCTTACATTATTCATCGGCATCACCAATACGGGCAACATCATGGGTGTCATTGGTTATATTATAGTGGAAGCCCTGTTTATGTGGACCATATACTGGCAGTCCTACAAGCTGGGATATGAAAAGGGCAGCGATGCCATTGTAACCATTATGGAAAGCGGTCTGATTAACCAGCTCATTCTGGGCGCATCCATTATGGGGTGCCTGGTGCTTGGCGGACTGGTAGGCAATTATGTGACCCTGGGATTAAAACTTATGGTCCTGTGGGCGGAGGCGTCATGTTCAATATCCAGGAACAGCTGTTTGACGTGATTCTCCCGGGAGCGCTTCCGCTGCTGCTGACCCTTGGCACATACAAACTGGTAAAGAAGGGCTGGTCGTCTGTCAATATTATCATCCTGGTTGCGGTGGTTGGTCTGGCAGGCGGACTTTTAGGAATCTTTGCATAATCGTTAGGAGGAAATATGACACAGGAATACAAATCTTTTTCGCCGGAAGAATTCCGGCTCCACAATGAAAAGCTTCAGGCTGAGATGGAAAAGCAGGATATAGACATGCTGCTGCTCTCCACTCCTGAAAATATCTATTATTCCACCGGTTACCGTTCCTGGTACACCTCCAGCCTTTTCAGGCCGGTATATGTGCTGGTACCCAGAGAGGGTGACCCGGCTATTATCCTGAGAATACTGGAAAAGACCACGGTGCAGTATACGAGCTGGACCAGCCGTATCTACTGCTGGGGAACAGCCAGCAGAAACCTGGGGCCCTGGAGGGTGTGGAACCGGTCAGCATCATTGACAGAATCATAAAGGAAATCCAGCCGGATACAAGGACCATTGGCCTGGAGGCAGGAGACGGCATGCAGTACTTCTGGTCCATGGAGCTGTTAAAGAAAATCATTGATTCCCAGCCGGGCATCTGTTTCACAGATGGTTCCCTGGCAATACAGAGAGCCAGAATGGTAAAGACACCATGGGAGATTGAACGAATCCGGCATGTGTGCCGGATAACGGAAAAAGCCATATTGGATACGGGAAAGACCATTGTGGCCGGAGAGACAACGGAGAAGGATATATCTAAGGGCATTGCAATGAGGATGGCACAGGGCGGAGTGGATAAGATATCATATCTGACCGTTACCAGCGGTATTGACAAGTATTGCACATTTAATACATATGCCACAGACCGTGTGGTTCAGAAGGGAGAGTATGTCCTGGTGGATATCAGCGGCCACATTGACGGGTATGCGTCCGACCTTACCAGGGTGTTCTATCTGGGAACCGTGCCGCGGGAGGAGCGTGAAATGGCTGAAACAGCCAGCGGCTGCGTGGCGGCTGCCAAGGAGCCATGAAGCCGGGAGTTTCCATAGCCGATATCAACCGTATCTGCGAGGGGTACATCCGGGATTCCAGATTCGGGAAATTTCTGCTTCACTCCAGCGGACACTGCATCGGTCTCAATGTGGTGGAGTATCCCACCATACATGATGAAGCCGGTGAAAAGCTGAAACCGGGCATGGTGTTTGCTGTGGAAAACGGGGTCTATCCATATGACCTGGAAAAGGGAGTGGAATCCATCTATCTGTCCTTTCGGATGGAGGACGAGGTGCTGGTGACAGAAAACGGCGCGGAATGGATAACCGGTCCGGGAGAGCCTGTGATTGAAGTGGGAGCTGACAAGTAGATAAATTCAATCCTGTAAGGATGAAATGCCGATTTCCTCGCACAAGGCTTTCAGCCCCTGGAAATCGGCATTTCTACACTACGGCGGAAGTGAATTCCGCTGCGTGATTCCAATTCGGGGGCTCTGCCCTCGAGTACCTGATGCACAAAGCTGCGTTTGTCTACCGGTTCAGATACCGCCACAGTGTAGTCCGGCTGATTCCCAGCTTCTTAGCCGCGGATGTCTGGTTGCCGCCGCAGGTTTTCAGCACATAGCGCACAATATCCCGGTTCATCCCGTCCAGGGACTGGCTGGTATCCAGATGGAATGAAACCGGATAAGGATCCGGCGGCGTATTGCTCTGCGTATCAGCAGCCGTGTCTTTGCCGGAGCCACCCAGGGGTGCACGTGCCGGAAGGGGGAATCCGGAAAACAGGACATCTTCCTCCGGATTACCTCCTGTATGGTCTGAGCGCAGATATAGGGCCCTTCTGTCCGTATGACGGCTTCTTTCAGAATCCGCTTGAACTGGGTTCTGTTGTAGGGATAGTCATATTGCTCTAAAAGCGCGGCGGCCTCGTCGTCAACCCCCACAACCTGCCGGCCCAGCTCCTGGTTCAGGGTATTGATATAGAGACCGGCGGATGAGATGATGTCCTCCTTTGTTCCCGCAGCGGCTTGATGGGAACCAGGATGCATCCCAGGGCATTGGTGTATTCAAACACCACATGGGGAGTGGCGCTTCCCGCGGGCTGGGTGCAGGAGAATATCAAATGATTGCGGACATGCATGTTTGTGTCCAGTATGATGGAGAGCAGCTGCTTCTGCTTGGGCTTTTGCAATGAGTCCAGGTTGGAAATGTAGATGGTATTTCCGTTGTCCGTAAAGGGCGAGTTATAATGTTTGGTGATGAAGTCCCAGCTTTTATCGCTGATAAGAGAGCAGTTGATGACGTAGAGCGGGTTGTCACACAAGGGGCTCTTTGCATAGTAGATATGAGCCACCCGGTCCTTTCCTGTGCCGGTTTCCCCTGTTATCATAAGGCTCAGAGGGGACGGAGACGGAGCCGCATCCTCGGTATTGGTAAGGATTTCTCTGGCCAGCTCCGTATTGCTGTAAAAGCTGTCCATAAAGCTGTTCTCCGCAGCCTGCTTGTCCATGATGGTCACCCCGTATTTTGAGTAGGCCAGGGGAATCTCGGAGCGCATGATATGGAAGATGATGTAGGGGCTCAGGGTCTCATCCACCAGATGGGAGGTGATGGAGTACATCTGGTTGTTTACTGTTATAAAGAAGGCGCGCTTCCGGCCGGCGCAGCACTGCTCCAGTCATTCTGAAGCTTTGCCTGTATAGGGACGGCTATTTCGTCCTCCAGTGTGGTGTAGAGGCACTCGCCTGTCCGGGACAGCACAAGGAAGCGGTTGGCGCTGCTGTCCAAAAGCTGGTGCATAAGGGACAGGGAGTGGTATAAATCCCTGTGGGTCTGCCACGTATAGACTGCCTGGTCAACGGCGGCTTTCAGGCTTTCCATGCTGGAGGTGAGAAGAATAGGGGTTATGCCAATCAGCTTTGCATAGTTGTAGGGCACCGTATCACATATGACTGTCTTGTAGCCCTGCTCCTTTAATTTGTCCAGCAGGGGGCTGGCCTCGGACGTGGTGTTGATGGAAAATATATCCGTGGGCATCTTAAGTACATTGCATATGCTTTTGGCGATGGTGGTCAGGGAACGGAATCCCAGGACCGCGAATTTGGTCTTTGTATTCTCTGCTGTTTTCAGGCAGAGGAGCACGTCGTAATAATCAATTCCAATATCAATTACAGGAATGGGCACACCCTTTGCAATGCGGCTGGCTGTGTTGGCCCTTGAGATGATGATGTCATAGTTTCTGTAATGTTCCTTTGCCAGGGAAAGTCCTGTCTCCACATTGCCAAGCATGGCTGTCAGCTGGATATCATCCCTCTGGCTTCCGTATCGTTTCATTAATGTTACCAATCCCTTATAGGGAGCAATTCCAAGTATCCTGACTTTTTCACCCATTCTGCCTCCTCTGGAAAATACAGCTTCCGAATGTTGCAATTTTAAACATATTATACAACATTTTCCTTGAATTGAAAAGCCCCCCTATATTACAATAAACTATGGAGCTGATAGAGGAAACTAATATGTTTCAAAAGTGAACGATAAAGGAAGTTGGGAACCAATGGAAGAGAGATATCTGATTATCGCGGATGATTTTACAGGGGCAAATGATACGGGAGTGCAGCTAAAGAGGAGAGGATATCCGACGGAGGTCCTGTTTGCCGGAAAACCGGTGGATTCACAAAAGTCTATTGTGATTGATACGGAGAGCAGGAACGCTTTGCCAGGCCACGCCTATGAAATCGTGCGTCATTCATTGGAACAGGTAGATTTCGGACAGTTTTGCTACATAATAAAGAAAGTGGACTCCACCATGAGAGGAAACATTTCCCAGGAAATAAAGGCAGTGGATGACGCCTTCCGCCCGGATCTGGTGGTGTTTGCCCCGGCTCTTCCCGCGCTGGGAAGGACCACCATGGACGGAGTGCAGTGTCTGAACGGCGTGGAAATCTGTAAAACAGAATTATCCAAGGACCCCAAGAACCCGGTGATGGAGGATAATCTGGTAAAGCTGCTGGAGCAGGTTTATGAGGAACCGGTACAGTTAAAATACCTGCCGGACGTAAGAAGCCAGTCCTTTTTCTTTGACAGGGGCAGGATCTTTGTCTGTGACGCCGAGTCGGATGACGACTTGAAACGGATCATTGCCGCGGCCAGACAGGACGGGCGGCGGACCCTTTATGTGGGAACTGCGGGAATGGCCGACAATCTGATGGAACTGGAGAAGCCCACCCTTCCGTCCTTTGGCGTGGTGGCCAGCATCAGTTCGGTGGCCAATGAACAGATGCGTTACTGCGAAAGGGCCGGATACGCAATGGTCAAGGTGCCTGTAGCCCGGATTATGACGGGAACAGTCCGGCCTGAGGATTACCGCGACATGGCTGTGGAATATCTAAAGAGCGGAAGGGATACCATCCTTCTTACGGATACGGCTTATGACAGGGAATTGATTGAGCTGTCCCAGGAGGTGGGAGAGAAAAGCGGGATGGACCTGACCGAGGTGGGAGACTATGTCCGCTCACTCATAGGCAGGATGGCAAAAGAGGTGCTGGACTCGGCAGCGGTGTCGGGAGTATATCTTACCGGAGGTGATACGGCCCTGGGAATGCTCATGAACATCGGGGCCGACGGTTCGGAGATACTGGCTGAAATCCTGGTTGGCGTTCCGCTGGTGAGGGTTAAGGGCGGAGCCTATGAGGGACTTAAACTGGTAACAAAGGCAGGGGCTTTCGGCACAGAGGATGCGGCGGCCTTTGCCATGAGAAAAATAAAAGAAAGAGGAGGAATATAACCCATGAGAGAATTTTTACTGCCTTATGGAAAGGAAACACTGAAAGCGGAAATTGAGGAGGAGCATCTGGCTGGTGTGCTTGTATCAGAACTTCATGATTACAAGGCCCCCATGGAGGGAAGCCGGCTGGTGCAGGAGGCGCTGGAGCATCCCATCGGGACTCCCAGGCTATGCGACATGGCCATTGACAAGAAGAAGGTTGTGGTCATTTCTTCCGACCACACAAGGCCTGTGCCCAGCCACATTATCATGCCTCTTATCCTAAAGGAAATCCGCAGAGGAAATCCGGATGCTGAGATTACCATTCTTATATCCACGGGACTTCACAGGGAGACCACAAGGGAGGAGCTGGAGTCAAAGTTTGGCCCTGAGATTACGGAAAATGAGACCATCATAGTCCATGACTGTGATGATACGGATAATATGGTCTGTCTGGGCAAGCTGCCTTCAGGCGGAAACCTGTATATCAACAAACTGGCAGTGGAAGCAGACCTGCTGGTTGCGGAAGGATTTATTGAGCCCCATTTCTTTGCCGGATTTTCAGGCGGTAGAAAAAGCGTGCTTCCGGGCGTGGCCAGCCGTGAGACGGTTATGTACAACCATAACTCGGCCTTTATCGGCGATCCCCACTCCAGGACCGGCATCATTGAGGGCAACCCCATTCACAATGACATGCTGTACGCCGCCAGGGTGGCGGGACTGGACTTTATCGTCAATGTGGTGATTGACTCCGCCCATGAACCATTTTGCAGTGGCGGGGACTGCGGACCTGGCCCACCGTGTGGGCAGGGAATTCCTGGCTTCCAAGTGCCAGGTGGATGCCGTACCAGCGGATATCGTAATATCCACAAACGGAGGCTATCCTCTGGACCAGAATATTTACCAGTCCGTAAAGGGCATGACGGCAGCGGAGGTGACGGTAAAGGAGGGGGGAGTCATCATCATGCTCTCCAAGGCAGCGGACGGCCACGGCGGCAAGTATTTCCATGAGACCTTCCGGGATGAAAAGGACTTAAACCGCATGATGAAGACCTTTATGGACAGAAAACCGGAGGAAACCATCATAGACCAGTGGCAGTCACAGATTTTTGCCAGGGTCATGTTAAAGGCCAGGATTGTGTTTGTGTCCTCCTGCGACGATAAACTGGTGGAGGAGCTTCACATGATTCCGGCCCACACCATGGAGGAGGCCCTGGAAAAGGCAAAGGCAATGGTTGATAAGGAAGATTATAAGGTAACAGTGATTCCGGACGGAGTGTCTGTCATCGTAAGAGGATAAGAGGGGGATACGGATTTGAAGTTTATATTAATACCTGATTCATTTAAGGGGACGTTGAGTTCCAGCCAGATTTGCGCAGTGATGGATGAGAAGATAAAAAAGCATTTTCCTGACAGCCGGACCGTCTCCATACCTGTGGCAGACGGGGGAGAGGGCTCCGTGGATGCCTTTATCACGGCAGTGGGCGGCGTTAAGGAGTATGTCACGGTTAAGAATCCCTATTTTGAGGACATGGAGTCCTATTTCGGGCTGATAGACGGAGGGCAGACAGCTGTCATCGAGATGGCGTCCTGCGCAGGGCTTCCCCTGGTGGAGGACAGGAAGGATCCAAGGCTTACCACCACCTATGGGGTGGGGCAGCTGATTCTTGCGGCGGCCGGTAAGGGGGTAAAGAAAATCATTGTGGGCCTGGGAGGCTCCTCCACCAATGACGGCGGCTGCGGCGCCGCGGCCGCGGCGGGTATCAGGTTTTATGACAGGGGCGGCAGGGAATTCATTCCCACCGGCGGAACCACTGCCGATATCGACAGAATCGACCTGTCAGGAAGGGACAGTCTCCTGGAACAGGTGGAAATCGTTACCATGTGCGATATTGATAATCCCATGTACGGACCTGCGGGAGCCTCCTTTATCTTCGGCCCCCAAAAGGGAGCGGATGAGGCCATGGTCCTTCAGCTGGACGAGGGAATCAGGAATTTGAGCAGGGCTATTGCCCAGGCAACGGGCGCCGATATAAGCCAGGTGCCGGGAACCGGGGCAGCCGGAGCCATGGGAGCAGGTATGATTGCATTCTTTGGTTCCAGGCTTCAGATGGGGATTCAGACCGTGCTGGATACGGTGAAGTTTGATGAAATCATAGGCGACGCGGACTATATCCTTACAGGCGAAGGAAAGCTGGATTCCCAGAGCTTCGGGGCAAGGTAGTGATTGGAATTGCAAAGAGGGCTAATAAGCAGGCCAAAGCCGTGATTGCGGTGGTAGGCGGGCAGATGACGACGAGATAGGAAAGGCCTACGATATGGGCGTGACAGCGGTGTTCCCCATTAACAGGCTTCCTCAGGATTTTTCCGTCAGCAGGCACCGCAGCCAGGAGAACCTGGCTTATACGGTAGATAATATTATCAGGCTTATAAAAGCCGGACAGGGGGAACATTAAGTATGAAGATTTTACAGGCAGTTAAGAAGATTCCGGGAGGATTGATGGTAGTACCGCTGCTTCTGGGAGCAATTGTCAACACCTTTTTCGGAAATGTTTTGTGGAGCGCGTTTGACGGAACCTTCACCACATATCTGTGGAAATCAGGGGCCATGCCCATCCTGGCTGTTTTTATTTTCTGCAACGCCACTACCATTAATTTTAAGAAGGCCGGCGTTACGATATATAAAGGCGTGGTCATCACGGCGGTAAAGGTTGGAATCGGCATTATAATCGGACTGATTTGCGGTACTCTTTTTGGGGAAAAGGGATTTTTGGGACTTTCCACCCTGGCCATTGTAGGCGCTCTGGCCAACTCCAACGGCGGACTGTACGCTGCCCTGGCCGGAGAGTACGGCGATGCGACCGACGTAGGCGCGGTATCCATTCTTTCCATCAATGACGGCCCCTTCTTTACCATGGTTGCCCTGGGAGCGGCCGGTGTTGCCAAGATTCCCATGTCTATTCTGATAGGCTGTATTGTCCCTGTTATCGTGGGATGCATACTGGGCAACCTGGACGAAGATATCCGCAAGTTCTGTGAGCCCGGAGCCACTATGCTGATTCCTTTCTTTGCATTTCCTCTGGGAGCGGGACTGAACATCATGAACCTGTTAAAAGCAGGAGGCCCCGGAATCCTTCTGGCGTTGCCTGTACCCTGATTACCGGTTTGGGCGGCTATCTGATTTATAAGCTGCTGCGCATGGAGTATCCGGAAGTGGGCGGAGCCATTGGAACCACAGCCGGCAACGCGGCTGCCACGCCGCGTCGGTAGCAGCTGTGGACGCCACACTTCTGGCGGTGGCGGAGGCCGCCACTGCACAGATTACCGCTGCTATCATTGTGACAGCTATCCTTTGTCCCGTATTAGTTTCTTATCTGCATAAAATAGAGGTGCGTAAGCGTGGAAGATAGAAAAATAATAGGTATTACCATGGGTGATCCGGCCAGTATAGGACCTGAGATTACCGTGAAGGCTCTGGCCGACCAATCCATATATGAAGCATGCAGGCCCATTGTTGTGGGAGATGCCTGTGTCCTGGAAGCCGCGCTGAAATCGCGGGCCATGAGGAGATGAAGGTCCGGTCCGTAAAGGATGTGAGGGATGCTGCCTTTACCCACGGGACCATAGACGTGCTGGACATGGGTCTGGTTTCCATGGATGAGCTGGTACGGGGGCAGGTGTCCGCCATGTGCGGGGACGCTGCGTTCCGGTATGTGGAGAAGGTAATTGAACTTGCCATGGACGGACAGGTGGATGCCACTGTCACCAATGCCTTCAATAAGGAGGCTGTGAATCTGGCAGGACACCACTATTCCGGCCACACGGAGATTTATGCTGATTTGACCGGAACCAAAACTATACCATGATGCTGGCCCATGAGAACGTGCGGGTGGTCCATGTGTCCACCCATGTGTCCCTGCGGGAGGCCTGCGACCGGGTTAAGAAGCAGCGGGTGCTGGATGTAATCCGCATTGGGGATAAGGCGTGCAGGGAGATGGGAATTGAGAACCCCAGGATTG
>ENA-OQIC01001051-OQIC01001051.1-human-gut-metagenome-genome-assembly--contig:-NODE-1051-length-10435-cov-2.249127_pt1 | contig 10435 bp, 13 predicted proteins | sample MGYA00242572_ERZ504736 | MGnify/ENA primary metagenome ERZ504736 (study PRJEB26092, sample SAMD00036201) | human gut metagenome | host: Homo sapiens | study: EMG produced TPA metagenomics assembly of... | reverse complement strand
TAAATTTTTAAGAGAAAATCCAGATGTAGTAAAACAGAACATCAAAACAAATTCCAGGATCGTAAATTACCGTTAGTTGATGAGGTCATTGAACTGGATAAAGAAAACCGTGAGATCAAACAGGAAGTTCAGGCACTTCGTGCGGATCGTAATAAATTATCCAAACAGATCGGTGCACTGATGGGACAGGGTAAAAAAGAAGAAGCAGAAGAAGTAAAAAAACAGGTTACAGCATCTGCTGATCGTATTGAAGAATTAAGTGAAAGAGAAAAAGTTGTTGAAGAAAAGATCAAAGAGATCATGATGACAATTCCAAATATCATTGATCCATCTGTACCAATCGGAAAAGATGACAGTGAAAACGTAGAACTTGAAAGATTTGGTGAGCCAGTTGTTCCTGATTTTGAAGTTCCATATCATACAGAAATCATGGAAAGTTTTGATGGAATCGATCTTGACAGTGCAAGAAAAGTTGCAGGTAATGGATTCTATTATCTGATGGGAGATATCGCAAGATTACATTCTGCAGTCATTGCTTATGCAAGAGACTTCATGATCGATCGAGGATTTACTTATTGTGTACCACCTTTCATGATCAGAAGCAATGTTGTAACAGGTGTTATGAGTTTCGATGAAATGGATGCGATGATGTATAAGATCGAAGGCGAAGACTTATATCTGATCGGTACAAGTGAACATTCTATGATCGGTAAATTTATTGATACAACAACAGAAGAAGCAGAATTACCAAAAACACTAACAAGCTATTCTCCATGTTTCAGAAAAGAAAAAGGAGCACATGGTATTGAAGAACGTGGTGTTTACAGAATTCATCAGTTTGAGAAACAGGAAATGATCGTTGTATGTAAACCAGAAGAAAGCAAGGATTGGTATGAAAAATTATGGAAGAACACAGTTGATTTATTCCGTTCTATGGATATCCCAGTTCGTACATTAGAGTGCTGCTCTGGTGATTTAGCAGATCTGAAAGTAAAATCTGTTGACGTAGAAGCTTGGTCTCCAAGACAGAAGAAATACTTTGAAGTAGGAAGCTGTTCTAATCTTGGTGATGCACAGGCAAGAAGACTGCGCATCCGTATCAAAGGTGAAAATGGAAATTACTTTGCGCATACATTAAATAATACAGTAGTAGCACCACCTAGAATGCTGATCGCATTCTTAGAGAACAACTTAAGAGAAGATGGAAGCGTTGCAATTCCAGAAGTTTTAAGACCATATATGGGTGGAAAAGAATCTCTGCAGCCTAAAAAATAAAGAATAAGAATTCAAAAAAGCGTCTCAAGATATGAGGCGCTTTTTCTTTTACAAAGGTTTATGATATTATATACGATAAAGAAAGGTTTAAGGAAAGGTGGGAAGGAAGCAAATGAAAGCAAAGATCATTATCGTGGAAGATCATGAACCAATTCGTAATGAATTAAAGATTTTGTTAAGTAAATATGGATATGAGATCATAGTGTTAGATCGTTTTGATACAGTTATTGAAGATTGCTTGAGAGAAGATGTAGATCTGATTTTATTAGATATTAATCTTCCGTTTTATGATGGTTATTATGTGTGCAGAGCGATCAGAGAAAATCAGAAGTACCGATCATTGTTGTTACAAGTAGGGATAGCGAGATTGATGAGCTAATGAGTATAAATCTTGGAGCGGATGATTTTATCACGAAACCATACAATACACAGATTTTGTTGGCAAGAATTTCTGCAATGTTAAAACGAACACACAAAGAAAAAGTAAATGATTTTTTACAATATCAAGGCTTGAAACTACAACTCAATAGCAGTACTGTTATTTATAAAGATCAGATAATCGAACTTAGTAAAAATGAGATGAGAATATTGTATACATTACTGCAACATAAAGAGAGTATTGTAAGTAGGGATCAATTAATGGAATCCTTATGGCAGTCAAATGAATTTATTGATGATAATACATTAACGGTGAATGTCAATCGTGTAAGGAAAAAATTAGAAGCAGCAGGACTGAAAGATTTTATAAAAACAAAAAGAGGGCAGGGTTATATGATATGAAAACCAAAGATTTGTTTAGAATGGAGTATGCCCAGATTCTGATATATATTGTATTTTTGGGATTATTGGAAGTGTTGCTTTTTATTTTTGAAGTGAATTATTTTCTTATGATATATTTGCTGTTGATCGGATTGATTCTGGAAGGAGTTTATTTATGCCAGCGGTATATGAAAAAATATCGGTATTATAAAAAAGTGAAAGCAAAACTGGATATATTGGAACAAAAATGCATGATACAGAAATGTTAGAATTGCCAGATTTTGCAGAAGGAGAGTTTCTATATGAAATATTGCAGACGTGCAACAAGTCCATGAATGATGAGATATTGAAATATAAGATAGAGGCAGCAGGATACCGAGAATATATTGAGATGTGGATTCATGAAGTAAAAACACCATTGGCAGCAACAAGACTGATCCTTGAAAATCATCCAAGTGAGATCACACGGGCAATGGATGAAGAAATGCAGCAGATCAATTATTATTTGGAGCAGGCATTGTATTATGCGAGGAGTAATAGTGTAGAGAAAGACTATCTAGTGAAAGAGTTAAGTTTAAAAGAAGTGGTAGAAAATGCGGTAAAAGCAAATGCAAAAAGTCTGATCGGAAATAAGATAAAAATTAAAATAGAGAATCTGGATCAGAAGATCTTCAGCGATGAAAAATGGGTTTTATTTATATTAAATCAAGTTATCAGCAATGCAATAAAATATAAAAAAGAAGAAGCAGAAATATCATTTTGTGCAAGATGTGAAAAGAATGAAATACTTCTGGAAATCAGAGACAATGGAATTGGAATCTCACCAAAAGATTTGCCAAGGATCACGGACAAAGGGTATACTGGAACTACAGGAAGAAACTATCAAAAATCAACAGGGATGGGGTTATATTTGTGTAAGAAACTTTGCAGCAAATTACAACTAAGTTTTTACATCGAATCTAAAGAAGAAGAATACACGAAAGTAACAATCGGCTTCCCAAGAAATTCTATGATTTTTTTAAATGAAGAATGATCAGACAGGAGGTTTACAATGTTTGCAGATTATCATGTACATTCACATTTTAGTGAAGACACAGATTTCCCAATGGAACTTGAAATTCAGAAAGCGATCAAATTAGGGATGGATGAATTATGTTTTACAGAACATTCAGATTATGATGTGCCAACTGTCGTTAATTGTGATTATGATGCTTATTTTGAAGAAATGGAAAAATGAAAGATAAGTATAAAGGGCAGATCACATTAAAGACAGGAATTGAATTTGGAATTCAGACGCATACGACGAAAGCGTATGAAGAAACATTCAGACAGTATCCGTTTGATTTTGTAATCTTTTCTTGTCATCAAGTTGAAAACAAAGAATATTGGAGACAAGAGCCACAGGAAGGAAAGACACAGTTAGAATACAATCGAAGGTATTATCAGGAGATTTTGGATGTTGTTAAAGTATACAAAGATTACAGCATTCTTGGTCATCTTGATGTGATCAAAAGATATGATAAGCAAGGAGAAATCGAATTTGAAAAGATTCAGGATCTGATCGAGCAGATTTTTGAAGTTGTGATCGCAGACGGAAAAGGAATTGAACTTAATACTTCAAGCCGTGCATATAAACTGAAAAGTCTAATGCCATCAAAAGAAATTCTGAAACTGTATCATGATATGGGAGGTAAGATCATTACGATTGGATCAGATGCACATAATGCAGACCGGATCGGTGACTGCGTAATGGAGTCACAGAAGATTTTAAAAGATATTGGTTTTGATGGAATTTATAACTTTTGAAAAGATGAAACCAGAATTTCATAGATTTTAAGATAAATTAAAGAGGTGCCTATTGTTTTTAACAAATAGACACCTCTTTACATATGTGCTATATTTTAGATTTCAAGATTATTTATCAAGTAAGATTAGTGCCATAAATACAAGATCTTCGTCTCCGATATTCTCAATGGCATGTCCGGCTCCATCACATGTGAATGTAGTATCTCCTGGATGTACTTCATATTTTGTACCATTGTCATTATAAAGTCCTTTTCCCTGAAGAATATGGTAAGCTTCGCCTTCACATTCATGAGTGTGATATGCAAGAGCAGAACCAGGTGGTACGATGACTTTTCCGAACAGACGACTGCTATCTTTCATTTCTTTTTCTGTTAAGAATTCCATTTTCTTTAATGGGTTATCAGAACCATTTGCATCAGGAATTGTGCCAATTTTTACATCTTCATTTTTTAAAAACATGTTGAGTCCCTCCTTTATATAGTCATGTTAAGTTTAGTATAGTAGCTTTTTGATAAAATAGCAATATGACAAAATTGTAAGTTTTGTGTAAGGAAGTTCGATGGATATGAAGATGATTTACTTGTATATTATAGACAAGACAATAAGAGAAACCAAAAAAGATAAGGAGATGGAAAAATGAGTTCTGTATTGAAAGTAGATAATATAGAAAAATATTATGGGAGTAAAGCGAATCTTACAAAAGCGATCGATCGTATCAGTTTTGAAGTGGAAGAGGGGAGGTATATTGGAATTATGGGGGCTTCCGGAAGTGGGAAGACGACATTATTAAATTGTATTTCAACGATCGATCAGGTGACTGCGGGAAATATTATGATCAATGGAATAGATATTACAAAATTGAAAGGAAAACATCTTTCAAGATTCAGACGAGAGGAATTAGGATTTATCTTCCAAGACTTTAATCTGTTAGATACATTGACAGCATTTGAAAACATTGCGTTGGCGCTTACGATCATGAAAATTCCTGCAAGAGAAATTGAAGACAGAGTCAGATCAATCGCAGAAAAGTTGATGATCACAGAAGTATTGAACAAATATCCATATCAAATGTCAGGAGGACAGAAGCAGAGAGTGGCAAGTGCCCGAGCGATGATTACAAATCCATCTCTGATCTTAGCGGATGAGCCAACAGGAGCTTTGGACAGCAAGGCGGCCAGAATGCTGCTTGACAGTATGGAAACGATGAATGTGGAATTAAATGCAACGATTCTGATGGTAACACATGATGCATTTACAGCCAGTTACTGTAAACGTATTTTGTTTATCAAGGATGGAAAGATTTTTAATGAATTGGTTCGAGGAAATGATTCGAGAAAACGATTTTTTGACCGTATCATTGAGGTTGTGACATTGCTTGGAGGTGACAGTACAAATGTATTCTAAGATCGCATTTAGTAATGTCAAAAAGAGTATCCGTGATTATACGATTTATTTTCTGACATTAACATTTGGAATTTGTTTATTTTATATGTTTAATTCTGTTCAGGCACAACAGGCTGTCTTAAAGCTGAATGCAAGCCAGAAATCAATGATGCATCTAATGTCTGTGATCATTAATGGAATTTCTGTGTTTGTTGCAATTATTCTTGGATTTCTGATTGTTTATGCAAATCAGTTTCTAATGAAGCGGCGGCATAAGGAAATGGGAATCTATCTGTTGTTAGGAATGGAAAAACGACAGGTATCAAAGATTCTTCTGATAGAGACTTTATTGATCGGTGTTTTGGCATTGATCGCAGGATTGGTTTCAGGTGTGTTTTTATCACAAGGACTTGCGATGTTGACAGCAAAGATGTTTGCGGTTCAGATGAAAGAGTTTCGGTTTGTTTTCTCACAAACGGCATTTATTCAGACTATTTTGTATTTTGCAATTATTTTTATCATTGTGATGATATTTAATGGAATTACGATATCAAAATATAACTGATCAATCTGTTGAATTCAGCAAAAAAAAATCAGAAAGCAAGATTAAAAAATCCTATATTGTCGGTTATTCTATTTTTGATATCCATTGGAATTCTTGGAGTAGCATATCATTTAATCCAAAAAAACCAGATGCTTGCTGTGGACAATGACTTTAAGATCAGCGTAATTCTTGGAGTAGCAGGAACATTTCTCTTTTTCTTTTCATTATCAGGATTCTTATTAGAACTGGCGAAAAGAAGTAAGAAATTTTATTATAATGGATTAAATATGTTTGTGCTAAGACAGATCAATTCAAAGATCACAACAACCTTTGTTCTATGTCGATGCTTTGTCTGATGTTGTTTTTAGCAATTAGTGCGTTTGCGACCGGAAGTGGATTGGCGTCTTCAGTGAAAACAGATTTAGAAGATATGACAAAGTTTGATTACACTTTTTATGGAGTATCAGAAAAAGGATATCAGGAAGAACAGCAACAGAAATTTATGAAAAGATTAGATGCGCTTGGATTAACAATAGAAAAAGATGCAAAAGAAATTTTACCGATCACGATATATCAAAATGGTACATTTCGCAAGTGCAGATATAAAATGGAGCCATTATTAAAGGGAAGAGAAAAGTATTCAGATTATACAAAAGATTATGTGAAGAAACTTTATGAGATTCCGCTAACTTTTGCAAAACTATCTGAATATAATAAAATCCGAAAAGCAATCGGAGAAAAAGAATTAACCCTGAAATCAGATGAATATATATTAAATTGTGATTATGGCAATCTGATACCGATAATGGAAAAGGCAGCTAGTGATAAGCAAAAACTTACATTGGATGGAAAAACATATAAAATGAAATATGGCTTACAAAAAGATACATATATGGTAACAGCAGCTAAAACAGATATGGGAACAGTCATTTTAAATGATGAAATCATCCAGTCATTAAAGATTGATTATTCTACATTATATTTAAACATTAATTGGAAAGGAAATGCACAGAAAGCATCAAAACATTATAATGAACATTTAAAGCAGATGATCGCAAATAGTAAGATGAAAAACTCTCCATACTCAGCAACATTTTCAAAGGAAGAAGTATATGAACAAAGTACTGGTTTAAGTACGATCATGACATACATTGCAATATATATTGGTCTTGTATTTTTAATTACATGTGCAGCAGTACTTGCATTACAGCAATTGAGTGAAAATGCAGATAATATTGAAAAATACCAATTATTAAGTAAAATTGGAACTTCGCAAAAAATGATCAATCATGCGATCAAAGCACAGATCATCTTGTATTTTTGTCTGCCTTTAAGTTTGGCGTTGATTCATTCTTATGTAGGAATCAAAACAGCAAAAATCCTGATATCAACGTTAGGACAGATTAATATAACAAAAGCAGCAGCGCAGTCATTGATCATTGTGATTGTTATTTATATTGGATATATGATTGCAACTTATCTAGGAAGCAAGAGTATGCTGAAAGAAAAATAGAGAAAGAAATGACAGAAGATCAAAATCTGTCATTTCTTTTTTGAGCTATTAATAATGTTACCGGTTAATGTCTGTTTGGAAGCATTTAATTTTACAGTACCTCCTTATGTTCATTAGTATAAAAATCAAATGTGTTCAAATTATTTTGAAAACCTGAACAAATTATGAAGGATATACGTGATTGAAAATGAGAGAAAATGATTGACTATGATTGAATTTGTGATATACTTAAATAAAAGCGAAAAGAGGTGATATTGTGTTAGCGCAAGAGCGATTTGAACGCATTTTAGAGATTTTAAGAGAGAAACAGTCAGTCACCGTGGTAGAACTGACAGAGAAACTGAACACCTCAGAGTCCACGATACGAAGGGATTTAACGGAATTAAACCGACAAGGTCTTTTGATTAAGGTTCATGGAGGAGCTACTGCGGTCAAGTCTGTGTTATCAAGAGAAGAAGAAGTCATAACCAAGTCAAAGAAACACCAGGAAGAGAAGCGAGAGATTGCAAAATATGCAGCATCTTTGATCAATAAAGAAGATATCGTGTATCTTGATGCAGGAACAACGACAGAGATGATGTTAGAGTATCTCAAAGAATATGACGTTGTTTATGTGACAAATGGGATCACACATGCGAGAAAACTAATGAATGCAGGATTTAAGGTCCATTTGATCGGAGGCGAGATTAAAGCGGTAACAGAAGCATTGGTTGGAGAAGAAGCATTAGAACAGCTTGATAAATATAACTTTACTAAGGGCTTTTTCGGAACAAATGGGATTGATCTGAAGCGGGGATTTACAACGCCAGATCAGAAAGAGGCAGCAGTTAAGAAGAAAGCGATGGAACAGTGCCAGAAAACATATATTCTTTCGGATGCAAGCAAATTCAATGTGATCTCAACTATTAAATTTGCAGATTTAAAGAAGGCAGAGATCATTACAGATCATTTAGAAAACAAAGAGTTCAAAAGAATCACAAACATTGAGGAGGTATTTTCATGATTTATACAGTAACATTTAATCCAGCAATTGATTATGTAATTAAAGTAGACAACCTGACATTAGGACAGGTAAACAGGACAACAAGAGAATACATTTTCTGCGGAGGAAAAGGTATTAATGTATCTCATCTACTTGCTAATCTTGGAGTAGATAGTGTAGGACTTGGATTTATAGCTGGATTTACAGGAGATGTTATTGAATCAGGAGCGAAAGAACTTGGATTTAAGCCAGATTTTATCAGAGTACGTGAAGGAATGACACGTATCAATGTTAAGGTAAAATCCAACGAAGAAAGCGAGATCAATGGATTAGGACCAGTTATTCATGATGATGAATTAGAGCAGATGTTTAAGAAATTAGATGAATTAGAAGATGGAGATATTTTAGTTCTTGCAGGAAGTATTCCAGCAACACTTCCATCAGATGTATATGAAAGAATCATGGGACGTTTGCAGGGAAAAGACATCCGAATCGTTGTAGATGCAACAAAAGACTTGTTGTTAAACGTATTAAAATATCATCCATTCCTTATTAAACCAAACAATCATGAATTAGGAGAAATGTTTGATGTTGTGCTAAAGACAAATGATGAGATTGTTGAGTATGCAAAGAAACTTCAGGAAAAAGGCGCAAGAAATGTGTTAGTTTCCATGGCAGGAGATGGAGCAATCCTAATCACAGAAGAAGGAGAAGTTCATATAACACCTTGTCCAAAAGGAGAAGTTAAGAACTCTGTAGGAGCTGGAGATTCCATGGTAGCAGGATTTATCACAGGATATTTAAGAAGTAATGGAGATTATAATGAAGCACTGAAGATGGGGGACAGCAGCAGGAAGTGCGACTGCATTTTCAGAAGATGTTGCAACTGGCGAGAAGATTATGGAATTATATAAAACATTATAATGAAATAGCATACAATGAAAGAAAATTATGATAAAATGAACCTAAGAAATTAGGTTCATTTTTGTGCGTAATTTTATAAAAACTGGAGGACATCATGACGAAAAAAGAAGCAAGACAACAAGTAAAAGAATGGATGAAAAAATTAGACAAAAATTATATAGAAAAAGCAGATCAGTCGATTTTTGAACAGGTAAAAGAGTTAAAAGAATTTCAAGAGGCAAAAACTATTTTTTGTTATGCAAGTATGAAAAATGAAGTTGATACATGGCAGCTGATAGCATTGGCACTGAAACAGGGGAAGAATGTCGGAGTTCCATTGTGTATCGGGAAAGGAATCATGGAAGTGAGACAGATTCATGCTTTAGATGATTTTGAGGAAGGGGCATATGGAATCATGGAACCATCCAGAAGGTGTCCAATCTTATCGAAAGAGAAGATTGATATGGCGGTAATACCTTGTGTAAGTGCAGATAGAGAAGGCCGTAGACTTGGACATGGAGCAGGATTCTATGACCGTTTTTTAGATGGAGTAACATTTCCAAAGATTCTGGTATGTTATAAAGAGTTAATGATGGACCAGGTACCGACAGAAGAGCATGATATTTTGATGGATCAGGTTATTTGTGACGAATAATGAAGAAATAGAATGATCAAGCAGGAGAGATGATAGACATGAGAAAGATTTTAAAGAAAACAGCGACATTAATGATGACAGCAGTGATCGGAGTATCTATGAGTTGTCCCAAGATTATAGTTTATGCGGGACAGAGAATGCAAATGCAAGAGAGATATACGACTCCAAAAGAATGGAATTATACAGAAATCACAGCATATCAGTTTGGATCTACAGATAAATTTGAAGATTATCTTCAGACAGGTGGTACACATCTATACAATGATAAATTTCAGGAAAAGGATCATATGGTCAAAATTACGGTTGCAGATTCAGGGTATTTTACAATTGCAACACAAACAGATGGAAATAGATCGCAGAAGGTAAATCTCTATGATTCAACGAAGGAGAAAGTTTTAGCTCAAACGACATCTGATGGGGATCTGGAATATGGAAGGCTTGCAAAAGCAGGTGAGGTCTTCTATCTTCAAATGCCAGAAAAAATCGATAAAATATTTGTCAGCTACGTACGTCTGACATCGATCGATGTACAGCTACGTACGTCTGAGCATCGATCGATGTACAGCTACGTACGTCTGAGATCATCGATGTACAGCTAGACGTCTAGCCTCGATC
>ENA-OQIC01001050-OQIC01001050.1-human-gut-metagenome-genome-assembly--contig:-NODE-1050-length-10439-cov-1.619569_pt1 | contig 10439 bp, 14 predicted proteins | sample MGYA00242572_ERZ504736 | MGnify/ENA primary metagenome ERZ504736 (study PRJEB26092, sample SAMD00036201) | human gut metagenome | host: Homo sapiens | study: EMG produced TPA metagenomics assembly of... | reverse complement strand
CCTCCAAATAAGGTTGTTCAGTCATTACGATACCATTCGCATAGCGCATAGTTGAATATTGTGTGCCATTGTATCCCTTGGGCGTAAACTCAACCGGACCAGAACCATCCATACCGATAGCAGCTTGGGCGATATCAAACATATGAGCGCCCCAGTCAGCGGTATAACCATTACCGGTCTCTTGATACCAACGCCATGCACCCCATAGTTTCTCGTTCTCTTCCGGATCCAGAGAAATAGGAGGACATAAATCGGGATGATAATGGATCTTCGGATCGTTCAACGGACCATCCACTGATTGAAGTTCAAATTAGCGGGAACCGGCATTTCCGGCAAGCTCAGCGGCGTAGGAGGCTCACCTACACGTGCATATATTTTCTCTATATGACCGATGGCTCCATTCTGAACCATATCGATCGCAGCTTGGAACTCTTTGCTGGAACGTTGCTGGCTACCTACTTGAAGCACACGTTTGTTATTACGTACAGCCTTCACCATAGCCAAGCCTTCGGAGATCGTATAAGCCAACGGTTTCTGGCAATATACGTCTTTTCCGGATTGACAAGAATGGATGGTAGCCAAAGCATGCCAATGGTCCGGGGTAGCGACCTCGATAGCATCGATATCCTTACGCTCCAGCAAATCCTCGTAAAACTCATATTGATCACAACGTTGGTTCATTCCCTTTGAAGCTTGCCATTCAGCGACACGTCTTCTGAAACGCTCTGTTTTCATCGTGTCCACGTCACAACATGCGGCAACCTGTACGCCCGGACATGCGGCAAATCCTTTAAAGTCTGATAATGCTTGCTGACCTAGGCCGATAAAACCTAAAACGACTCGATCGCTCGGAGCGATACGAACGCCATTCATGGCCCAACTGGGAAGAATTGTTAAACTAGCCAATCCTAGTGCGGAAAGACCCAAAAACTCTCTACGGCTTACGCCCTTCTTAGTGTTTTCTTTCATGGTAATTTTGTTAATAATATAAGATAAAATGTAACTTGGTCTGAGAATTATCGCCCCAAAGTTATAAAAAATAATTTATTTCCATAATAATCTTTTAATAAAAAAGGCTATCCTTGTCCGGGATAGCCTTATTTTGATTCATATCAATTCCTAAAACGCATATCCGAAGCCTACGTTCAGATAGATCGGATACATCCCGAAGGTAATCGTATCGAAATCCTTTTGGAAGATATCGTTCAATCCCCATGTCAAGTCAGCGTATACGATAAGGTGCTTAAACGCTTTCCATTCTGTACCGATCTGCGCTCCCCACTGAAACTTTCTTAAGTTATCCGAGAAATCATAGGAAGCACGGTTGTCACCAGAAAACTCCACCTTCGTACCGGTAGGATTGATCTCACGCAGATATCCGTCGTATACGTAGCCGGAGAAGTTCCGGTTTGTAGCGAACGAGACAAATGGTCCCGCCGAGAAACTCACCCGGTTATTCAATTGGTAAAGAGCCACGACCGGTATCGAGAAATAAGTGTTCTCCACTTTCGTCTGCACGCCGCCGGTCCAGTTTCCTTTCAGCTTCTCACCGCCGGAGCCAATGATCTCCATGCTGTAATTCTTAACCGTCGCTTTTGTCTCCATACCTTTATTCTCCAGACGGAGACCGATCATCATACCCCATTCCTTGCTCTCGCCGAACCATTTCTTGATATCGCCCTCTATGGAGACACAAAGCGTAGGGCGATAACTATCTATCGCACGAATCTCACGAGGCAATGGCACCGGAGCGGTTCCGCCGATATTGATACCAGCCTTTACCGTATATTCCAATCCCCTTAGGGAAGACCAGATGATTCCTTGGTTTCTTTCCTGCTGCGCCTTCAACGTAACGACACCCGACAGGCACAGTATACCTATTAATACTATATATCTTTTCATATCCTCTTGTTTTTTTAGTTCTCACCGGACTGGATTATCTCAACCTCATCGATCCAAAGCGTGCTACCTTCCGCTCCCTCGAAGACATCACCTTTCAAACTCGAAGAGAAGACTATGGATAACTGATAACCACCTTTCGCCAGCTTATCCTTATCGATCACCTTACCGGGCTTAGCCACGAACGGGATATAGAAACGCGTCCACTCATCCGTCTCTTTCTGATCGCTGATCCGGGCAACGGATATCAGGTTCGGGCTTGTCAGCCCGTTGAAACCATCCAAATATTTCACATTCTCATCCGTCTCATAGAAGATGGCGTAGATATCACATTGGTCTTTCTTACCTTTTACCTCCTCGCCATTCACTTTATACGACTCACCCGCTTTATATTTATAATAACCACTCAAGTAAGTCGGCACATGATCGAAAGGACGTCCCAATCTCGTGCCTTTCCTTGCGTCCGGAATAGCGTTCAGCAAATCAAACGTACCGATAAAAAGGTTTCCCGCGGCGATAGGCATACCGAATCCGCTACCGAAACTACCCGTGCTGCGGGTCACCAACTTAGCGCATTTACCGACATATCCGTTATCGTCTTGCATGGTGGGATAATCCAACGGAGTCTTGGGTACACCCGTCAAGCCAAAACCGGCGTTACCACTCGCCCATGTCACGGAATCTCCATTCGACGTGAAATCATAGAATATCTGATAACGTTCATTCTTCGGCTCCATCGTTATATGCTCGAAATGATATTCCGTGCTCACACCAGAGACGATGCAACGTACCGTATAGGTCTTCGTCCAGTGGCCATCCTCGGAAGTAACCGTATAGGTTCTCGGGGTCGTAAAATCAAAAGCGGTGCCACTAGCAGGTTGATAGTAGCGCCGGGAGTCAAGGTGAATACCGGGGCTAGGTTTGTAATATCGGCGTCACTTTTCACGGTCAGCGTCACGGACTCGTTGTCGATCTCCGGCTCGGTTTTCAATATATCGCCATCTACCGTACACGATAAGATATCCGCTTCCGCATTGGGCGCCTCCTCCCGGATACAAGAGACGGAGAGTAGCGTCAATAAAAAGCATAAAACAAAACTTTGTACCTTCATACTTCAAAATCTTTATAATTCATATTGAAAAAGGATCACACCTCCCTATTATTCATATAGGTCTCTTTCAAGTACCTATAACGGGGAACAAAGGTAATCTATTATGCGATACGTAGTATTCCTATATATTTTAATAACTTTTTTTACAATGCCCTTTTCTCACACCTACGGAAATGACGAGATTCCAAGAGAATGAGGTTTATATATTTGCGATTGTCATAAAATACTACTAATATCGCGTATACTTAAATCTGTATAGACCATATGACAACACGAAGAGATTTTCTCCGGCAGACCGCCTTGCTCGGTGCCGGACTTACCATCAGTCCTTTTTTCATTAAAGCTGGGAATGCCGGTGTGGGCGCAAACGATAAGATAGGCGTTGGGCTTATCGGATGTAACGGCATGGGATTCGAAGACCTAAAAGCGTTCCTTCGTAATCCGGAAGTAGAGTGTATCGCCTTGTCGGATATCGATGAGAACGTATTAAACAACCGGGCGGCAGAGACCGAGAAGATCACCGGGAAGAAAGTGAAGCATTTGTATAAAGACTGGCGTAATTGATAGATAATAAGGATATCGATCTCGTAATCGTAGGAACTCCCGATCATTGGCACTGTCTGCAAATGGTATCCGCTTGCCAAGCCGGGAAGGATGTGTATTGTGAGAAACCGCTAGGCAACAGCATCGAGGAATGTAATATAATGGTACGTGCGGCCCAGAAATACAATCGGGTTGTACAGGTGGGACAATGGCAACGAAGCGATCCGCATTGGCAAGATGCCATGGCGTTCGTACATGGAGGACAGCTAGGGAAGATCCGTACGGTACGTGTCTTCTCTTATCAGGGTTGGTGCCTTCCATCCCCGTAAAGCCGGATGAGGCGGTTCCTGCCGGTGTTGATTATGATATGTGGCTAGGGCCGGCACCACGACGCCATTCAACCGGAACCGTTTTCATTTCACGTTCCGTTGGTTCTGGGATTATGCGGGAGGTTTGATGACAGACTGGGGTGTTCACCTGTTAGACTACGCATTATATGGCATGAACGTTACCGCACCGGAATCCATCATGGCATCCGGAGGCAAGTTCGGTTATCCGGATGATGCTTGCGAGACCCCGGACTTATTGCAAACCATCTATACATTCAAGGACTTCACCGTTATGTGGGATCATGCGATCGGCATTGACGACGGGGCCTACGGACGGAATCATGGCCTAGGATTCGTTGGCGAGAACGGTACCTTGGTGATCGATCGTAGCGGCTGGGAGGTTATTCCGGAAAAAGTAAACGGACAGGCCCGCATGGAGGCTGTTCCCTTGAAGAAGTCATACGGAGAGGGTGGCTTGAATTTGCATGCGAAGAATCATTTGGAATGTATCAAGAGCCGGAACCGGAATTGCAACGCGAGCGTAGAGATCGGAGCACATATCGCCAAGTTCTCGCAATTGGGGAATATCGCTTATCGGACCGGGAAAAAATTATCTTGGGATGGAAAGAGTTTCCATGACGCGGAGGCGGATAAGCTGCTGTGCAAGGAATACAGGGCACCGTGGGAATTACCGAAAATATAAGGATCTAGTTGTAGAGACGGGGCGTGCCTCGTCTCTACAACTGGGTATTTATTGATGTTCGGGGCGTAACAGGTCGTTCACCGTCTTCACGGGGTTGAATGTCTCGATAGGAACTTCTACGAATACCGTGTTCCAGTCGCTCATGGCACCGTTCCACAAGCCCGGCAATTCCAGCGCTTTCAATTCGCGGCCATCCTTGCTCTTATAAGAGATGAAGCCCGTATTCTTATCCACATAATCCGGCAAGTTGTATTTCTCTCCCTTGTGATTCTTAACGGCGCAAACCAAATCCACGGGATTAAAGTGAGTACCCTTCTCAACATCGCCTTCTTAGCCGGATCGCTCATATCGATCTGGGAGCTTTCAAGCACCTGCAAGGAAACCGTACCGTCCGGATTCACCGCAAGGAACGGACCGCCACCCGGCTCGCCCACATTCTTCACCATACCGCATACACGCAACGGGCGAAGCAGTTTGCTCTTGATATACAGGATTAACTCGGCGTCTTCCAGTAATTTCGTATCCGGGTTCTTGATACATAGGTCGTCTTGCAAGAAATGAATCATCTCTCTACCTCGGCATGGGTATATTTGCCGGTCTCGATCTGTTCCAGATATCTGAAGGCTTTCTCCTGCAATGTTACCAAGACACCGGCGATCACCTTCTTGTAGATAACCGTAGAGCATTTGAAGCTATCCGGAACCACGTTATCTATATTCTTGATAAATACCACGTCGCATCCACATCGTTCAAATTCTCGATCAAGCTCCATGCCCACCGGACGGAACAATAACTTATCATTCTTATCGCGGAACGGCGTGTTATCCATAGCGGCCGCTACCGTATCAGTACTCGGTTTCTGGATACTGAAAGAGACATCGTATTTCACAGAGAACTTCTCCTCGTACTCGCCAGATTTATCGGCAACCAATTGCTCGAATAAAGCCTGATGCTCCGGAGATACCGTGAAATGGATATTCACCTCGCCGGCGTTATTCTTGGCGTACATGGCGCCTTCGGCCAAATGTTCTTCCATCGCCGTACGAACCGTATCGGCATATTTATGGAAAAGCAACAAGCCTTTCGGTAGCTGTCCGTAATTCAAGCCTTTCGGCTCCAATAAATTGGATACCACCTCCTTGTACTCGCCCAAGGCTACCAACGCAGGAATATCTTTCCCTGTATTCTCCACGCACTTCTTGTCCAAAGCCTTATAGAAAGCGAATTTCTCGATCTCGCTAAAGAATTTCTTCTCGAAAGCGTTCATCGGTTCCTTATAATCCGCAGAAAGGAACTCGTACAGATTCTTAAACATACGGCTAGCAGCGCCGGAGGCAGGTACGAATTTTACGATTTTCTTGTTTTTAGCCAGATAAGCGTCCCAAGCATCCATATAAGAAGCCTGTTCCTCTTTAGATATTACCATAATACCTTTTTCTACCGAAGCGGAGCCGCTATCTCAAGGAAAGGGAAACCTTTTACGAAGCAAGCGAGTTGCTCTTCAATCTGTTTTTCGCTGATTCCTTTGGCTTTCAGCTGTTCTAAATCGTTTGCGTTTAACATAGTATAGTATTTAATGTGAATAATCTCATCAGTAACACCACAGGCACTTATGCGCTATGTGTATCGCAAATGTATAAAATAACCGCAAGATACATGTTGAAATTCCATAGAAAAAAGTATTTTTACAGCATGTTTTGCGGTTTGTCCTCAACCGGGCAATAAAAATGATATAACTATGGATACAATTGGATTCTTTACGTCTGAGGAAAAGAAGCTGTTCTTCTCCAAATACAGGCTCCTGTTACGAAACCTTTACTCTTTCCTCGAGAGGGAAGATATCCGAAAGATGAAGGAGCTGATGAAGCGGGTTGTCGCCCTCGATTGCTACGGCAGGGATAAGAATGGTATCAACGGTTTATTGCGAAATATTGACACGGCCTTGATCGCCACCTTGGAGATTGGCTTGAAACGCACCTCGGTCATCGCCCTCCTATTATACCGCCCGGTATTGAAGAAAGCGATCACGATAGAGGAAGTGGAGCAGAAATTCGGAGCGGACGTGACCTTGATCATCCGTCGCCTCTTGAAGACCTCCGACCTGTATGCCCGGAACACCGCCGTCAACTCGGAGAATTTCCATCATTTGCTTTTCTCGTTTGCCGAGGACGTACGTGTGATCTTGCTTATGATCGCCGACCGCCTCTGCCTCATGCGTATGGGAAAACAGATGCAAGAGGATGATCGTATCCGGCTGGCTACCGAGGCCTCTTATTTGTACGCTCCCCTCGCCACCGGTTGGGCTTATATACTATCAAGAGCGAGCTGGAAGACCTTTCCCTGAAATACACGGACAGGAAACAGTATGACTTCATCAAACGGAAACTGAATGAGACGAAACGCTCCCGCGACGCTTATATCGCCGAGTTCATCGCCCCGATCAAGCGGAAGCTGGCAGCGGCAGGATTCAAGTTCGATATCAAGGGGCGTACCAAATCCATACATTCCATTAATAACAAGCTGAAAAAGCAGCAGGTGGAATTCGAGGGTATCTACGATCTTTTCGCTATCCGGATCGTATTGGATACGCCGCTGGAGAAGGAACGCTCGGAATGCTGGCAAGTCTACTCCATCGTCACCGATATGTACCAGCCCAACCCGAAGCGTATGAAGGACTGGATCTCCATCCCGAAGACCAACGGTTACGAGAGCTTGCACATCACGGTGATGGGCCCGCAAAATAAATGGGTGGAGGTGCAGATCCGTACGAAGCGGATGGATGAGATCGCCGAGCGAGGCCTGGCGGCGCATTGGAAATACAAGGGCGTGAAAGCGGAGAGCGGGCTAGACGAGTTCTTGAATACCGTACGTGCCGCCTTGGAGACCAAGGAGAATAATCCGCTCGACTTGATGCAGGATTTCAAGATGGATCTATATAAGGATGAGATCTACGTCTTCACGCTACCGGCGAGCTTATCAAGCTGGCCAAGGGAGCGACGGTCCTCGATTTCGCCTTTGCCATCCACACGAAGCTAGGAAGCAAATGCGTGTCGGCGAAGTGAACGGTAAGAACGTTCCGATCAAATACACCTTGAACAACGGCGATAGCGTATCCGTCATCACGTCGCCGCCCAAAGCCCGAAGCGGGATTGGCTGAACTTCGTCGTCACCTCCAAGGCCCGTGTGAAGATCAAGCAGGCCTTGAAGGAGGAGACCGTGAAGGCCGTGGAATTCGCCAAAGAGATGTTGCAGCGCCGCTTCAAGAACCGGAAGATCGACATGGACGAGCCGACCATGATGCGCTATATCAAGAAGAAAGGATTCAAGACCGTCACGGACTTCTACATCGAGATCGCCGAGGAACGCCTCGATCCCAACCAAGTAATCGACGAATATCTGGAGCTTTCCGCAAGGAGACGGAGACGAACGAGCGTACCGAGGTGCGTAGCGCCGAGGAATTCGTGACGATGACTCCGGTGGAGGAGATATCGACGAACAAGGATGTCTTGGTGATCGACAAGAACCTGACGGGTATCGAATATAAACTCGCCAAATGCTGCAACCCGATTTATGGCGACGAGGTTTTCGGTTTCGTCTCCACACAGGGTATCAAGATCCACCGTATGGATTGCCCGAACGCCCAAGAGATGTTCAGCCGCTTCGGTTACCGGATCATCCGTGCGAAATGGAGTGGCAAGGGAGACAATGGCTATACGGTTACGCTGCGGGTGATCGGACGGGACGATATAGCGATCGTCACCAACATCACCTCCGTGATCGGAAAAGAATCGAACGTCACGCTTCGCTCCTTAAACATCAACTCGGTAGACGGATTATTCCAAGGTAACTTTACCGTATTGGTAAGAGATACGACCGCATTAAACTTGCTGACGAAAAAGATCAAGGCGGTAAACGGCGTGAAAGCGGTAGAGCGATTAAATTCTTAGACAGTGTACTGTGCACGAAGTACCGTAGTACTCTGTACGAAGTACTACAGTACCCTCTAGGAAGTACCGCAGTACTTCGTACAGGGGACTGTGCCAACTGTACGACTGGGCCTTGTGACTATACCCGGATCACAGAATCGGCTTCAGCCCCATCTTCTCCGCACGTTGTATTAGGAACTGCCGGGCCGCCTCATACTCGTTCGGGATCACGCCGTCGAGGATGGCGTTCTTGATCGCCTCCTTCAGCACGCCGACAGGCTTGGAGGGAGCCAAGCCAAACGTCTCCATGATCTCCTCGCCGGATACCGGGGGCTGGAAGTTACGGACACGGTCTTTTTCCTCTATATCGGCCAGCTTCTCGCGCACCTTACGGAAATTGTTCAAGAAACGGCGAACCTTCTCCGGGTTCTTGCTCGTGATATCGGCCTCGCACAGTTTCATCAAATCGTCGATATCATCTCCCGCGTCAAACAGCAGACGGCGGATCGCCGAATCCGTCACCTCATCGTCCGACAAGGCGATCGGACGCATATGCAGGCTTACCATCTTCTGCACGTACTTCATCTTCTCGTTCATCGGGAGTTTCATCTTCCTAAAAATACCGGGGATCATCCGCTCGCCGATAAAATTATGATTATGGAACGTCCATCCCAAGCGAGGGTCGAAACGCTTCGTGGCAGGCTTGGCGATATCGTGGAAGAGGCGCTCCAACGCAGCCATAGATTATCGGAAGTCTTGCTCAAACGATCCAGCACCATCAAGGTATGGGCGAAATTATCCTTATGCCCGATCCCCTCCTTGGTCTCCACGCCTTCAAGGCGCAAAGCTCGGGGAAATCAATGGCAACAGTCCGCATTTATCCAGCAAGTCGAAACCGATAGAGGGCTTTGGCGAGAGGACGATCTTGTTCAACTCGTCCACGATACGCTCCTTGGAGATGATGGAGATACGCTCCCGGTTGCGGATGATGGCGTCGAAGGTATCGGGATCGATAAAGAAACCTAATTGAGTGGCGAAACGAACCGCACGCATCATCCGGAGCGGATCATCGCTGAAAGTAACATCCGGGTCTAAAGGCGTACGGATCGTAAGCTCGTCCATATCCTCCAACCCGCCGAAGGGATCGACCAATTCTCCGTAACGCTCCTTGTTCAGGCAAAGGGCCAAGGCGTTGATCGTGAAATCCCGGCGGTTCTGGTCATCCTCCAAGGTGCCGTCTTCCACGACAGGCTTACGGCTGTCATGACTGTAGGATTCTTTCCTTGCCCCCACGAATTCCAGCTCCAGATCGCCGGCTTTCACCTGCGCCGTCCCGAAATTCTTGAAGACGGAAAGATAAGCGCCACGCCCGATCTTCTTGGCCACTCGTTTGGCCAACTCGATACCGCTGCCAACCGCTACCACGTCTATATCCTTGGATGGGCGGTTCAAGAAAATATCCCGCACATATCCGCCTATTACATATACCTCAACACCTAGCTCTTCCGCCGCCTCCGCGAGCGTCATGCACAAGCTCTCGCGAATGAACCGTCGCCACCTCCACGCACAGCACCAACTGCGGGCCTCGCCGAAGGTCGCCTCCGGCAGCGGCTCGTCGTTGTCAAGCATGTCCGCGATGAGGAGCTGCAAACAACCGGCGGCGTTCTCGCACGCCTCCTTGACGCTCGTCCCGCCTGCGACCATGCACTCGAAGGAGGGGACGGCCACGGTGTAGCCGCCCTCGCTCTCGCGAATTATAGATCCTTCGTAAGTGTAGAACATGCAACCTCCTTGAACGCCGCCTTCTACAGCACGCTGATAACGTCAATCGACGGCGCTTTCTCTGAGACCATTCCAGTAACGTTGATGCCACCCATAGCCGCCGCGGAGCGCGACTGCCATGCGCCTCCTGCACACCGCCTCGTTCG
>ENA-OQIC01001049-OQIC01001049.1-human-gut-metagenome-genome-assembly--contig:-NODE-1049-length-10447-cov-1.486337_pt1 | contig 10447 bp, 14 predicted proteins | sample MGYA00242572_ERZ504736 | MGnify/ENA primary metagenome ERZ504736 (study PRJEB26092, sample SAMD00036201) | human gut metagenome | host: Homo sapiens | study: EMG produced TPA metagenomics assembly of... | reverse complement strand
ATCATAATAATTTCAAGGCCTCCAGGCCTGTCGCATGCCAGGATGGATGGTAGCCGTGTTCCTTCAGTACAGCTTCCATTCAGCCGCCGGGTATTCTTGTCATCTTCCGCAACCAGTATCTGAAACATGTTCCATTACCTCCCTCTGTTACATTTCATTATACATATATAACATCTTTTTATAAAGTAAACATAAACGAATCATCAGAAAATGAAAGAATATTTATTTTTTTATTTAGGATGTTTATGTTTTACAATCGCGATACCAGACACAGAGAGGCCGGTTACCGCTCCCTGCCGCAGGAAACCGAATCACATAAACTGATAAACAGCTGCATGAGCGGACTGACCCACTTGTTTTTATGGTGCGCGCAGACGGCAGTGATTTTTGTGCCTGAAATAGCGGTTGGAATTTTCACCAATTCACCATGGTTTAATTCCTCTGTTACTGTAAATTCGGGAAGAAAGGAAACCCCCACATTGTTTTTAACAAGATTTTTGATTGTGGGAATGCTCCACAGCTCAATGGTATGGTCGAGAATAATTGATTTATCACGAAGATATTGTTCAAAAATCTGCCGGAAAATGCAGTTCGGTTCATTGATGATGAGAGGGAGCGGAATGGTTCTGTCCGGTGTCACAAAATCCGGGTATCTGTTTTGTATTTCGGGGGACGCCACCAAAACCACGGGATAATCACCTAAAGGCTTAACCGCAAGATTCGAGCCAAAACCTCCCACATCCTCATAAAATACGCCTAAATCCAATCCGCCGCTGAAAAGCTCATCCCGAATATCATAACAGTTCATAGAGCGCAGGAACAAACGGGCTTTCGGAGCCTGCCTGTGAAATTCCTTCAAAATAGCGGGAAGTTTGTAACATAGCAGACTTTCGCCAACGCCGATCTGGATATCTCCCTGGCATTCCGATAAATGTTCGCCTAAAAAAGATAACTTGTCCACGGACTGGAGAATGTCATCCACATAAGGAATCAGATGCTCTCCTGCTTTTGTCAAAACCATTTTCCTGCCGATTTTTTCAAATAAAGTAGTGGATAAGTCGCGTTCAAGCTGATTCATTTGAAACGTAATGGTAGACTGTGTATAATTCAGCTTTTTGGCAGCTTTGGAAAAACCGCCTTCATCAATAATCGTGCGGAATGTTCTTAAACATTTAAGCTCCATGGGTTTTCCTCCAATACTTCAATAAAATTGAACTATATATATAAATACTTTGATTTGTTCGCTGCATTGTTTTGTGTTATTATAACAGACAAGAGGAAGGAGGGCAAGTTCGATTTGTCAAAGCTGGTTTCCTTGCCACATGGTTTTGCGGAACGAAAATTCAGGAGATTCAAAAATAAAAAGACGGAGGTACAACGTATGGAACGATTTTTTTACAGTCAGCAGATAGGAAAGAAGCAGAGAAAGCAATGGCGTTGATCGATGAAGCCAAAGAGTTCTTAAAATCGCAGGGCATTGACCAGTGGCAGACCGGATACCCGGATATGGAAACCATCATCGGGGACCTGGAGCATGGGCGGGGATATTTTATCGAGGAGGGTTCTAACGCTGCGGCATACCTCTGCATTGATTTTGCGGGTGAGGCGTCCTATGAAACGCTGCAGGGCAGCTGGAAAAGCGATCTTCCCTATGCGGTAGTCCACCGTATGGCAATCTCCGGGGCTTACCGTGGGCATGGTATAGCAAGTATTGCGTTTCAGCTCATTGAAGAGCTGTGTATTCAAAATGGAATTTACAGCGTTCGGGTTGACACCGATGAGAAAAATGCTATTATGAGGCATGTCTTGGAAAAGAACGGTTTTGACTACTGCGGAACCATATGGTTTGATAACAGTGTCAAATATGCTTATGAAAAAATGCTTAAGAGGGATGCCGGCGTCAATGGAGCAGTTTAATTCACATTGCTGTCATCGCCTCCATCGCAAGTCCAAACAGAACTAAAAGACAGGCAGGTACCGTATGTGTGTACCTGCCTGTCTTTTAGTTCTGTTTTCGGACAGCTTATGCTGCTGCATCAGACATCAGGTAAAGTCACAAAAAATTCACAGAATCACGTGAAATAAATGACATTCATACCTGTTTTGTTAATGTTGAATTAATCTTCAACCTTTAATATTAGGAATCAGTTGAGTAAACCAGCAAAGGAGATTGGATATGAGCAAGAGCAGGAAAATAAAGATTGGCATTGCCGCCGGAATAATCGTCATATTGGCCGTGGCAATGATTATGACGAAGGGCGGAAAAAATCAAAGGGCGGTATGCCTGTGGGACAGGAGGCTTCTGTCACAGTGGTGAGGGCAGAACAGCCGTCCTCCGGCGATATTATCCTTACCACAGGGCTTACCGGCACAGTGGAGCCTTCTGATGTGGTTCATATCTATGCAAAGGCAGCAGGTGACGTCACGGCGGTATATGTGAAGGCAGGGGACATGGTGACACAGGGCCAGGTCCTGTTTGAGATTGATACAGAGCAGGTGGAGACGGCAAAGAACTCCATGGATGCTGCATCTGTATCCCTTTCAGAGGCCCAGAGCAACCTGAGAAGAATGCAGATTCTTTACAGCGGCGGCGATTTGTCTGAGCAGGAATACGAGCAGTATGTCAATGCGGTGAAGTCCGCGCAGCTCCAGTATGAGTCCGCTAAACTGGCTTACGAAAGACAGGTGCAGTACAGTTCCGTCACCGCTCCTATCAATGGGAAGATTGAAAGCTTTGACGTGGAGGTGTATGACAGGGTGAGCCAGTCCCAGGATTTGTGCGTGATTGCCGGCGAGGGAGAGAACATAGTTTCCTTCTATGTGACCCAGCGCATGATGCAGAACGCCAATGTGGGCGATGAGCTGGAAATCCAGAAGAACGGAACTACATACAAGGCATATATCAGCGAAATCAACTCCATGGTTGACAGGGATACAGGGCTGTTCAAGGTAAAGGCCCAGATTGAAAACACACAGGAGATTGCAGCCGGAAGCACGGTGAAATTAAATCTTGTGACGGAACGGGCACTGGATACAATGGTGGTTCCCATTGATGCCATCTATTACAGCGGGGGCAATGCCTATGTTTATCTGTACCAGGACGGCACCGCATCCATGGCCCAGGTGGAAGTGGGACTGGAGGACGAGGAACATGCCCAGATTCTTTCCGGCCTGTCAGCCGATGACATGGTTGTGAGCACATGGAGCTCCAACCTGTATGAGGGGGCGAAAATACGGTTGAGGGATGAGGTGCAGCCAGGAGAAGAGGCACAGTTTAGAGAAGAAACACAAGCCGGAGAGAAAACCCAGTCCGGAGAAGAGTTTCAGTCCAGAGAAGAGTTCCAGTCCGGAGAAGGGAACCAGTCCGAGGAAGAAACACAGGCCGGAGAAACAGCAGCACCCGGCGGGGAAGACAGCAAACATGCAGCATCACAGGCGGAACAGGAGGCATAACCCATGGGATTGACAAGGTTTGTATTAAAACGTCCGGTGGCCACGGTTATGGCATTGCTTTGCCTTCTGGTATTCGGTATTTCTTCCGTTTTTAATGCCACGCTGGAACAGATGCCGGACACGGATCAGCCATGCTGATTATCATAGCGTCTTATTCCGGGGCTGGTCCTGAGGATATAGATGAACTTGTGACCCAGCCCATAGAAGACCAGGTGGGGACCATAGAGGGCGTGAAAAGCATGAGCTCCACTTCCAGCGAAAACAGGGCCATGATTATGCTGGAATATGATTACGGCACCGATATGGACGACGCTTATAATGATTTATCCCAAAGTCTGGATGCGCTGAGCCGCCAGCTCCCTGACGATGCGGAAACCTCTGTCATGGAGATGAATAACAATGCGGGAACCACCATGATGCTTTCCATATCAAACCCCTCCCAGGAGGATTTGTACGATTATGTGGACCAGACCGTGGTACCCCTGCTGGAACAGATTTCTTCCGTGGCGGAGGTGGAGGCCATGGGCGGAAAGTCAGAATACTATAAAATCGAGCTTCAATCCGATGAGATGGCCCAGTATCAGGTGACCATGAGCGACGTGTCCACGGCCATGAGCACGGCCAATCTTTCCTATCCATCCGGCGATGCGGTATCCGGAAAGCTGGAGCTTTCCGTGTCAACGTCCCTGGAGCATGAGACCATAGAAGCCCTGAAGGAAGTCCCCATCACCACCTCCAGCGGAAAGATTGTATATCTGGAGGACATTGCCAGGGTATATGAGGCAGAGGAGAGCCGGGGAGGCATTTCACGCTACAACGGAGAGGATACTATTCCATTTCCATCACCAAGCAGCAGAGCAGCACTGCCATGGATGTGTCATCCGAGGTTCAGGAGGTTATTGAGAGCCTGGAGGCGGATGATGAGAACCTGAATATCAGGATTGTCAGGGACAGCGCGGACAGCATTCTCAGTTCCCTTAAGGACGTGGCCCTTACCCTGGTGCTGGCAGCCGTGATTTCCATGATTATCATATTCATTTTCTTTGGGGACTATAAGGCGTCCCTGATTGTAGGAAGCTCCATACCTACCTCTATCCTGGTGTCCCTGATTCTGATGACCAGCGCCGGTTTTTCTCTGAACATCATTACCATGAGCGGTCTGGTGCTGGGCGTGGGCATGATGGTGGATAACTCCATCGTGGTGCTGGAGAGCTGTTTCAGGGCCATAGAGACAGAGGAGGACAAGGGCCTTCTGGGATATGCCAGGGCTTCCCTGTCAGGTACAAACATTGTGCTACAGTCCATTTTGGGCTCCACGGTGACTACCTGCGTGGTTTTCCTGCCGCTGGTATTTCTGCAGGGTATGTCGGGACAGATGTTCGGCTCCATGGGATACGTTATCGTGTTCTGTATGCTCGCCTCCTTTTTGTCGGCTATTACCATTGTTCCCCTTACATATATGGCGTATAAGCCCAGGAGAGGATGCAGGCGCCGATGTCGCGGCCAATGGAGCGGATACAGAACGGATACCGCCGCATCATGCCCGGACTTTTAAACCACAAGGCCATTATCATGATTGCATCTGTAATCCTGGTGATTGCAGCCTATTTTCTGGCCAGCGGGATGGAAACCGAGCTTATGACCGCGGACGATACGGGAACGGTCAGTGTTTCCATCGAAACAAGGCCGGGGCTGCTGTCGGAAAATGCCGATGCCATGCTGCTGCAGGCAGAGGAGATTGTCCAGGGGCATCCGGATGTGGAATCCTACATGCTGCGCTATAACAATGACAGCGGTACCATAACAGCCTATCTGAGGGACAACAGGGATATGAGCACCGACGAGGTAGTGGAGCAGTGGGAGACAGAGATGGCGGATCTGGATAACTGTACGGTGACAGTGGAGGCATCCTCGTCCATGAGCTTCATGAGCAGGAACCGGGGATATGAAGTCATCCTTAACGGAACAGATTACGACGAGCTCCAGGAAGTCAGCAACAAGATTGTTACCGAGATGACGGCCAGGGACGATGTGATGAACGTCCATTCCAGCATAGAAAATACAGCGCCTGTGGTTACCGTGAAGGTGGACCCGGTACTGGCGGCAGCGGAGGGGCTTACTGCATCCCAGATTGGTTCCCAGGTAAAGCAGATGATGGACGGCGAAGAGGTGACCACCCTGGATGTGGACGGCAGGGAGGTCAGCGTGATGGCTGAGTACCCGGAGGATGAGTACCGCACGGTCAGCCAGATGAAGGATATTATACTCTCCAAAGCCTTCCGGAGGCTATGTGGCCCTGACGGATGTGGCGGAAATCTATTATAAGGACAGCCCGGCTTCCATTTCCAAGACGGATAAGGCATATGAGATAACCATTACAGCAGATTATACAGGGGGAAATGTCCAGTCCGCCATAGACAGCGAGGTCATAAACCCCAACTTAAGCGGCACCATCAAAAGGGGCGTCAACTCCATGAACCGAATGATGCAGGAGGAATTTGCAGCCTTGTACCAGGCGATTGCCGTTGCTGTGTTCCTGGTATTTGTGGTACTGTCAGCGCAGTTTGAGTCACCGAAGTTTTCCTTCATGGTAATGACTACCATACCATTCAGCCTCATTGGCTCCTTCGGGCTTTTGCAGATTACGGGGGTCAGCATCAGTATGACGTCTATCCTGGGCTTCCTGATTCTGGTCGGCACTGTTGTTAACAATGGTATCCTCTATGTGGATACAGTGAACCAATACCGCATGACCATGGATCTAAAGACCTCCCTGATCGAGGCGGGCGCCACACGTTTAAGGCCCATTATGATGACCAGCCTTACCACCATCCTTTCCATGATTCCCATGGCCCTGGCCATAGGGGACAGTGGTTCCACCACCCAGGGGCTGGCTATTGTTAACATCGGAGGACTCAGCGTGGGCGTGGCGGTGGCCCTGTTCATTCTGCCAATCTACTATGCGCTGATGAACGGCGATAAGAAACGGGTTGTGCCGGATATTTAAAGAGGAGGTGACAATCATATGAGATACGGAAAAATAGGGGCCGGATGCCTGGCCGCGGCACTGTGCTTGGCGCCATGCCGGCGCGGCGTGGGCGGGTACACCGGAGTTTGCCTATACCGCAGAGCAGTGGGCTTCCCTCAGGGATAATCAGCTGGATTTTACGGAGATAGCGGACCTGATTCATGTATACAATAACACGGTGATCCAGAACCAGCTGGAGTATGAGGATTTCCGGGGCGAGGACGCGGACGATATCGCGGATGATTACTATGATGCCGCCGATGATATATACGGAAGCCTGGAATATCCTGATTCGTCGGATTCAGATTATGCCAGCCGCCTTTCCTCCTATCTGAGCAGCCAGATTCAGGCAGATAATCTGCGGGAGCAGGGAGACGACAATGTGGAGGACGGGGACGTCAAAAAGCTGGAATATGACAAGACAGAGGCAGGTCTGGTGAAGGAGGCCCAGGAGCTGATGATAAGCTACTGGAGCCAGACATACAGTCTGGAGAGCCTGGAACAGAATAAGATACAGGCCCGGTCCTCCTATGACCAGACGCTTAACCGCCTGAGTGCGGGTATGTCTACCCAGGCCCAGGTGCTGTCGGCCCGGGAGGCCGTCACATCGGCAGATGCATCCCTGCTGTCGGCCCAGAGCAGTCTGGGGCAGACAAAAGAAACTCTCTGCCTTATGCTGGGATGGACCTACGGGGCGCAGGTGGATATAGGGGATGTGCCGGAGCCGGACCTGGAGGGAATGACAGCCATTAACCTGGAGGAAGATGTATCCAGGGGAGTGGAAAATAACTACAGCCTTAAAATACTTGAAAAGAAAATAGCCAATGCAAAAAGCGGCACCAACAAAACCAGTCTGGAACAGAGCTTAAAGAGCCAGAAGGAGACAGCTGCTTCCAGCATAAAGAATGCATACGAGAGCATGATGATATCCAAATCCGACTATGAGCAGGCCCTTAATACGTATGAAATCGAGGCGGCAGCCATGGAGACGGCGGAGCGGAAAATGGCAGCCGGAACCACGACAAGGAACGATTATGTAACACAGCAGACCGCCTTTGCCGCGGCCCAGGTCAATGTGCGCACACAGAAGCTGGCCCTGCTTAAGGCCCAGTTGGAATACCGTTGGTCGGTGGACGGACTGGCGTCCGTGTCATAGGATGTGAGCATATGGGAGACGGAATAGAACCGTGTAAAGCACAGGAAATGGCAGAACGAAACGAGGTGGGACAGAAATGAGAAACCGCAGTGATATAAAGGAGAGCGGCAGGAACAGGGGGGACATAATAACGGGAAATACAGAAACGGGAAACACGCAGACAGGAAACACCCAAAAGGTTAAAATAGTTCTTCTGGCAATGGTACTGTGCCTGTGGGGAGCCGGCGGCCGGACTTCCTATGCAGCTCAGGACACATCTCAGGACATATCTAAGGATATATCCCAGGCCGGAGCAGTCAGCACCACCCCGGAAACCGCAGGGAATACAGCGGGTGCCATAATCATTGAATACGGCAATCTGAGGGAACTGCTGAAACAGGGGAACCTGTCTTTAAAAGAGAGCATAGAGGATTATGAGGACAATATAAACGCCTACCAGGAAATATGGGACACCCTTAAGCGGGAGCAGGACAACATGGAGGATAAGGCGGAGGACATGGACGATGAGGACAGCCAGACAGCCGGAATCTATGCTTCCAATGCCGCCATGTTAAAATCCTCAGCCAGCCGTATATACAGCCAGCTGGATACCATGACCAGTGAAAAGAGCACCCGCAGCCTGGAAAAATCCGCGGATACCTTTACCATGACAGCCCAGACACTGATGAATTCCTACAACCAGATGGTGCAGAACGTGGAATACCAGGAAAAGCGGGTTGAGTCCTTACAGGCCGCCTTTGAGGCCATGGGGAGAAAGCAGGCAGCCGGTTCCGCCACCCAGGCCCAGCTGAAGGAAGCGCAAAAAACCTGGACACTGCCAAAAATTCGCTGGAATCCCTCAGGCTCCAGGCCAGTCAGCTGCGGCAGCAGCTTCTTACCATGCTGGGGATTGAGGACAGCAGCCAGGTGGTCATAGGAACCGTACCGGAGCCGGATATGGCCGCCATTGAAGCCGTGGACTATGAGAGCGATAAGATCAGGGCCATGGGAAATGACAAGAGCGTGCAGAATGCCCGCCACACCTCAGCCAGCAGTACCACTGAAATAAATATCAGATTCAAGCTGGTGGATGAGGCGGAGGGGACAAAGGAGGCAGCGTTTTTGGCTTCCTACCAGAACCTCCAGGCCAGCAAGACAGCCTATGAGGCGGCCCTCACTGCCTTTCAGAGCGCCCAGCTGACCTACGAAGGACTCCAGAGAAAGCAGCAGGCCGGACTGCTGACAGGCACGCAGTACCTGGAGGGCCAGGCATCCTATCTGCAGAAAAAGGCAGCAAAAGAGACCGCTGCCATGAACCTGACAGCGGCCTATGAATCATATTGCTGGGATGTGAAAGGAATCAGTCAGACGTGATATGTCTGGCAGGGATCCGAACGGTAACCTCCGTGCCTTTGCCCAGGGTGCTGGTGATGGAGAGGCCGTAGGATTCGCCGTACAGGTCTTCAGCCTTAAGTTGGTATTGTAGATGCCGATATGGCCGGAAAAGGCGGTGTGCCTGGGGCTGGCGGAGGAGCCGGTGCCGGCATTCACATCATCCTTTAAAGTATCAAGCGTTTCAGGCGGTATGCCTGCCCCGTCGTCAGAGATGATGAATACAATATCATCTCCATCTGGCCAGCCGGTGAGCAGGATGCTGCCTTTTTTTTCTTCCTTCATCATGATGCCGTGAAGGAAGGCATTTTCCACAATGGGCTGGAAGGTGAGCTTGGGAATCGTGTACTCACAGATTTCTTCCGGCACATCCACCACAAAGGCCACGCAATTGTCATAACGCATGTTCTGGAGACGGACATAGAGGCTTACATGCTCCAGTTCCTTCTCAATGGAATTCATCAGCTCCCTGCGGCTCAGGGTAAGCTTATAAAAGCGGGACGGGATCTGGACCGCTTCCGTAACCTTTTCGCTCTGCCCGGTCTGGGACAGCCAGTTAATCATATCCAGGGTATTATAGAGAAAATGCGGGTTAATCTGGGCCTGCAGAGCGCGGAATTCCGCCATCCGGAGTTCATCGGAAGCCTTTTTCTGGCTGTCCATCAGGGTGATGATTTCTTCTGTCATGTAGTTGTAGGTATCGGACAGCACGCCAATCTCGTCGCAGCCAGTGTCAGCCACATCCATGGGCTGGGGCGGGCCGGTGCGAACAGTCTCCATCTGCAGGGCCACGCCTATGATGCGGTCCGCAATGGAGCCGGACAGGCGGAAGGCAGTGTACAGGGCCAGGGCGGTGAACAGCAGGTAAATCAGGGCAAAATGCATCATCAGCGCCCTGCCCGCATCTCCGATATGGAGGGCGGGGATAATGGATATCATGTACCAGTCCGTGTCCGCGATGGGAAAATAGGCCACATAGCAGAGCCGTCCAGATAGGAGACAAGGGAAAACGTCTTTTCCTTTCCCACCCGCTGCCTCAGGTCCGGGCGGGGAATGAAGTATTTCCCGGCCAGGCCCATGTCCGAGGCGGATACGATCACATCCCGCTCATTTACCAGGAAGGCAGCCTCGTCCGTGACCGTGGCGTCATTGCGCAGCACCATGTCAAAGGCCGGCCTGGAAAGATACAGGGCCACATAGGCAGAGGTATTTTCAATGCCGGACACAGCGCCGCCGTCATGAGTATAAGGAATTCGGGTGATGTAGGCCAGCTTTCCGTTCTTCTCTGTCTCGTCCGGTGTCAGGTACAGTTCCGGGCACAGCAGACGGACCTGATCCGAAGTGCTGTAGATGCCGTACCAGTAGCTGCTGCTTACTGAGGATACCGGGTTAAACAGGGCATTCCCTATCTTGTTGTACTGCATCAGTCTCCGTATACG
>ENA-OQIC01001048-OQIC01001048.1-human-gut-metagenome-genome-assembly--contig:-NODE-1048-length-10459-cov-1.455575_pt1 | contig 10459 bp, 15 predicted proteins | sample MGYA00242572_ERZ504736 | MGnify/ENA primary metagenome ERZ504736 (study PRJEB26092, sample SAMD00036201) | human gut metagenome | host: Homo sapiens | study: EMG produced TPA metagenomics assembly of... | reverse complement strand
GTTGTTCGGACGGTTCACCGATTCCCCGTCATGGATGAAGTCACACATCTCCACATTCAGCAGCAGGGCTCATCGGCATACTTGACATTGAAGGTGTAAAAATTTCCGTCTTCGGTAATGACCGACATGTTGGTCTCCTGCCGGAAATGGCGGGTCGTGGCTTTCACGCGGATGACATTCTCGGCACCGTCAGCCTTGCCGGCAATCAGGTTGGGTGACCCCAGGTCCACGTATCTCACCGGTGCGGGGAAAATGACGTGGACGGTCTTGTCGTACGTGATCTCCAGCCCGTGGGGTGGAATCATCCGGCTGAAACCGATTTTCCGGGTCAGTCCTTCATACAGATCTCCGTTGCTCTGCTGCGCCATGGCAGCCAGCATGCCCGTCAGGAGGGCAAATACCATCAGAATCTTCTTCATGTGCTTGGGTTTAACGATTGTTTGATGTTCATTGTTTCTTATTGTTCCGGGGAATGGAGCAGCACCCGGTGTCCGGCCTTGAGCGTGACCTTGACCGTACGCATCCTTTTGGTGATATACTGCGAGACGCCCTGCAGCACGCCTTTACCCACATCCGAAGCAATCTGGGCTCCGGCATCGGTGGAGATGTTGATGCTGCTGTTCATCGAACTGCCCATGTTGGCTGCAATTTCCCGTGCGGCATCATACTCCAGCGAATGGGGAATCAGGATTCCCTGCTGCCCGTCCGTATCATAGACTTCCAGTTCCACAGGAAGGATGCTGCCACCCGCTTCCAGGGTATGAATGACGATTTCCAGCCGTTCCCCCTGGATCCGGGTTGCACCGACCAGCACGGTCCCTTTCGGATGAACCGGTCTGCCACGGCCATGGGTTCCGTAAGCCGGAGCCGGAGAGCCTGCCCGTCGGATACGGTCTGCGTACCATGCACACAGGCGGCAATGGTATTTCCGGTTGTCACGGTCTTCCTGCCGACGGGGGTGTGGAATCCGGTATTCCGTTCACCGGCATAGACGGAAAGGAACTCCTCTTCCGTCAGGGGTGCGGAAAGGCTGGACACCACCTGGTTCTGCAGCCGCTTGACCGGCATGGCCGGACGGTCTTCCGCTTTTGCAGCAGGCATGGCGGACGGGGCTGCCTGCCGGCTGTTGTACCTGGCGGCCAGTTCATATTGACTTTTCCATGAGGGCCATTTTCTCTTCCATTCCCGGGGATGTTTCCTGTCTGTCCGCCTGCTGCCGTTCCAGCTCTTCGATTCTTTCCAGCAGCTTCTCCTTTTCTGGATCCGCCGCCGGTTCATAGATGCTCCCGAGGGTACGGTTCATCTGCCGGTATGCTCCGGCGGAGGAAGTGACCGCTCCGGCAGGACCTTCCATCCTTTCCGGGTCTGCATCCGGTTCCTTGGGAAAGGTATCCGGCAAACAGACACTGTCCTTCGGCTGTTCGTTCCGGAACATGGATTCGGCCGTATCAAAGAAGGTTTTCCGTTTCCGGCTTTCTTGTTCCAGCAATGCCTTCTCATAAGCATCCTTCTTGTTGCCTTCCAGTTCCTTGTCCTCGGGGGAAGGGATTTCGGTATTGAACCCTTTCCCCCGGTTCTGTCTGGTCTCTTCCTCCTTCGAAGGAGAAAATATCAGGTAAAGGCTGCCCAGACACAGCAGGCCTATGAGCGGATATACCACGAAGCGGGCACGACGGCGCTTCTGTTCCTCAGTCAGCGGTTCCCCGTCCCTGCGGAACGGAATCCTGAACGGCTTGAGCAGCCGTTCCAGCTGTTTCTTGATTTCTTCTTTCTGCATCTTCGGTTATCGTTTGAATAAAATGTTTCCGGAGTGTGTCCTGTCTCATCCACAGATATTCCGTATCACGGTTCCTGCCGTCTGTCAGAGGACAACGGCCGTACAGATACAGGAAAGGGCAAACGGGACGAACAGGATGCCCAGGACAATCTTTCGCTGTTTCCGACCCAGCCGGCGGCAGAACAGCCTGAGTGCCAGGTCTGCCTGCCTGATCGGATTCCTTCTCATCGCTCCACACTCCTCAGGTCCTTGTTCTCAAGAATGGTCAGGTGTTCGATGATGAATCCGTTGGGGTTGTCATCCGAACGGGAAGTGTTCTGGAGCTGGCATTCGGTGACCAGCGAACGCTCCGTCACGTTGCTCTGCCGGATGATCATCTGCCGGGCATAGGTACGGGCCTTGTAGGGGTAGGCGGAAAAGTCGCAGAGGACGCTGTCCACCCGCACCGCCTGGTTGATGTTGCCGGATATAAGACGGTTGTAATACCCCTTTTCGGCAAAATCCACATAATAGTGGTAGGCACTCTTGTCGGCCAGTTGGAGCGCACGGTTGATGTTGTGCTCGATGGCGTCTTTCTGCGGTGACAGGCCGAAGAAGAGTTCATGGAACCTGCGCACATGCTCCCGGGCTTCGGCCGGACGGTTCTGCGCCAGATCCTGCGAGAGGGCCAGCATGAGCGACTTGCCGCCGTCCAGCACATAGATCTTCTCGCGCTGCTTCTCCGCAAAGCGGTAGGAGTGCCACAGGGCGAAGACGGTCACGAGCGTGCAACATGCCACAAAGGCTGCCAGCATCAGACGTATCCGTCTGAAACTGCTTTCGATATTGGTCAATGACTTGAATTCCATCTGTTCATGATTGTTTTTCGGTTATTTTCCACGCAGGCGTCCTCCGATGTTGCCCAATGCTGAGCCGGCTGCGCCCGCGGCAAATCCTCCGGCCTTGGTTGCGGTACGGTTGATGTTGCGGCTGTAGTTGCCCGCTCCACCGGCCTGTACAATCCAGCCGGCCACGGTCGGTACGGTAAGTAGCCGATGATACCGATGAGCATGAAGATCACATACACGGAATTGGAGTTGTCCAGCGAATAGTTGGGATTGTTCTGGAGCTCCAGGATGTCGTTCTGAAGCATCAGCACCTGTATCTTGGCCAGCATGCAGCTGAACAGGTCACTCACCGGGAGCCACAGATAGACGGATATGTAACGGGTGAACCACTGGCTGAGCGTGGATTGGAAGCCGTCCCACACGCTGAAGGCGAAAGCCACCGGACCGAGGATGGAGAGAACCACCAGAAAGAAGGTACGGATCGTGTCTATCAGCAGGGAAGCGGCTGCAAACAGCAGCTCAAGCAGGCTGCGGAAGCCGTCGCGGATGCTCTTTTCCAGACTGTACATGCCCACTTCCATGTACATGCCATCCGGGTGCCATGGCATCGGGAGACCAGCCGAGTTCGTCTATCTGACGGTCGAACTCCTCATCGCTCACCAGGTAGGCCGTTTCCGGATTCCGCAGCATGGCTTCCCGTTCCAGCCGGTCCTTCTGTTCCCGGTACTGCTGCATGTCCATCGTCTGCCCCTCCAGCATCCTGTGGGTTCCCTGCACGATCGGACTCAGTACCGTATTCATCGTTCCGAGCACCAGCGTCGGGAAGAGCATGATGCAGATGCCGATGGCAAACGGACGCAGCAGCGGATAGACATCCACGGGTTCGGCACGGGCGAGTGACTGCCAGACCCGCACGGCCACATAGAACAGGGCACCGAGTCCGGCCAGACCTTTACCTACCGCCATCATGTCCCCGCACAAGGGCATCATCTCCTGATACAGGCTTTCCAGTATGGTATGGAGATTGGAAAATCAACGGAATAACAAAACCATAGGCTACCAGTATTTGGAGGTTTCACTTCCGTAGAGCGCCAGTACGCGGTCCAGATCGTTCTTCTTCCGGGCACGGAGGATACTCACGGCAATGTTCCGGTTCGTATAATAGTTCACCAGGTTGCGGTAGCGGCGCATGCTGACATGACAGCCGTCCACCACATCCATCCGGTCCTTGTCCGTCATCGAGAGGGTGCTGACATTGATGACCTGTCTCAGGTCCTGCAGCACGCCGTTGCTCTCTTCCAGCAGCCGGGTGTACCCGAAAGCGATGGCGTCCAGTTCCTGCGGGGAAAAATTCTTGTCGCCCAGCATCTTCCGGAAGTTCGTCACATAGATTTCCGAAACATCGCCGACCATCAGGATGATTTCACTGACCTTGCGGGCATCCTTCACCAGGTTGTTCACGGATTTCAGCGCATCGTAGTATTTCTTGTACTGCTGGTAGATCTTCACTGTTTCCGCAAAGTTCTGTGCGGTATTGGTGGCCGTTGCGGAAGTGTGCACGATATTGTCCGACATGTTGATGATGCTCTGGGCCAGGTTGCCCGGATCGGTCACCACCCATTGTGCCCGGACTTCTCCGGCCAGCAGCAGGGCTCCCATGCCCAGCAGGAGAACCGCTCTTCTCATGGCTTCACCTCCTTCCTTACATAATCCCCGTTCGGGAGAAGGTCAGTATGTCGGCCGCCTCGTTGTAGGCGACATCGATGCGGTAGCCGGTGTTGATGAACAGGTTCCCGTCCTCTTCCACCAGCAGGTAGGTTTCCGGCTTCAGTTTTCTCGTCCTGCCGCTTCTGGAAAACACCGTCACCTTGTAGGCATCCCCTTCCTTATAGATAAGGACGTCCGGCTTGCCTTCCACACTGCTCCATGAACCGCAAAGGCGGTCACAGTTTCTGTTTCCGCTGCAGCTCTGGAGCAGCAGCGTTGCCGCCCCGACCAGGCAGGCGGCCAGTCTGTACAACTGTCTGTTTTTCATGTCTTGTCTTTTCATGATGTTGTTCTTATTTTGCCATCTGTTCAGAGTCCCTTCCCGCGTCCTTTCGGTTTGGCGACAACCGGTATATGGGCTTTCCGGCAAGGCTGCCGATTGCGTAACGGACGTGAAGCGGCTCCGTTTCCCGGGTTTGCCTTTTGCCGGTCATCCCCGCCATCCGTTCCTCCAGTTTCCTGCAGGCTGTCTGCGCCTGCTTTTGTCTGACGGTGTCGGAAGCACTCCGGTCTATAGCGTACCTGACCAGAAAAGAAGGTGTCACAAACGGGTTTTCCACATGTTCGGGATCGGCTTCCAGTGTCTTCAGTTTCAGCCATTCTTCATGCAGCCGGTCCAGATACGCAGCGGGCGGCGGGTACAGAGCGTTCGAAGACCTGCTCTACGGCCGGGTCAGCCTGGCATCCACTTCAAGGATATCGGGCACGGAACCTTTCCGCCTCTGCTGCCTGTATTCCTCCGGATCCATGTCCTCCAGCTGCCGGTACAGTTCGTAGTCTTTGGAAAAGCCGTAGTGTTCACGATATCCCGCGGAATATCCCAGCCGTTCATCAGGGACCAGTAGAAGCACTCCACGATTTCGCTGCGTTTCTGCGGGTCGGTTTCAAAGGGTCATTCATGGTTGTCTTGGTTTAACAGGTTACTGTTTCTGGCGGCTTTCCTACGGTTGGCCAGCTGCCTGACAGCCAGCTGCAGATTGCCGTCCAGTTCTTCCGTCAGCTTCTGAAGTTCCAGCTTTTCCGATTCTTCCGTCGTATAGATGGCGTATTCCTCCTCGCTGACCTCGGTGGCATATACGGCCGAATGGGTACCTCCCAGTCCGATCCATACTTCACGGTAGATACGTCCGGGGTGGTTGGCCTGGTTGATGGACAGGATCTGCCCCGTTCCTTGTCGGTCAGCCCCAGGAGTTTCTGGATATGATCGAACTTGTTCATGTATTTCCGCTGGTCCAGCAGGATCTTGCAGTCGCTGTTGTTGATGATGGCTTCCTTCACGACGGGCGAACTGATGATATCGTCCACTTCCTGCGTGACCACCACTGCCTCACCGAAATACTTTCTGACGGTCTTGAACAAATACTTGATATACCCACTCATATTGGCGGACATCAGCGCCTTCCAACACTCTTCAATCAATATCATCTTACGGATGCCTTTCAGACGGCGCATCTTGGCGATGAAGGTTTCCATGATGATGAGTGTGACCACAGGCAAAAGGACCTTGTGGCTGCTGATGTTGTCCAACTCGAATACGATGAAGCGCTTTTCGGTCAGGTCCAGTTCCTCTTCCGAATTCAGCAGGAAATCGTAGTCACCGCCCCGGTAGAAGGGTTCCAGTACGTTCAGGAAACCGTCTATGTCAAATCCTTTCACGCACTTTCTTTTCCTCAACCACCCGGCGATAATCGTCCCGCACGAACTCGTAGAAGCCGTTGAAATCGGGTTTCAGCGTCCGGTCTTCGGCAATCCTGCGGATATAGGCATTGACCGCACCCGAGAGCGCCACCTCTTCCGAACGTTTCGGGGTTTCATCCTCACGCTTCCAGAGCGTAAGTATCAGGGTCTGGATGCTCTCACGCTTTTCTACGTCATACTGCCGGGTTTCCGAATAGAACGGATTGAAGGCGATGGGCTTGTCTTCCTCATAGGTCAGGTAGATGCCGTCCTCCCCACGGGTCCGGTTGTGGATCAGGTTACAGAGTCCCTGGTAGCTGTTTCCGGTATCCACCAGCAGGATATGGGATCCTTGTTCGTAATATTGCCGGACAAGGTGGTTCGTGAAGAAGGACTTGCCGCTTCCCGAAGGTCCGAGTATGAACTTGTTGCGGTTGGTGATGATTCCCTTCCGCATGGGCAGGTCGCTGATGTCCAGGTGGACCGGAACACCGCTCCGGCGGTCTGCCATGCGGATGCCGAACGGACTGGGAGAGCTGCGGTAGTTCGTCTCCGAGGCAAACAGGCAGACGGCCTGCTCCAGGAAGGTATGGAAACTTTCCTCGGCCGGAAAGTCACCGGCATTTCCGGGAATGCCCGACCAGTAGAGTACGGGGGTGTCAACCGTGTTGTGACGGGGGACGCAGCCCATCAGGCAAGCTGGCTTCCGGTATCGTTCTTGATGCGCCGGAGTTCCTCGCCGTCATCCGCCCAGGCCAGCACGTTGCAGTGGCAGCGTACGGGAAGCAGTCCTTGGGTATGGGCTTCGTCCAGAAACATTTCCGTCCATTCATGGTTGACGGCATTGCTCCGGCTGTACCTGGACAGGGACAGCATGTTGCGTGAAGTCTTTTCCATGCGTTGCAGGATTTCCTGGGCATCGTCAATGAACACATACTGAGAATAGATGTGGTTACACGAAAGCAGCAGCCCGACAGGAGCGGCGAACGAAAGCATGCAGTCACTGCGGTCGGTGGACAGACGCTCATAGCGTCTGTCCGTAGCCACGCTTGCGGGCAGGTCCTCCGTATCGGAAAGGACATGCAGGCAGAGGCGTTTGTCACGACCCTCATCCGCCCGGGATCGAGGCAGATGTCTTGCAATACGGGAGGTCTGTCTTCCATTTCCAGGGCCAGGTACCTTTCGAACAGCCCGGGAGCGTCTTCCGTACCGACCAGTTCTTCCGTCCTCAACCGTTTCATCCGAACATGGCCGGAATCGTTCATGATACGTTCGAACTGCTCCACGGCTTCGAGGAACTTCACCACGGCATCCCAGTCCGTGATTTCCTTGGGGAGGATGTATCCCCGGCACAGGGTGCTGAAGTCGCTCCGGCGGCGGGTCGCTCACGCGTGGTCTTGGTCAGGTACAGGAAACAGCGGTGCTGCAGATAGGGGCGCTCGTTGAAATGGCCGGCATAGCTCCGGGACAGGAAGCTTTCTGCAACGTCTCCCTCCGCAGAGTAGCTTTCCCGGGTGAACCAGTCCTGCTTGTACACGACCGAAAAGGCGGGAAGCACCTTGATGGCCTTCACCCAGGTGCCGTGCATGGCCTCGTACTCGGCGGATGTCACGGTATAGAGTTCGGGCAGCTCCACTTCATAGGCCACCGTAATGTCGCCATCCTGCTGACGATGCAGTTGTTCTCCACGGCCAGGATCGAAAGCGGCTTTCCAACTCAGCGATTTTCAATACGCTTCTCATTTCTTCTTTTCTTCTTGGGGGTTAATAGGCTTCTTATCCGGCGGCGGACAGTCAGGTAGCGGGGATGGCTTTTTCGGCCAGCGCTTCATCAGTCCGTGTTCCCCGTACCGGGCATTCAGGCGGAAGGTCATCCATACGGTCAGCGAACCGGAGAAGGCCCCGAACGTGAGGCAGACCCACTGGCTGACACCGGCCATATAGAGGATGACCACCACCAGAAAGACCGATACAAGACCGCCGGCAAAAATGAACAGGTACTGTGACTTCAGTCCCTTGAACTCAATCGGGCGTCCGGCGCCCTTGTTGATGCGGTACTCCATGGATTAAAGGAAGAATGAGCGGAGAATGGTGGCTGCCACAATCAGGAAGATGCAGGCGAAGAACCAGCTCGCCGCCGTCTTGGACGTATCCGGATCACCGCTGCTGAACTTGCCGTAGGTCTTGATGCCGCCCACCAGACCGAGAACGGCACCGATGGCATAGCAGAGCTTGGTGGCGGGGTCGAAATACGAAGTCATGAGGCTGGTGGCCTCGTTGATGCCGGCCAGACCCTGGCCCTGTGCAAAAAGACCGGCTGTGAACAGCACGCTGAATACGGATAAGAGGATTCTTTTTCTCATGGTAGAATCGTTTTGAGGTTTGACATAAATTTGATTTCGGTGACAAATATATCAGTAAAGGAAAGCGGTTGGACAGGTGTGTCATTAGATGGCACCGGATGGCATCAGATGGCGCATGGTCAGATATATTTCCGCCATCCGTCCGCAGGGTTTTCGTTTTCTTTCGGGGGAAGCGGCTTGGGATTTCCGTCTTCATCCAGATACCTGTCCAGAAGTTCGTCCACCATTTTTGCGTTTTCCGCATTGGACGTGAAAATGTCAATCAGGTTGCTCTGCTGGATGGAGAATACAATACGGGCTGCCTGCAGGGCCTTTTCCTCACCGACCTCTCCCTTGCGGGCCAGGTATTCCCCCAGCGTTTCCATATCCCTGCTCGAAAGGACCGGCGAAACGGATTCCACATCGGGGTTCCCGGCATCCAGCTCTTCCTGCTCTTGCAGCAGGAGTTTCATCTTTTCAAGGGCAAGATTGCATTCTACCTCTTCCTGTTCCACATTCTCCTCTTCCCCGATGAAGTTCTTTTCAAGGGGCTGGCTCATGAAAGGGGCAGCCGTCTTGCCGGCATTCTCGTCCAGGTAGACGTAACGGGTGCTTCCCATCACCTCATCCTCAGAAGCTACAGCCCCCGTTCCGGAGGCTTCCGGCTTTTCTTTTTCACGGGTGGCTTTCCATAAAGCAAGGTGCAGACGGTTTCGATACGTGTCCGCCAGCAATACACGCTGTACAGCAGATAAACGATGCATACAATCCGGACACACAGGTATATCAGTCTTCCATATCAGAATGATTTTTGGGTATTGCGACGAAATAGCTCGTCAAGTTCTTCACTATAAGTATCCAGATGATGCGTCAGCACATTGTCCAGAAAAGCGGGTATAGTCATATCTGCATTAAAAATGGGAAGTGCACGGGCCAATCTTTGATAGATTTCGTAACTGATATAGGTCTGCCGCTTTTGGACAGTTTTTTTTCGTTCCAAAAACTGCGTCCGATACAGGTCCAGCCTTTCATCCATATTCGGGTCGCTGTGTACCGCTTTGCGTAACTTCTTCTGCTCACGTTTTTCCGCCTCTTGCACTTCATTTTCTGATTCTCTGGAAGGTAGATTTTCAATGCTGCCTGTCTCTGGTTTGGCACATGAGATGGACTCATTGGCCATCATGTCCTTCAGGGCATCTTCATTCACCTTGAATATTTCTCTTTTCTTTGCCATAGTTTTTATCCGGGAAAAATGATACGTTCCATTTCCTGCGCAAATGCTTCCAGTCTGCTGTCTTTTAGGAGAATTTCAGAAGGAGGAAGCAAGGTGCAGCGGAAATGCTGTCTGGACAAGGGAGTCATCTCCTTGTTAAATCGCTCAAGGTCAGGAAGCACGGTATCGAACACCTTCAATCCCATACGAGATATGATGGTATTGTACATCACAAAGAGTTCCTTGGACGTACGGCTGTCCATGCGGTTCCAGAACAGACGTATGTCTTTCAAGGGAGCATTCGGATGCTGGCCAATGAAATCCTGCACGGTCGAAACAAAGGAAAGACTGCTCTGCATGACCATCCGGTCTTTCACGATGGGGGTGAAAATAAAATCCATGTTCATGACGGACTCGAACACTCCACGGGAATTGACCGTACCGGGAAGGTCGAAGAATATCAGGTCATAATCACCTTCCAGCCTGCCGGGAATCTTTGCGGCCTCTTCCGGAGTAGAAGTGACTATCGGATAGGCCTTGCGAGTGCTGTTCTCAAACTGGCGGCAGAAAAGCCGCTGGTGATACTCGCTCTTTTCCAGGTTCTTCAAATCCCTTCCCCGTAGTTTGTCCAGGCTAAACTGGGGATAGTCACAGTCAACAACTGCAACATTCAACCCTTTTACATAATTGAAATAACTGGCAAGTACTATCGTTACCGTGGACTTGCCCACACCGCCTTTCTGGTTACTGAAGGCGACAAGAATCGGACGTTTGTTCATTCCTTTTCGTTTTTGGGGTTAATATTCACTTTCTCTCTTTTTGTTACTCCACATGTACTACCCGGTAATCTCGTATAG
>ENA-OQIC01001047-OQIC01001047.1-human-gut-metagenome-genome-assembly--contig:-NODE-1047-length-10459-cov-2.127274_pt1 | contig 10459 bp, 11 predicted proteins | sample MGYA00242572_ERZ504736 | MGnify/ENA primary metagenome ERZ504736 (study PRJEB26092, sample SAMD00036201) | human gut metagenome | host: Homo sapiens | study: EMG produced TPA metagenomics assembly of... | reverse complement strand
CGCCGGAGTTCCGCGAGATCTCGAAGGCCAGCCAAGCGGCGAAATCGTCGACGACGACCTCGATTTCTACGGACTGCGTGAATACGAGCCAGGCGACGACGTACGCAACGTGCACTGGCTCAGCTCCGCAAAAACAGGCGCACTGATGATCCGTCAATACGAGGCGACCCGACGCACCGACACCGCATTGACCATCAGCGTGAACCCGACGACTATGTGAGCTCCGACGAATTCGAGCTGGCGGTATCCGTCCATGCCTCCATCGGCGTGCAATGCCTGCTCCAAAACCGACCGGTGACCTCACACGCGGGAACCGAACACATCATGCCACGCAACTCCACGGAATTCCTTGACGGCTGCAGCGCCATCTCCCCCGATATCAGCGACAATCCGAATCTGGTGCAAACCACCCTCGCCCATGCCCCCGACTCATCGTTCTACTACATCACCGTCGGCAGGCTCAAAAACATCGACGAAATCAAACACATGGCGCTCGCACTCCCCCGATCCGCAACCTGCGTGGTACTGCAAACCGCCATCGGACAGCCACGCGCCATCAAACGATACGCCGATTTCACCTTGGCGACCGTAGGAAACCTAGACGATCTCCCAATGATCATGGGGGTACTGGAATGAGCACCACAGGACTTCCACCCACAACACCAACACCGGCGACACCGGCCGCACCACCGGATTCGGCAACACCTTCACCGGAACCGGCACCGGCTCATGGGCCGACTCCACACACTCCGTCATCTGGATGTCACGAGACGGCAAATCACAGGCACTCCCCTACCTACGCCGGACACGCGCCTCGCAATACGCAAGCCTGCTCGTCGCAGCCCTACTCACCTCGCCGCCGCCAGCAACCTCATCGACGTCTACGGATCGGCCGCATCCTGGGCGCTCGCCGCCATTCCGGCCACCATCATCGGATCTCTCGTGGCGCTCGCAGGCACGGTTCCGGCACTTCGTCTCTGGTGGCAGATGCTGTTCATGGCCGTCGCCCAGCTGGTTGTCGGCCCTGTACTGTTCCTCAACGACACCACCATCGCCCATATTGTTCCGACCTTACGCACGCTTACACAAGGCTGGATGAACATGCTCGGATCGTTCAAATTCATTCTGTCGGTCGAACCTCCTACCGGTACCGCCGATGGCTGTTTGCTGGCCGTATGGACCATCTGCCTGTGGTTTGCGCTACTGACCGGCATTTTCGCAGTGACTGAAGATGGCCGATTCACCATGATCGCCATTATTCCCGTTACCGCCAATCTTGCGATTTGCGCGCTGCTCGGCTCATCTTCCGGCTATTACCGCATGTTCGTAGGCACCATAATGGCGCTCACATTGGTGATTTGGATCAGCGCACGTTGGAAATTACTGGAATTGGGACGTTGGCTCAGTTCCGTCGTGATCGTGGTGCTTTCCGTCGCATTGGCGATTGGCGGATGCCTCGTCGTCGATCAGGACCGCACCATTCTGCGCGACCATTATGATCCGCCGCTTAGCCCGTACAATTACACCAGTCCGTTAAGCGGCATGCGCTCGTACATTACAAACAGTAAGGACGACGTGCTCCTCACCGTCGAAAACCTGCCCGCTGGATCAAGCGTGCGACTAGCGGTCATGGACCGTTTCGACGGCAACGTATGGAATCTGTCCGACTCCACCATGTCATCGGACTCCTCCAATTACCGACGTGTCGGCACCTCCATCACCAACAATGCCGAAGGCAAGAAATTCACCGCCACATTCACCGTGGACAAAGGACTCAGCGACTACTGGCTGCCCATGGCCGGAGCCGCATCCAGCGTGACATTCGACAACAGCGAAAACTCCGACTCGTTCTACTACAACAGCGACACCATGTCGGCCATCTACCCTCACGCACCTCCGAAGGTCTCACCTACACGGAAACCGGCATCATGCCAACGGTTCCCACCGACAAACAGATCGCCAAAACAGACGCGGCCGCCATCAGCCAGCCAAAAGCCGAAGATGTGCCCGACTGCGTAGACAAACTCGCCACAGCCATCGCCGGAGGCCAATCCAAAGGCGGCGAAGCGGCCCAGGCCTTAGCCGAAAAGCTCAAAGAATCCGGTTGGTTCTCACACGGATTAAGCGGCGACTACCCGTCAACCGCAGGCCACGGCAACTACCGCATCGACCAACTGCTCGCCGGAACGGCCATGGTCGGAGACAGTGAACAATACGCCTCCGCCATGGCATTGATGGCACGCAGCCTAGGTCTTCCCAGCCGTGTGGTACTCGGATTCCTGCCAAAAGACGACGAAGGTGAAATCAGCGAAAGCCGCACCGAAGAACAAGGAACAACCACCATCACGAAATTCACCGGCAACGACGTGACCGCATGGGTGGAAATCAAACTGGACGGCTACGGTTGGGTGGCATTCTATCCAACGCCAAAGGAAACCAAAAGTCCCCGACGAAAACCAGAACCTCACCCCACCGAATCCGCAAACCCTGGTACGCCAGCCCCCGGTACCACTCACCGACCCGCTACGCGACGACACCCAGGCCAAAGGCAAGTCCTCAATCGGCGGAAGCATGGCCGACGAAACCTCAGCCAACCTGTTCTGGCAGCATTTCGGCAGAATCGCAAGAAAAGTAGCCATCTACGGAAGCCCTCTATGGACGCTGCTCATCATATGCGGTCTCCTGCTCGCCATCAAAGCGATCGCACTGGCACGATCAAGAAAACACGGCAGCACGCAGCAGCGTGTGGCAGCCGGCTGGCAATCGGTCGCCGCGCTCGCACGGCAAAGCGGACTCGACATTCGAGGCACACGCAGCGAACAGGCGGTTTCGATCGCGAATCAGATGGATATTTCCCGCGAGACCTTGCTCGCTTTGGCGCGCAAGCCGATTACGCGGCCTTCTCCGGTAATTTCGTCAACGAAGAGCATGTGCAGCAATATTGGCGCGATATTGCGCAGGAACGCAAGTACATGCTCAAGTCATTGCCGACGTTACGCCGATGGCGTGCCAAACTTTCGCTTGCCGACGTTTTCCACTTCCGCAGCAACCGCAGCGGGCGGAACAACGGCAGCGATCGGAAGCACAATCGTAAGAAAGGACGGGACTCATGATCTTCCGTAGCATCGAGGCCGGCCTGAATAGCAATGTCGGGTGCAAAAGAAAAAACAACCAAGACAACGCTCTCGCCAGCCGTGGCGTATATGTCGTATGCGATGGCATGGGCGGCGGCAAAGGCGGCGAGCGGGCCAGCGCACAGGTGGCGGCATGTTTCTCGCAGCTTGCCGAACAGCCGTCGCGCAACCGTACGTCCATCGAACATGCGTTGAGCCAATCGCAGCAACAGGTGCTCGAACTTGGCCAGGAGCTTGGCGGCATCGCCGGAACCACCATCACCGGCGTGGTGCTGCCGACTCGCGTTGAAGATAGCGTGCATGAACAAGCCATCGATGAGTACTGCTACGTCATCAATGTCGGAGATTCACGCACCTACCATATGCGCGCCGATGCGGAAGGCCATTGGATGGCGGAGTCGCTGACCCGGATCACACGTGACCATTCCGAACGGCAGAACGCCATCGACACCGGCGAAATGCTACCGGACGAGGCGAACCGATGCATACCGCGCAATATCATCACCCAATGCGTCGGCGCTCCTGACGGCATTCAGCCGGACTGGTATGCGGCGCGCTCCACGGGACGTTTCATCATCTGCTCGGATGGCCTGCACGCGCAGATCGATCGGGAACTGCTCGCCGATGTGGCAGCCTCATATGGCGATCCGCAAGTCGCCGCGGATATGCTGGTGCAGTCCGCGCTCGACGCGGGCGGCAACGACAACGTCACCGTGATTGTGCTTGATATATGCGGCAAATCATCGGATTATTCGGCAAATGACGATTGGAACGTCAGCAAAATCGACGATCACGAGGATATCGGCGATTTACAGGAAAGCACATTGCAAACGTTACGTGCCGTCCAATAATGCGCATGTTCTCGCAATGACAATCGTCAATAATCGGATTTGTCACGTTATATCAGCGTATTCAATACAATATTTACAGAACACGAGATAAGGAGATCATGATGGTCGATTTCGATGCCGCGGTGGCGGCCGTGCAGGATCCGAACGCAGATCCCGTGTTTCTGGCGAAAATCGCTTACGAAAATCCGGAATTCGGCGCGAATGTGGTTGCCAATCCGCGTGCGTACCCAGGCCTGAAGCGTTGGGTCGCCCAGTTCGGCGACGACGCGCACGACAGCAGCTGGTCGCGATGGGGTGGCCGGTTCCACAGGACGGAATCATGCAGCAGGAGGCCGAGACGGCTTCTGAACAGACGCAATACCAGATGCCAAGCGAACAGGCGCAATACCAGCAGCCGCAGCAATCATCGGAAGTGCAATATCAGGCGCAGCACCAGCCGCCGGCAACCCAGCAATGCCAGCCTGAGCCGTTTGCGGCAACACCTGCATCGAATATGGCGAACGATGCTTCGACGGAATACGTCGACCCATATACCAACCCGCAGACCTGTCTGAAGTGGCTGATTTTTCGCCGATTCAGCGCAAGAGCCAGTCGCGTCGAATGCTGGTTTCACCGCAGAATTGGCCATGACCACGGAAGATCAGATGCTGATGGCTGAAATCGCAAGCAAAGCTCCGGAGCTGCACCCCTTCCTTGCGCGCAATCCGCATATCTACGGATCTGCTCAACTGGCTTGCCAGTCTCAATGATTCCGCCATCAACGCAGCCATCCGTCTGCGACGGTAACCCTTGGTAGAACTTGGCAAAAGCCCGACGAAAGCCGCCAAACAAGGCCTAATAAGGCCTAATAAAAGCCGCTTGCATTGGTAAGCTTTCGTACCATAATATGTTCGTTGCGCCGTCATCCTCATTTATGGATTGACGACGCAACATGTATCGCGGCGCGAAGGAAATCAGCGCTGTTCGAAAGTGAAGAACTGGTCTCCGATACGCACCGTGCAAGGCGCGTCAAGCTTCATCGGCTTGCGTTCGACCTTGATCTCCTCATTGCCTTGAATGATGTACGTGCCGTTGAGCGAACCGTAATCCTCGATCCACAATACGCCATCCTGATCGAAGCTGATCGCCGCATGATTGCGTGAGATGGTGCGCGTCGGATCCTCCAACTTCACGAATTTCGCACCTTCCGGCACTTCAGCGGAAGGCTTGCGTCCCAGCAGCACACCCATATCGACGATCACTTCCTGGCCGGTCTGCTCGTTGTAAAGCACATACTCCAGCCTCGGCTGCTTCATGGTGAATGCCGAAGAGAGCACCGTGCCATCCCAGTCGATGTCATCATCGTCATTGACCGGTTCGACGTCGGACGGTTCCAGCGCTGCGGCAGCCTGTTCCACCGGCTGTATGTTCGCCGCATACGATTCCGCGGATTCCTGCACATTTTCCAATGCTTGGAATGCTTGGGATTCCGGTGATTCGTATGTTGGCTGCGATGTTGGCTGCGACTGCGCAGCCTCCGCCATGGCGGGCTCAACGAGAGAAGACATTACTGTGGCATCATCGTCATACCAACCTGGTTCAGGTGGAGGCGGATATGGAAGAAAGCTCATACCTTCATTGTAATTTGCCATGCGATTTTGCGATGAAGATATCCGCTCTGCAATACGTACGGTTCCGCAATAGGCTGACTGTTGTCGTAGGGATCGCAGCAACTGCAGTTCCGCATTAAAAATAGTTCCGCATTAAAAAATGGGGATCAGCTGTTTCCAGCCAATCCCCATTCATGTATTGAGATGATTTCAGACGTTATGCCATTCCATCATCGCTTTTCGGATCACAGGGTGTCGCCCAAATCCATCTGACCGCCATTGTCGTCCAGGAAGTCATCCGGATTGAAGTCGTCGCCGAGCTTCAGATCTCCGAAGTCGATGTTCGAGAAGTCGACTTCGGACAGATCGGCGTCGCCGAAGGCGGCATCGGACTCGTCGCCACCCAAACCGAAGTTCGGTAGATGGTGTCGCGAATGGCCTTGTCAGGCTCGACCACGGCGTTACGGTAACGGGCAAGGCCGGTACCTGCCGGGATGAGCTTACCGATGATGACGTTCTCCTTGAGGCCCTTGAGGTCATCGACCTTCTGGCTCAGAGCGGCTTCGGTAAGCACGCGGGTGGTCTCCTGGAAGGAAGCCGCGGACAGCCAGGAATCGGTTGCCAGCGAGGCCTTGGTGATGCCCATCAGCTCCGGACGACCGGCAGCAGGCTTGCCACCTTCCTTCACGGCCTTCATATTGGCGGCCTTGAAGCGGGCCTGATCCACCAGTCACCCGGAAGAAGGTCGGTATCGCCGGAATCGATCACCGTGATACGACGCAGCATCTGGTGCACGATGACCTCGATGTGCTTATCGTGGATATCCACGCCCTGGGAGCGGTACACGGTGTGCACTTCCTCCACAATGTTCACCTGGGCAGCACGCGGGCCGAGGATGCGCAGGATCTTCTTAGGATCGACGGAGCCTTCGATCAGCTGGGTGCCAGCTTCGACATGATCGCCGTCCTTGACCATCATCGGGGCGCGACGGGTCACCGGGTAGGCGATCGGCTCGACGGAATCGTCGTCCGGCTTCAGGATGACCTGACGGCCGCGCTCGGTGTCTTCCACCTTGACCACGCCAGCGAACTCTGCGATCGGGGCCTCACCCTTCGGAGTACGGGCTTCGAAAAGCTCGGTAACACGAGGGAGACCCTGGGTGATATCGGATGCGGAAGCAACGCCACCGGAGTGGAAGGAACGCAGCGTCAGCTGGGTACCAGGCTCGCCGATGGACTGTGCGGCCACGATGCCAACGGCCTCGCCGACATCCACCAGCTTGTTGGTGGCCAGCGACCAGCCATAGCACTTGGCGCACACGCCGCGCTTGGATTCGCAGGTAAGCACGGAACGGGCCTTGACCTCTTCCACGTCGTGGGCAACAAGATCGTTGAGCACGTCCATGGACAGCGCGTCACCGGCCTTGTACAGCACGGTCTCGCCGTCGGCGGGATCGATCACGTCGGTTGCGAGCAGACGGGAGTACGGACCGCCATCGGCGGCCTTGACCAGATGCAGGTTGCCTTCAGCATCACGCTCGCCGACCTTCATCGTCAGGCCACGCTTGGTGCCGCAATCCTCTTCGCGCACGATTACGTCCTGGGAAACGTCCACCAGACGACGGGTCAGGTAGCCAGACTCTGCGGTACGCAGTGCGGTATCGGCCAGACCCTTACGTGCACCGTGCTGGGAGATGAAGTATTCCAGCACGGACAGGCCGTCACGGTAGTTGGACTTCACCGGTCGAGGAATGATCTCGCCCTTCGGGTTGGCCACGAGGCCTCGCATGCCTGCGATCTGGTTGATCTGCATCATGTTTCCTCGCGCACCGGACTGCACGATGATAGCCAGGTTGTTCTTGGAGTCGAAGTGTTCCTCGACCGCCTCAGAAACCTCGCTGGTGCACTTGGTCCACAGGTCGATGAGTTCCTGACGGCGCTCCTCTTCGGTGAGCATACCGATTTCGTAGTTCTCGTTGACCTTGTCGCTTCGGCTTCGTACTTCTCGATGTACTCGTCGCGCTCGGACGGCTGGATAACGTCGGAGAACGCGAAGGACACACCGGACCACGGTGCGCGGGTGAAGCCATATCCTTCAGCGCGTCCAGCGTTGCCGCCACCTGTGCGGTGGAGTAACGGGTTGCGATGTCGTCGACGATCTTGCTCAGACGCTTCTTCGGAGCCTGATCGTTCACGAACGGGTAATCCACCGGCAGCGTGCTGTTGAACAGAATACGGCCATAGGAGGTTGCGAAAAGCACGGAACCATCATGGAAGCGCTCTTCCTTCACCACGGCCGGGCTGCCCGGTTCCGGATCGACGACTTCGATTTCGCTCGGCTCCCAGCCTTCGGCAGCACAAAGTCTTCCGGAAGGCGGATAAGCACCTTGGCCTGCATGTCGATCTCATGCTTGTCGAGGGCCATTTCGGCCTCTTCCAGCGAGGAGAACACGCGGCCCTGACCCTTGGCACCGTCGATGACGGTGGTCAGGTAGTACAGACCGAGGATCATATCCTGGCTCGGCATGGTCACGGTGTGGCCGTCAGCCGGCTTCAGAATATTGTCGGAAGCCATCATCAGGGAGCGTGCTTCAGCCTGGGCTTCAGCGGACAGCGGCAGGTGGACTGCCATCTGATCGCCATCGAAGTCGGCGTTGAATGCGGCGCAGGCAAGCGGCGGCAGGTGGATGGCCTTGCCTTCCACCAGAATCGGCTCGAATGCCTGAATACCCAGACGGTGCAACGTAGGTGCACGGTTCAGGAGCACCGGATGCTCGGCGATGACCTCTTCGAGCACGCCCCACACTTCGGAGTCGCCGCGGTCCACGAGACGCTTGGCGCTCTTCATGTTCTGGGCATAGTTGAGGTCGACAAGGCGCTTGATGACGAACGGCTTGAACAGCTCGAGGCCATCGGCTTCGGCAGACCGCACTGGTGCATGCGCAGGGACGGACCGACCACGATCACGGAACGGCCGGAATAATCCACACGCTTACCGAGCAGGTTCTGACGGAAACGACCCTGCTTACCCTTGAGCATGTCGCTCAGGGACTTCAGCGGACGGTTCGAAGCGCCGGTGACCGGGCGGCCACGACGACCGTTGTCGAACAGGGAATCGACGGCTTCCTGCAGCATGCGCTTCTCGTTGTTGAGCATGATTTCAGGAGCGCCGAGCTCGATCAGTCGCTTCAGACGGTTGTTACGGTTGATCACACGACGGTAGAGGTCGTTGAGATCGGAAGTGGCGAAACGGCCACCGTCGAGCTGCACCATCGGGCGCAGATCCGGCGGAATAACCGGAATCACGTCGAGCACCATGGCCTCCGGCTTGTTACCGGTGGTCAGGAAGGCGTTGACGACCTTCAGACGCTTCAGGCGCGGGCCTTGCGCTGGCCGGTACCGGTGTCGATCTCTTCGCGCAGCTGCTTGGAAGCGGCTTCAAGATCGAAGTCCTGCAGGCGCTTCTTAATGGCTTCGGCGCCCATGCAGCCTTCGAAGTAATCGCCGTAGCGGTCTTCCATCTCACGCCACAGGTCGACGTCGCCTTCCATGTCGCCCGGCTTCAGGTTCTTGAAGCGGTCGAACACGGCGCTCAGACGCTGGATCTGCTCGTCGAAACGAACGCGGATGGCGGCCATTTCACGCTCGGCGCTGTTGCGCAGCTTGGCGCGTGCGGAGCCCTTGGCTTCGCCTTCGGCCTCAAGTTCAGCCAGATCGGCTTCGACCTTCTTGGCACGTTCTTCGATTTCCGCGTTGCGGCGCTTCTCCAAGTTGGCGATATCGTTGTCGAACTCGTCCTGCAGACCCGGAAGATCCTCATGACGCTGTTCCTCATCGACGCTGGTGACCATGTAGGCGGCGAAGTAGATGACCTTTTCCAGATCCTTCGGAGCGATGTCCAGCAGGTAGCCCAAACGGGACGGAACACCCTTGAAGAACCAGATGTGGGTCACCGGAGCGGCAAGCTCGATATGGCCCATGCGCTCACGACGAACACGGCTCTTGGTGACTTCCACACCGCAGCGTTCGCAGACGATGCCCTTGAAGCGCACGCGCTTGTACTTGCCGCAGGCGCATTCCCAGTCGCGGGTAGGTCCGAAGATCTGCTCGCCGAACAGGCCGTCTTTCTCCGGTTTCAGGGTACGGTAGTTGATGGTTTCAGGCTTCTTGACCTCACCGTGGCTCCAGTTACGGATATCGTCGGCGGTGGCCAGGCCAATCCTCAGTTTGTCAAATGCGTTGACGTCCAGCACTCTATTGTCCTGTCTATCGATTCTTAATGCTTAATCACGTTTCATCAGGCTGGTCGCGCCGCGCTGTCAGGCAACGCGACAGCCTTGGGATCACTGGAATTCAGGTTCTTCCACAACCTGGTCTTCCTTGGCGGCCGCGTCAGGACGTGCGCCAATGTTGAAGCCCAAATCGTCGGAGGAAGTAGACGGATCATCGTCCTCGTCCTTCATGTCAATGGCCACGCCTTCGGCGTTGAGCACTTCGACGTTCAGAGACAGGGACTGCATTTCCTTAAGCAGCACCTTGAAGGATTCCGGAATGCCTGCCGGCGGCAGGTTGTCGCCCTTCACGATGGCGCCGTAGACACGCACGCGGCCGTCGACGTCATCGGACTTGGTGGTCATCATTTCATGCAGCGTGTAGGCGGCGCCATAGGCCTCGAGGGCCCACACTTCCATCTCGCCGAAACGCTGGCCACCGAACTGAGCCTTACCGCCCAACGGCTGCTGGGTGATCATGGAGTACGGGCCAGTGGAACGCGCGTGGATCTTGTCGTCGACCAGGTGGTGCAGCTTCAGCATGTACATGTAGCCAACGGAGATCGCTTCGGATACGGTTCGCCGGTACGGCCGTCGAACAGCACAGCCTTGCCG
>ENA-OQIC01001046-OQIC01001046.1-human-gut-metagenome-genome-assembly--contig:-NODE-1046-length-10460-cov-1.098035_pt1 | contig 10460 bp, 19 predicted proteins | sample MGYA00242572_ERZ504736 | MGnify/ENA primary metagenome ERZ504736 (study PRJEB26092, sample SAMD00036201) | human gut metagenome | host: Homo sapiens | study: EMG produced TPA metagenomics assembly of... | reverse complement strand
CTCACCTGGGTGCCTTTGGCCTCCCGCCCTTTTTCCCTGATTACGGCCGCTGCCCCGTAGACGATGACAGCAGCGGCCAGAGCTGACAGGATCCATGCCTTTTGGACCGTTACCCTTGTCCTTCTTTGGTATTTTCTTCTTATCGCTCTGGCTCTGCTTCTGTTCATCTTACTATCTCCGTTTTCCTTCCATTGTCTGTTCTATAATGTTCTTCATCATATCCTCGTTCAGCTGACCGCTGGCATAACCGAATACATTCCCGTCCCTGTCAATCATGAATGTGGTCGGGTAGGAATAAATGCCGTATGCGCTGAACAGCTCGCCCGTTGTATCCATAAGCACCGGATATGTGTATCCGTTCTCATCCAGGAATTCCTTGATTCCTTCTTCTGACTTTTCATTTCCATATCCCGGTCCTGCCACTCCCAGTACGATAAGGCGTCATCCCCCTCCGTATCATAGGTCTCATATATTTTCTGTATATCCGGCATCTCTGCCCGGCAGGGCGGACACCAGGTGGCCCAGAAGTTCAGGAATATGGTCTTTCCCTTGTAATCTGACAGGGAATGTGTATTGCCGTACTGGTCCTTAAGGGTAAAGTCAATGGCCGGAAGCACCTCCTGTGCTCCTGCTTCGGCCTGGTCTGCCCTTCTTCCCCGTCCCCGGCTGTTTCCTCCGGTGCATTGGCCTTATCTGCATCCGATGCAGCGGACGTGTTCCCGGCTTCTACCGGATTTGCCGCATCTGCCGTATCTGTTTTTCCGGTTTCAGCTTCCGTGGCTTCTGTCTCTGCCCCGGATTCGCTGTCAGCGGACTCTGGCTCAGTACCTGCCGTCATGGCCGGAGTTTTATCTCCACCCTCTCCCGCTCTTTGGCTGCCCTGGACGGATGACTGGGTCTGGAACTGGACAGATATCCTGTCACTGCGTTCATCCTTCCGGTAAACATCAGAAGGCCCATGAATATCATCAGAATGCCTCCCACCTTTACCGTGTATTTTACCACATTGCCATGGGTTTTAAAGAATTCCAGCAGCTGGTGGTGAAAAGTCCCACTGCCAGGAACGGCAGCACGAATCCCAGGGTATAGACCCCAATCAGGCCAAAGGCCAAGGCCTTTGTGCTGGCAGAGGCTGCCATCAGCAGGACGCTGGCCAGAGCCGGTCCCACGCAGGGCGTCCACGCAAAGCTGAAGGTGAATCCCATGATTAAGGCTGTTATCGGCGACATGGCCAGCATATCCAGCTTAAAAGGCAGCCTGTGCTCCTTTCCCATGGCTCCGCTCTTACCAAAAAATCCCAGCTGATAAATCCAAAGAGCACCACCAGAATTCCTCCCACTCTGGCAAAGAGAAGCTGGTTGCTCTTAAAGAAGGTTCCCAATGTGGAGAACCCCAGTCCCAGGAGGAAGAAGGCAAAGCTGACGCCGATGACGAAACAGAGGGTGTGAAGCATTACCTTTCTCCGCTCATAGTGCATGCGGCCGTCCTCACCGCGCTTGCCGGTTCCGCCGGAAAGATACCCGATGTATAAGGGTATGAGGGGCAGGACGCAGGGGGAGAAAAAGCTGACCAGTCCCTGTATGAATACCGTCAGAGCCGGTACACTGATATCTAATGAAAATCCCATAGGTGTGTCTCCTTTTTATGTTTTCTGTGTGATGTTTTTCCTGTGGTTTATATGTGCAGCATGGTATCTTTTTCTATAATGCTTTTTCTATAATGCCTTTTCTGTCATGCCTTGTTATCATACCGCAAACAAATCATTGAAAGCCTCGCTCATAGTGGGATGGGTGTAGATTGTATCCCTCAGCACCTGATACGGTACCTTTGCATCCATGGCCAGCTTAATCATATTAATCATCTCATAGGATTCCTGACAGAACAGGTGGCTCCCAGGATAAGTCCTGTCTCCTCATCAATGACTGCCTTTAACAGCCCGGCCGGCTGTTCCAGTACCTGAGCCTTTGGAATGGCCGCTGCCGCCAGCCTGGCCACCTTCACCTTATACCCCTTTTCCACTGCCTCTTTTTCACTTAAGCCCACTCTGGAGAAAGGCGGTATCAGGAAAACGCTGTAAGGCACTGCCCCTCTCTCCTTCAATGTATAGCTTCCATCCCCCAAGACCTTTGACTTTACGATTCTAAAGTCATCCAGGGAAATGTATGTAAACTGCAGACCGCCCCTCACATCGCCCATAGCATAGATATGGGGCGCCGTAGTGGTGAGGGAATCGTCTGTGACAATCCCGCCTCTGGGCCCAATCTCCACACCGGCTGCTTCCAGATTAAGTCCTGCTGTGTTGGGCCTGCGTCCGGTGGCTACCAGAACAGCCTCGGCTTCCAGCTTTTGAACTTCCTTTCCGTTATCCACTGCCACCAGAGCTTTGCCCCCGGCCTGCTCCAGAGCCTTGACCTTGACCCCGGTCATGACACGGATGCCCCTGGACTCCAGGGACTCCCTGACAGCTCCCGCGATCTCCTCATCTTCCCTGGGAAGGAATATATCTCCATCCTGAAGTATGGTCACTTTTGAGCCAAAACTTGCATAGATGGAAGAAAATTCTACTCCAATGTAACCGCCGCCGATAATAACCAGCCTGGAAGGAAGTTCGGTCAGGTTCAGCAGGCCTTCACTGGTATAAACATAAGGATTCCCTTTTAATCCCTCAATGGGCGGGATGAAGGCGGATGAGCCTGTGTTAATGAATATCTGCTCTCCTTCCACCTGGAAGGTCCTTCCGTCCTTCTCCACCTCCACCACATGAGGCGACTGGAAACTGGCGGTTCCGTCAATCACTGTAATATTGGGATTGCTGTCCAGCTTCTGGTAGTTCTTTCCACGAAGCCTGGCTGTCAGGTCTTCCTTCTGTTCCATAGCGGCTTTATAGGCGGCAGCCTTCTCCTCAAAGGAACCTCCCTTGGCAGCTGCCAGCCCTGCCCTATACACCAGCGATTTGGTAGGAATACATCCCACATTAATACAGGTGCCGCCGTACATCCTGTCAGACTTTTCAATAAGGCCACTTTTTGCCGGCCGCCCCAAGGCTCCCGCCATTGTCTTTCCGCCTTTACCAAACCCAATGATAACTGCGTCATATTTTGTCCTGTTCTCCATCATATTCTCCGCCATAGCGATTCTCCTTATCTATATGTAATATCATTTGTTACAGTTCTTACTGTAACTATACATGATACAGTTATCTTTGTCAAGCATTTTATTTTACTATTTTCCGGGTACTTTTGCAGGCAGGACGCATCCTGACAAATTTTTTAAGAGATCACAAAACAGAGGCAGTCCATATGCTGTTTGCAGAATACAATATGAAAGATGCATTTGTAACTATAAAAGGAGCCGATCCCCCTCACATTTATGTGTACCGTAAGCGGGCGGCTCCTTTTGTCAATTTCTTAATCTTCTAACGCCTGGCGGATATCCTCAATCACGTCGCGGCGGACTCCAGTCCCACGCTGAAACGAATCATGACGGGTCCACGCCTGCCTCCACCAGCTGTTCGTCCGTAAGCTGACGGTGGGTATGGCTGGCCGGATGAAGTACGGCTGTCCTGGAATCAGCCACATGGGTTTCAATGGAGCACAGTTTCAGCTTATCCATGAACACGGAAGCAGCCTGACGCCCGCCCTTTAAACCAAAGGAAATAACGCCGCAGGTACCCTTTGGCATGTATTTCTGAGCCAGCACATAATACTTATCCCCTGGAAGTCCCGGATATTTCACCCAGGCCACATCATCCCTGGACTGAAGGTAGGAGGCCACCTTAAAGGCACTCTCACAGTGTCTCGGCACCCTTAAATGAAGGTCTCCAGGCCAATATTAATCAGGAATGCATTCTGAGGGGACTGGATGGAACCCAAATCCCTCATAAGCTGGGCTGTGGCCTTCTGGATATAAGCCAGCCTGCCAAATTTCTGGGTATACACAATGCCGTGATATGACTCATCAGGCTCTGTCAGACCCTTAAATTTGTCATGCTGGGCCTCCCAGTCAAAGTTTCCGCTGTCCACGATACATCCGCCTACCGTGGCCGCGTGGCCGTCCATATACTTTGTAGTACTGTGTGTCACAATATCTGCACCCCACTCAAAGGGACGGCAGTTAATGGGGGTGGCAAAGGTATTATCCACAATCAGAGGAACACCGTGGCCATGGGCCAGGCGGGCAAACTTCTCAAAATCCAGCACTGTCAGGGCAGGATTGGCAATGCTCTCCGCAAATACCGCTTTGGTATTTGGCCTGAATGCCTTTGCCAGTTCCTCCTCGTCCGCATCCGGATTCACCAGTGTGCACTCCACTCCCATCTTGGGAAAGGTAACGGTAAACAGATTGGTGGAACCGCCGTATATGGTGGAGGAACTGATTACATGATCTCCTGCCTGGCAGATATTCAAAATAGCATAAAAGGTAGCCGCCTGTCCGGAGGAGGTGAGCATGGCCCCCACGCCGCCCTCCAGCTGGCAGATCTTTGATGCCACTGCGTCATTGGTTGGGTTGGCCAGCCTGGTATAAAAATAGCCGTTTTCCTCCAGGTCAAAAAGCCGTCCCATCTGCTCACTGGTGGTATATTTAAAGGTAGTGCTCTGGTATATGGGAAGCTGTCTGGGCTCGCCGTTCTTCGGCTCCCAGCCTCCCTGTATGCAGATTGTGTCTAATGATTGTTTGCTCATGTTTCCTGTGTCCTCCTTATGGTCAGGTTCTAAATGGTGATGAGATTATATTCCTTATTGCCAAGTCCCAGCTTCACAGCATGGTCAATACAGGTCTCCCAGTTGGTATCCGGATGTGTATTGATGAAATGGTCATGGCTGTGATGCTCCTGCTCTGACAGAAAGCTTCCGGCAAGCACGGGCTGGCGGTTTACCGCATCCACGCAGGCCATGTCCAGGGCTACCGGGTCAAAGGAGGCAAACATACCCACGTTAGGCACAATGGGGGCGTCATTCTCCGAATGGCAGTCACAGTTGGGGGACACGTCCACCACAAGGCTCACATGGAAATTAGGACGATCCTTCAGCACTGCCAGGGTATACTCGGCAATCTTCCGATTCAGGATATCATTGGCCTCGTCGCACATGGAGTCCACCGCATCCACGGGACAGGCTCCGATACAGCGGCCGCATCCAACACACTTGCTTGTATCAATGGAGCTTTGCGTTCAAGGACCGTGATGGCGCTGTGGGCGCAGTTTCTCTGACAGGCGCCGCATCCGATACATTTATCCGTATGTACAAAAGGCTTACCAGCGTTGTGCATCTCCATCTTGCCGGCTCTGGAGCCGCTTCCCATGCCCAGGTTCTTAAGTGTGCCTCCAAAACCGGTTGCCTCATGCCCCTTAAAGTGGGTCAGGGAAATAACGATGTCCGCGTCCATAATGGCCCGGCCAATCTTTGCCTCCTTCACGTACTCTCCGTCAATGGGAACCAGGGCTTCATCCGTTCCCTTAAGGCCGTCGCAATAATCATATGACATCCTGTGGTAAAGGGATTATAGCCATTCTCATAAGCAGCGTCCAGGTGGTCCAATGCATTCTTCCTTCTTCCCACATAAAGGTATTGCAGTCGGTTAGGAATACTTTGCCGCTTTGGGACCGGATTAAATCCACCAGGACCTTGGAGTAGTTGGCACGCAGGTAAGCCAGGTTTCCGGGCTCGCCAAAGTGAATCTTGATTGCAGTGTATTTGTTGTTAAAGTCAATATCCATCATGCCGGCCTTTTTACCAGCCGCTCCAGCTTCTGCAGGAGATTTTCCGTAAGTGTAGTCCTCATGTTGGTGTAGTATACGTTTGATACTGCCATGATGTCCTCCTTCTAATTTTTATCCCGTTTATTATACTTCAAACCCTGCATTTATTCAATCCTGTATGTGGGGGCAAGGGCACCAAATTTTTCGGGTAATCTTTTCCCGGGATTCTTCGTACATGTTTTACCGCGGCGCCACAATATCATCGGCACAAACAGAAAAAGACCCTGCGTTAAAGCAGGGCCTTCTGTACGGCTTCATCGTGCGTGATGATGGAACCGTTTATATTCCTTTCAGCTTTTTCCGGTAAATCAGATAGGAATACACACTTGGAATCAGGACCATTGCCATGAAAACCAGGAAGAACAGGGATGCCAGATGAAAAAATCCCATAATCAGCATCAGTATTCCCCCTGCCGTCCATACATAGCCGGCCATGCGGTGAGTCCTGTTCCAGTTATCCTCATCTGCCAGGGTCCACGGAAGCTTGATTCCCATGGTGTAGTTCTGTCTGCATTTGGGCAGGTAATTGCCTGCCGCCACGAACATCAGTGCAATGGGAATGCTTACCATGCTTCCCACGTTGATATCCACACCGATGCCGGACAGAACAATCACAAACTGGACCATCACCGCCAGCAGCACCACAAACCAGCGGGTAATCTGCTTCAGTTCCCTGGAGCGGCTGATGTTTTCACGTTTGGGGTCAATCCGGTAAATCACATTTACCATCACTGCCATGAGAAACATAAAGGCGGGTATGCCAAATGCCGCCATGTTGCGGCTGGAATAACCATTTACCACATTGTCCGATCCCAGTGGTGGGTACCTGTTCCGGCAGGCGGTTATAGAAACATATGGAAACGATAAATGGCACAAAAGCCAGAATCCAGTACAATACATTCCATTTGGAAATCTTCCTGTTATTTTTTTCATGCTTTTTGTCTTCCTCCATTAATGAATGCAGCCAGGAAAGAACTTCCTGGAATACAGTGGTATTCAGCTCATAATAAATATATTTGCCTGATTTCCGGTCCTCTATAAGCCCGCCTGCCTGAGTATGTTCAGATGATGGGAAATGGTCGCTCCCGTTGTGTCAAATGCTCCACAATCTGTCCCGCGGTCATGCTTCCCGCTTACAGGTTGAGTATCTCGCGGCGGGTGGGGTCGGACAGGGCTTTAAATGTATCACCGAAGGACATGGACGGAATACCTCCTTTCACTTTGCCTGATTTTATGTGCTTTTTTATAGTGGACGGTGCAAACCAGCCATGTAAGCTTAACTGTATGATCCAACTGCGAATCCAGTGCTCCTTTTATTTAGATGTTTATCAAAATATCTAAATGTATTTTACCAAAGCTCCCGGCATATGTCAAGAGGAGGAATACATGATGCCTTACGGGCAAATATCCCGGGCATATGTCTTTCCTCCCACATAATCCGCAGCCGCCCGGCATCCTGCAGATGCTGCTCTCACCACACTGCTTCTCCACTGTTTCACCGCTTATTTTTCCATTTCAACCGCCAGCTTCAGATTGGCCTTCTCATATTCATTAAACACGCCTGGGTCAAAGGCATCCGCGGGATACTCGCCTGAATACCAGGTAAATGTACTGAAAAAGTCATTCCAGAAATCGTTCTTGAAAATGTATCCGTGGCGGGCATAAATCTCATTGCGGAATACGGCTGTCAGTTCCGGCCTCCAGCTAATCTGCCGCATTTCCTCTATGGAATAATATCTGGCATCGGAATCAAAGACAGGAGCGTCATAGTCACCAGGGACTTCTCCCGCAGGGTATATGCCTGTGCCTCCTTCCTCAACCTCCATTTTGTAAGCCGATATAACGTAATGCAGTGCTTCTGCCGTAGGGGCTTTTGCATCCTCCTTATAGGAGCCATGATAATCCCATATGATTTCATTGGATAAAAACTGATATCCTTTGGACACCTGCTTCAGGGTTACTATGCTTTCCAGATTAAACTGGCTGTATCCGTCGGAAAGACACCGTATCCTGTATATCCCGCCATCCACCTCGCCGCTGGGGCAGAAGAAACTTCTTATGTTGGTATCGCCGTGTTCCGCATAATACCGGTCATAGGGAGCCAGGTAAATCCACCCAATCCCTGTTTTCATCTGTTCCAGCGTCAGTCCGGTTTTCTCTGTGAGAAACCCGTTCATCTGCTCCGTACCCAGCCTCACCAGGTCTGTGTAAAGCTCCGGCTGTCCAACGGTTTTCAGGTACATATCCCTTTCCTCCTCCGTCAGCGGGGACTGTTCCAATCCCGCGCCGGAATAAAACACTTCATTCAGGTTTATATATTCCGGGCTTTTGTAGTCTGACATAAGAAATCCGTAGTTGTCGATCCGGTTCAGATATTCCTCAAACCGCGCAGCTCCTCTTGCGTCAGAACCCGCCTTGGTTCATCTGCCCAGGTTGGTCTGCGTCATGATCCGGGACAGAGGAACTGTCCGGCTCCCCGTTACCTTCCTGGCTTCCAAAGCTGTCCGGCTCCGCCTTACCTTCCTGGCTGCCCAAGCTCTCCGGTGCGCTGGCATTATCCTGCATCCCATGATTTTCCGCGCCTGCCCCGGTATTACTTATATGGCTCCCTGTATCTGCGCGGCATGCCGCCAGACCCAGCATTGCTGACAGGATAACCATGGCCAGCACGCCTTTTAGGCATATGGTTATGATACGCTGCTTTTTAATCCATTTCATGAAACATTGCCCTCCTTACTGCCTCTGCTCTCATCTTTTTTTCCGACCGACGCTGCCTTATAGGCCCGCTTTGCCTCATACATGGATTCGTCTGCATGTTTTAGCAGGCAGCTGTATCGGTGCCGTCCTCAGGATAAAAGGCGTATCCGTCCGAAAAACGCACTTGTATGCGTTCTCCGTTATCCAGCTCTGCCGTACATGTTTCCATGGTTTTTCTAAGCCCGGCCTCATATTCCATCAATTGGTTTCGTGAACTGCATTTATATAGGAACAGCGCAAACTCGTCCCCGCTGAGGCGGGCTGCAATACAGTTGCTCCAGCCGCAGCCTTTGAGCAGGCCCGCAATGGCTGTCAGGTAACGGTCCCCATTTTCATGGCCGTACTTGTCATTGACCTGTTTCAGGTTATCCGCGTCAGCCATGAGCATCATGCCATGGTCTAACTGCTCCGGCTCCCTGAGCAGCTGTTCCATATGGCGGTAAAATGCCCTTCTGTTGTACATGCCTGTCAACAGGTCAATGTCCCGCTCACGCTCAATTTGCTTCTTCTCCATAACATCATCTGTCACATCTGCAATCATGCCGAGAACACTGTTCTCCCGCTCAAAGGATTCCAGTCGGATATAGCGCAAATCAGAGCCCTCCAACTGGTAAATTCTCTCTTCCCGCTCCACCGGACGGCTTCTCAGGTCATCCATCTTTTGCTCGAATAAGCAATGGTCTGCCAGAAGCTCCTCTGCTTCCTGGTCCTTAAGCCTGAGGATGCCTGCCAGACGGCTGGTCGCCATGACGCGCTTCATATCCCGGTTATATTCATATACGCCTATGGGAACCCTGACCATCTCCAGAATTTTTGATATCTTGTTGGTGGTATCCAAAAGACTCTCTACCATTTGTTGATTTGGAAGCTCAGTTTCCCTGAATTCCGGCGTGCTGTCCACCTCTACCCTGGTGTCCAGATTTCCCTTGGTTATTTTTACCAGGTTATTGTGTATGGAGGATATTCCTTCCAGAATATAGCGGTCTATGTCTTTGGAAATGAACGTGATCATCAGCAGGGACAGTCCTATGAGATATACTGCCACCATAAGGGTGCTTCTGTTCACTTCCCGGTACAGTGAAGCGCTGGTAGCGGACATGCCCAGTATAACGGAATTGCTCTTTCCAAAAACGCAGTAGCTGTCCTTCTGGTTTAACACTGCCCTGACTGCCCGGTTGGTGACGGAAAGCTGGTCCGGGTGAAGTCCTATCTCCTGGATTTGTTTTCCCACCAGTGTTTCATCTGTGGATCCCAGTATGGTTTCGCTTTCAGGATCTATGGCGTATACGGTGGAGTCCTTTTCTGATGTGACCAGGGAGAATATGTAGGACAGCTCGGTCAGCTTCATGGAATCCAAACCGTTGTCGGCTCTAAACCTACCTGTATGATACCCTTTCTGTCTTCACGCCAGACCGCCGCATACTGCATCAGCTTTCCCTCTGCTGTGTTGGGGGTTATGTCCTGGCACATCTGAAGATCATAGTTCTCTAACATTGGCAGGAAAAACTGCATTTGCTGGCCGGAGTTAAAGTTAAGGCCAAAGTATTTGGGCTCGGATCCGGCGTATAGATTGCCTTTTGTGTCAAATAAGTGGAACTCGTCTACCTGCAGCAGGCGGGCTATCTTTTCCATCTCCTGCTGGTCTCCCGTGACCTGGGGACGGTCCTGCAGGATGTAGGCGATTGCTTTGGCCCGGATGAAACATTGCTCTTTCAGGTTTTCTCTTTCTTTTTCTGCCTCTTTTTCGTTTTGGTCCAGTATCTGGCCTACCTGCCAGAACATTTCCCGGGCGCTGGTATACAATTTCGTTTTGGGCATTGTGGATTTCTATGCAATAGTTGATGAGGAGGGTGGTCAGCATGGCTGTCAGGATTACGATGCATAGCCGCTTGCGGATAATCTGCTTCATTTGGGGGCGCCCTCCGTTTCTTTGGATAGTTGGGAT
>ENA-OQIC01001045-OQIC01001045.1-human-gut-metagenome-genome-assembly--contig:-NODE-1045-length-10463-cov-1.923665_pt1 | contig 10463 bp, 7 predicted proteins | sample MGYA00242572_ERZ504736 | MGnify/ENA primary metagenome ERZ504736 (study PRJEB26092, sample SAMD00036201) | human gut metagenome | host: Homo sapiens | study: EMG produced TPA metagenomics assembly of... | reverse complement strand
GGATTCCCGCAAGCAGAGAAATCACCAGCAGAATGACCATCAGAAACGGCAGGATAGCAGAAAAAGCGGCCTGCATGACAACTGCAATCGCTGCAATCATCGCAGATACCGCTCTCTGTATCCCCATTTCCTCTGAATGGACAGATATGCTTTTTATACTCCCCTCTTCTGTCAGGATCGCTTCACAGTTAAATTTACGTTCCTCTTCCTCCTTTCTCATTGCTGCCGAAAAGTTCTGCTTTACTATGCGGGCAGTTTCCTTTGCTGCCTTTACCGCTATATGAGTTTCATCAGCAGATATGGGGTTATTCCCCACTTTTTCTGTATTCTTTCTTGATATATTATCATTCCATCCTATTTGTGTTTGAAAGATCCGCGGATTATTTTGTATTTCTCCCACATTCGCAGAAGCGTTTTCACTTTTCGTCTTTTCTGTACCGGCCTGGCCTATGATGGGTTGGTTTTCACCCCTGATCTCTGTCCTTTTTTCTTCCCGGATATCCTGTCCCCGGTCTGTCTGTATAGGATTTTCCTGTGCTGAAAACGGAGCATCCCTGATCCGGTCTGTCCTGTATCCTTTTCTTTGTTTCTGGAAAGTTCCAGTACAGGCTCTGCATTCACCTTGGAATGTTCCATAAAAATCAGACTTCTGACACTGGATATCCGCTTTCTTTATGGTCTTCTTTCTTTCAGCAGAAGATAACTTCCTCCAGAATTTCTTCTGTGCATCTTTCATATAAAATTCCGGTGCGGTCTTATCCTGCGGATCTTTGAGCATCAGCTTCATGTTCCCGGTCTTTATCTTCCGCTGAAAGCCATGGACCTGCAGGCTTCCTGTTGTCTGCAGTTTCATCGGCATCCTCCTTTCTTATTTACTCTTTTTGTTTCATATAAAAATCTGTATTATACAGGGTATAAAGCAGGTTGTCCCGAGGGATCACGCAGTCAAAAGGTACAACCTTGTCTCCGCACTTGATCAGCCCGGTCCCCGGCTTTGCATCTGTGATAAACCGCATTTCCTCCCTTGAAATCTCCGGATAGATCTGCCGTAAGATATTCCGGTCGATTCCCGACTGGTTTAAAAATACCACAAACTCTGAATTGGACAGCATTGCCTGTATTTCTGCCTGTATCAGGTTATCGGATAATGTCTGGGTTAAACAGGTCATAATTCCGCCCTGCTTACGGACTGTCCGGTACAGATTGTCAAAGATCTCTCTTCCCAGTTCATCCTGGTGATAATCTGAAACTCATCTACCACTACATTTGTAGCAATCCGTTTCTTTTTCCTTTTTCTCCTGCAATGCCTTTGAAGTTGTATTCGATCCTGGATCGTATGATCTCACTGGATATGAGTGTTGAGATACGGCGCATATCTTTTCCGAGATTTTTTAGTCCGATCGTAACCAGACGGTTGTTTATGGTCTCATTACTCTGTCCTGCAAAAGCATTTAAGGATCCGTGGGTGAACATTTCTAGCGCAAGGTAGATTTCCCTTGCCTCCGGCTCTTCCTGCCTTCCGATATATTCCCGCAGTTCAATCAGCGTCTCACTCTGGGGCTTCTTTCTGGAAAAAATCTTATGATACCATTCCTTAACGCACCGGTCTATCACAGTCTTATGGATCCCGGTAAGTGCGGTCGGCATGAGCATTTCCTTACAGATTGCCCTGGTCATGGATGACTTGCTGGTGATAAAATCATCCAGGTCGAATTCCGGCGGCAGGGGACTTGGGATTTCCCACGGGTTCATGCACACATTTCCATTATTGGAAAAGTCGATCACCTGTCCTCCCAGATTCCTGACAATGTTAAAATACTCATTCTGGGGATCCAGGATGATCACATCCTCATCCGTATTAAAAAGAATCTGACCGATCTCATTCTTGGCAAACACACTTTTTCCTGATCCTGTCTTTCCAAAGATGAAACTATGGGGATTCATCATCTGTTTGCGGTTAATGATGATCGGATTTTTTGATACCTGGTTGATCCCGTAAAAAAATCCCTCCCTGTCCATGATGTCCTGCACATTGTATGGCTGGAATGCAGGCAGGGAAGTAGTAAACATGGTACGCATCACATCCACTTGTCTTGCCGCACACGGAAGGCAGGTATTAAAAGCTTTCATCTGCCGCATTTCCAATACTTCAAGCACCATGGAGCAACCGCTTGCAATGGATTTGATGCTCGCCACATGGTCGTTTAATTCCTGTCTGTCTTTTCCAACCACCGTGATCAGAAATCCAGAATAATACAGCTTTTCATCATTGTTATGAACCTGGTCCAGATAGCCCTCCAATTCTTCTTTTTTCTTTCGTTTCGGGTAAGAAATATCCGAAGAAAAGGCGTGTCTTCTGTTTTTCTCTTCCTGTTCCCTGGCAATTGCCTGCTCATTGTTGGTATAAGCTCCCTCCAGTTTCCGTAAGGTGATCTCCTGCGGGATCGGCACAACATCCAGGGATACCAGTACATGAAAAGGAACATCCGTCAATTTCTTTATGAATCCATCCTGAATGGAATTTGGATAGAGTTACAGAACAAGGTACAGGTATATTTGTCTTCAAATTCTAAAAAACTGCCATGCTCTTTAATCTTCATATTGCAGATCTCATTCTGCCAGTTCCTCTTTGTTTTTCGCAGATCCTGCCAGGTAAGGTGAAATTCCTGTTCATGCCCCAAACGGTAAATACTGTGCATGGAACGCAGTCTTCCTATTCCATCCATGGGAATCAGTTTTCCCCCTATGGAATGAAAAAGGATATGCAGTCTCTGTTCCAATGCCACAAAGAAGATCCTTGCAGATTCAAAATCTGTCTTTTTACAGCTCACCACCAGATACTTCATCTGCTCTATGGAAGTATTTCCCTCCTGCAGTCTCTGTCTTAAAACCTGACAGTATGCCTCGATCATGCTCTTATACAGAGGATTCGTCTGTTCATCCGGCATCAGTTCCTTTAAAAGCCGTTCCACATCCCGCCGCTGGTTGATGACCAGAAACTTAAAATCTATGTTCATGGAATTGAACACCTTACAGAGTGCCAGAAGAAATTCCTCTTTTTCTTCCTCGTCCTTTGTGCTGTAATTGACATCCTCCAGCACATATGCCTTGTCAAAGACGTGTTCTCCGTTTTTCTTCTCAATCTCAAAGATCCCATTCTGGCTGATCCGATAGATGGGAATACTCTGCTGAACACTTTTCGGCACCTGGTATACGGATTCCGAGAGGGATTTTACAGTCTTAAACGTATCTCCAAACATATTTAATACCCTCCATTTCTCCGGAATCTCTTTTTCCTCTTTGCTTCTTTTTCTGTCCTCTTTTTGTGTTTCTTGTGTGTGCGTTCGTAATGTCTTTCTTCTATATCTGCATTTTCATCATAATCATAATGATTCTCATGGGCCTCATAGACCATGACCGGTTGGTCCGTTAACCGCACCCATTCCCGCAATGCATCAATTAACGGCATTCCTTTATACTGTATGAACCCCACCAGTATCACCGGCGCTGCAAGGGGAAATGCCCCGTACACTGCCGCATGGATATTCAGCCCCACCATATAGTACAGGATCAGTATGGTGCCGCCTCCTAAAAAAGCCGCCGTCCCAATGCACAGCAGCTGTCTGACGGAAAATCCTTTATAGGTATCATCCGGATATTCTTTTGCAATATCTTTGTTTATCTTAATGTCCATTTCTTCCTCCATCAAAGGGCAAATGCCCGCTTCAGCAGTCCTTCGGAACCTTTAACAATCCCTACAAGCAATACCATGCAGAAACACATTTCAAAAATATGTAAAAATGAAAATTCTATAGAAACCTGTTCTGTCAGGATCGTACCATTCCCTATCACTTTGCATCCTACTCTCAATGCCAGTCCCATCACTGCAATCTGGAAGTTGGTTGCCATGAATGTGCGCAGCCATGCAGAAGCTGACCGCGACACTCCGTTCCCGCCTGCAGCAAAGGACAGTGCGATCGGTGCCATGGGAACTAACAGGATCAGATCGATTACCCTGCGGTAAACGGTAAATATGATCGTCAGCCCACAGACAGCAGCTGCGATCAGAAATACCAGTGATAAGATCCACGTTGTCAGCTGGGTCAGTGCCAGAATCCCGCCGCTGTCCAGCCCAATCTCTGTCGCATCAAACTCCACTGCCTGAAAATCTGCCAGTGTCAGTCCCGATGCCATCTGAAAAAAGGTCGGCATCCATGCAAGCGCAGAGGTCATGATAAAATTTGCTGCGATTACCTTAATAAGAATATAAATTCCCTTTTCAGAGGTAAACGCCTGCCTTAGATCCACGCTCTCCCTGCAGAACGCCACCATACACCAGATACATACCAGCGTAGCTCCTGCTGACAAAAATACAGGATAAATGTTTGCGGTCATATCCGCCCACGGTTCTCCCCTTGCAATCTCTGTAGGGCTGGTGAGAAACTGCAGGGCAACGATCTTCATACACCAGTTCCATACAGAACACCCAGCCTTGATCAATGGGTTAAATCCTAACAGGTCCTCCATCCATGACGGCATATGCTTTTCCTCCTTCCTACGTTTTCTATGCCACAAAAAGCTGGAGAAGCTGTGGTGCAATCACCATGATCAGTCCTCCGCTGATTCTCTGGATGGCAAAACTCTTTGCAGCCCCGTCCTGAGTCTGCTGTGCATTTCCAAACTCAAAGATCCCATACAGTGTGATGATCGAGCCGATTCCTGTTACCAGGTCTGTCACGATCGTAAGCAGGGTATTTAACGGTGTGGATATGGGCGTGGTCCCTGCCCCATGGACGGAAACCTGCATGGATAATGCCATGAACATAAATACTACCGCCAGAGATAGTTTTCTAATATTTTTTTGCATGCTTCATCATTCTCCTTTAAAAGACCAGGACAGCCTTAAAGGGCTGCCCTGCATCATTTATTCTGTTATCTGCGTTTTCTTCCTTTTCCACTGAAATATGCGATCAGTCCTGCGATTCCAAGGACGCCTATGATCACGATCAGCTTTACAGGGGATCTGTCACCTGTCTGTACATTTCCTTTCAGGCTTGCAGAAGTATCTTTCAGGTACTGTCACTGTTTCCCGGATTCTGCGGATTCTCCGAAGAATTAGACGGAATCCGTAAGGTCTGTTCGGTTTCTGCACGTTCTGCATTCTGCGCACTTGCAGAAGCTACGTTACGCACCTCGGAAGATTTGATGGTCGCATCCAGTTTTACCTGATAAACAACCTGGACTGCCTGTCCTTTTTCAAGGTCTTTTCCTGTCTCAATGCGGAATCCGCTGCTGACAGCAGATATTTTCTTTGGTGTAAATGATTTTCCCTGCAGATATGTCTTGATGGTATCTTTCTGAAGAATTGCTTTATTATTCTTCAGATTGTCAATGATCACCACTTCTTTTGCTGTTTCATTTCCGGTATTCTTTACTTCCACAGTATAGGTCACAGTACTTCCAGGCTTTGCTTCCGTCTGGTCTGTCTTTTTCGTGATCGTAAGGACCGGTTCTCCTTTCTCTGACGGTGTTTCGGTCGGTGCAGCCGGAGTGACTGTCGGGGACGGATTTTCCGGATTTTTGCCTTCAGGGACTTTCACGCTGTATGTGGTTTCTGCAGGTCTGGTATTATCCGCATCTGCAGATGCTGTGTTCTGGATATCCCTGCCTGCCAGGATGATTTTTCCATAGTCACATCATAAGTCACTTTCATCACCTGAACACCTGACAGGTTCGTATGTGTAATGGCGATAAACCCATTATCCAGTTCCTGTACTTCTGTCTTATCCAGAAGTTTCTCATCCAGATATACCTTGACGGTACCTGCGATCAGATTTGCCCCTTTTTGTTTCATCACATCCTTGATGATCACATTTTCTGCCGTGAAATCATCTGCAGTTGTTCTTACTTCCAGCGTATAATGTGCGGTTTCTCCTACCTTATATTCTTTTTTATCGGAAGTTTTTGAGATGGACAGTCCTGCTTTTCCTACAGTAACCGTATTGTCATCTTTGGGTTCCTCACCGTCCGGTGTCTCATCTCCTTTGCCACTGCCACATTGTGTACGCTCTTTCCGGACAAAGATTCGTCTTCAAAGAGGACGTCATAGGTAACTGTCATCTGCTCTCCGTATGCCAGGTCTGCATGGGTATGGATCGTAAATCCGCTCTCTGTTGCTTTGATCTGGATATTACTCATATCCTGTCCTGTTTTCTCTACCCGGACCGTATCTGTAAGGATCTTCGCACCCTTATTTTTCAGACTGTCTTTGATCACTACATTCTTGGAAACTGCCCCCTCTTTTCCCTGGGTTACCAAAAGAGTATAATGTCCGGTTTCCCCTACTGCATAATTTGCCTTGTCCGATGTCTTCTCGATAGAAAGGCTTCCGCCCTCAATCTGTACGGTATTGGAATCCTTCACCCATCTGGTATCCAGATAGTGTGTGGTCTCATTGGTATTTCTGAAGCCGCTATGGTTCCAGGTATCCTCTGTAATATCCTCTGAAGATGCTTTTGTTTCCCTTACCTGCGCTACATTTAACAGCATCTCATCTTCCGGTACCTCTTCCCGTACTTTGACCTGGAAACTCACTGTCTCTTCACTTCCGGCTGCAAGATTCTGGATGGCAAATACCGCATAAAGATGTCCGTTTAGTTCTTTTGTTCCGGCAGTTACATTTTCCTTTCCACTGGCGGAATCTTTTACATACTCTGTATATTCCGGGATCTGATCCTTAACAAGTACCATTGCCTTTGCCTGGTCTGAGGTATTCTTTACAGAAATAAAATAGGTAATGGTATCCCCTTTTTCACCACACTTCCGTTTGCAGGATCAGCATACTTATAAACAGTCAGCCCGTCAGAAATGCGAATCGGTTCCGGCTCTTTCTGGTTTACCTTATTATTATCACAGGTAACCCTCGCTACATTGAGGATATCGCTTCCTGCCAGGGATTCCTTTTCAAACAGCACATCATAGCTTACAGTAAATATTTCTTTATATCCCAGATCGGTTCCGGTATAGATTGCATAACGGAGATCACTGTACTCAATCTCCGCTTCATCCATCACTCGTCCGGCATTATTGCGGATCAGGATGGTTCCTGGGAGTATCCTTGCCCCGTCTATATGCAGTTCATCTTTGATGATCACATTTCTTGCTGCCGCACCTTTTTTCTGTCTGTTTGACTGTTACGGTATAATGTCCGGTTTCACCCACTTTGTAATAACGTTTATCAGACTTTTTCGTGATCTCTAAGGATGGTCCCTCATCCACCACCACAACAGTATTATCCTGGGTTTCTTCTTTTGTGTTCTCACCTTTTGCAGATGCAGTGTTTACCACATATTTTCCATCCAGGGACGGGGATTCAAACAGCACACGGTAAGTAACTTCTATCTTATCCTCAACGGTCATGTCCTGTCCGGTCTCAATAAGAAAACCGTTTGGCTGTTCTGAGATCTTCGCACCGTCTATCTCTTTACCGTTCATTTTTACAGTAAGCGTATCCATTAAAATGACTGCCCCGTCTGTATCGAAGTTGTCTTTTATTACGATCTGCTTTGCAGTCACACCCTCACGCAGTTCTCTTACAGTCAGCTTATACACGCCTGTCTCTCCTACAAGGTATTCTGCTTTATCGGATTCTTTTGTAATATCAAGTGCCGGTCCGTCTACCGGGACTGTTTCATCCGTATCTTTCGGAACATTTTCATCTGAATTGACGGTTACAGTATTATGGATAGACTGTCCTGCCAGGCTGCGGTCAGTGATCTCTACGGCATATTCCAGAGTCAGTCTGCTGTACTCTTCCACATTGATCGGATTATAATTTCCTTTCTCTGTAAGCCCTCCGTTTTCTGCATCCCAGTTATAATATCCCTGCTCTTTGATCAGATGTAGTCCGGTATAAACCGTAAAGGTATTTCCGGTAATATCAATATTTTCTTCCGGAATGTTTAATCTATGTCCGTCCTTGTCCAAGAGGACAATGGAGTTTTTCTGTAACTTGACACCCTCTGTATCAATACTGTCTGTAATGGTAAGGTTTCTTGCCACACATCCGATCTGGTCCTGGGTCACATCCACCTGGTATGTGATGGTATCTCCTACAAGATACTCGTCCCTGTCTGCTTCTTTCTGTACATTTAAGACCGGGCTGTTGATCCAGATCCTTTCACTGTCCTGTACCGGTTCTGCATTATCTGCAGATGCTTTTGCAGTGTTGATGATCTCCCAGCCATTCACTGCGTCTGTTGCAACACAATGGAAGGTAACCACTACCGGCTGGTTCCACTGGTTCAGGCTGTCATTCTCTGTACATGGCAGATTGTCAATGGAAAGGCTCCAGCTGTTTGTCTCTCTTGTCATCTGGTAAGAAACTGGAAGGATCTCGGTTTCTTTATAATGTTCCGGATCCAGCTGTCCTATAATATCTTCTGTTCCGGCAACCGGATTAACATACTCTGACGGGATTCCTGTTATGGTAACAGCATCTTCTCCCTCTTTTAGCATCATACCGTCAGGAAGGGAAGTATCTGATAAAACAACATTTCTTGCAATGGATCCCGGCTGGACATTTTTAAGTATTACCTGATAGAAGATATCCTCTCCTACACGGAACTCATAATCTTCCCTGTTATCCTTTTTATCTTCTTCTCCGCCGGAAGCATATCTGTTGATCATGTTTTTCTGGACAGAGAGAACTGCAGTATTTACATAAGCCTCAGAGTCATCGGATCTGGGTGATGCATTATCTGCAGTAACAGTCCCAATGTTTACACCTTCCTGGCCATTAGAAGCTCCAGTGCTTCACAGGTAAAATGTACTTTTACATCATATCCTGCCGGAAGATCTGATATTTTAAGTTCCCATCCATTTCCCATGGTTTCTAAGTTCCAAGTGATCGGTGTATCTACGGTTTCATTATACTGTTCCGAATTTAACTGGTTGGGAACATCCGCTGTGCCGGAAACATGGTTTTCGTATCTTTCCGGAATACTGTAACCGTGATCGGTTCTGCAGGATGTGTATAGGTTTCCGGAATCTCTAAGGCATCTGCTGGTTCCTGGCTGTCCTCTTCCAGGTCATCTCCCTGTTCCGGATTCCACGTCTCTTCTTCTGGAATCTGCTGGTCTTCTTCGCTGTACTGCGCCTCTTCCTCCTGCGGCTTATATGCTTCCTCTTCCAGCATAAGCTCCTCAGTTTCAAGTGTTTCCTCATATTCGGTATATGTATCCGGGATCTCCTCTGTATTTGCTGCATTTTCTTCCTGGCTGTATTCCTGGGTTTCTTCCGGAACCGCCTCTACGGATACAGTATCTGTATCCAGTCTGAAGCCTGCAGGAATATCCGTATCACTGATGACCACATTTCTTGCCACGGTCTTTCCGGCAGCTCCTATCTTTGCTTTTTCTTCTTCCGGAAGCGTATAGTATTCATCAGAATCTGCAAGGTTTACAGTTCCCTCATCATTGATATTTCTTACAATGATGTCAAAGGGCACATGATCTCCCACCTGCCACTCATAATTTCCGTCAGTGATATGCTTATCAATCGAAAATGCAGCTGTATTTACATAGACCTCTGCATCATCCTGCGCAGTTTTCGGATTTCCCTGTTCATCTGCAAAATTGGATGCAGTGACAGATACCTGATTCTGCGTTTCGATTCCGTTCACTGCTTTTGATGCAATGCAGTCAAAGGTAATGGTCATGGCTGCATCTGATGGAAGAAGTCTGCCTGTACGGTCCAGGTATTTCCAGTACGGTCAGCAGAATAATGGTTCTCTACCATCTGCTTTTGATAGATGTAGTTCCGTCTGCGACAGGCCATCCGATCTGAGAAGCTGCTGTCTCCGGCGAAAACTGTACCTGAATGCCTGTTTCATCTGCAATATCCAGACCATCCGGCAGGCTGATATCTGATACTACAACATTCTGCGCAACGGTATAGTCTTTTGTATTCCGTACAATGATTTTATATTGTACCTTGTCCCCTACCTGATATTCATAGGCGTTTGCAGTCTTGTCCACGGTCAGCTCCGGAGTATTTACCCATACTTCCGCATCATCACCGGTAAAAGTCTGCTCTTTATTCTCATCAAAAAAGTTCTCTGCAGTAGCTTTTGCTGTATTGATGGTATCTTTTCCATTACTATCTGCCAATGCCAGACATTTAAAACGGATCAGGATAGAATCCCCGTACTGCAAAACAGGCAGGTAACGATCCAGCCGTTTTCTCCCAGGGAGGACATGGAAGCTGCAGTCCCATTGTTTGGTCCGCTTACTTCCCAGGAGCCGTTAAGTAATTGCAAGGAAGACGGGATATCTTCATCTGTTACCTCTACATTGACTGCATACGCATCCTGTCTGGTCTGGGTGACTTCTACTGCATACTCCACCTGTCTCCGACTTCCATCCATCATATTTTGCATCCTTTTCTACTTTCAAGCGGGCATT
>ENA-OQIC01001043-OQIC01001043.1-human-gut-metagenome-genome-assembly--contig:-NODE-1043-length-10477-cov-1.688502_pt1 | contig 10477 bp, 13 predicted proteins | sample MGYA00242572_ERZ504736 | MGnify/ENA primary metagenome ERZ504736 (study PRJEB26092, sample SAMD00036201) | human gut metagenome | host: Homo sapiens | study: EMG produced TPA metagenomics assembly of... | reverse complement strand
CCCTGCGGCCGCCATTGCCGCAGGGGTGATTATATTGCCTTAAATTATTGCCCTGAATTATTGTCTTAAATTACTGCCTTAAAGATTTACCTTAAATATTTACTTAAAATATGCCGGATACCGGTTTCTGAACATCTGCTCATTCAACATCCACCGGTTCAGATGCAGTTCCATAATCTCTACGGCCTGCTTTTTATCGCGGCGCCGTATGGCCTCCAGCAATTTCTTATGGTCCTCAATTATCTTATGGTCCTTAACCGTTGCCACGGACAGGCTGCGAATCCTGTCATAGTGAATCGCCAGTCTCTGGCACATCTCATAGGTAAGCTCCTTACGGCAGATGGAAAACAGCTTCCGGTGCATCTTATTGTCCAGCTCCAAAAGCTTCCGGGATGAACCTCCCTCCAGATAAAACTCCTGGAGCCTGATATTCTCATCCAGCCACTGCAGGTCCTCTTCATCCGCCTGTCCGCAGACCAGCTCAACAGCCGCCTTTTCCAGGACCAGACGCAGAAAGCGCGCCTCCTCCACCAGATCCACATCAATCAACGCAATGCGCATCCCTCTCTGGGGGAATATCTCAATGATTCTGGATTCCTCGCTGAGCTGTATGACCGCCTCCCGCACGGGTGTGCGGCTAATGCCAATCATCTGCGACATTTCCACATCGTTAAAGGGCGCTCCCGGTTCCAAATCCAGAGATATGATGTTCTCCCGCAGGGTCCGGTACGCATACTGTCTGGCAGTCTCTCCATGTCTCTTTTCCTCTATCTTCATGGGTAAAACCTCCTAATACCAGTTCCCAGGGCCTACAGGGACTGTATCTCCTTCCAGACATCATCATCCACGTAAATCCCCAGCCTGTCATGCTCCTCATGGAACCGGGCGCTTCCCTGGCCCGGCGCCCTGACGCTGCCGCCTTCCTCCGACGGGGCCGAGCTCTTTACATACAGGACAGCTGTATCCACGATTTCTTTCATATGGCATCCGTAGTGGTCCTGCCGGGATCCACCACAATCATGACCTGGGAACAGCCTCCGCAGCTGCCGTATCCCTTCTGGTCCATGCCGGCTGCTCCTATGCCGTCCGTGAGCACTGCCCCCAGGATATCCAGCATGAAGGAAAAGGCCGATCCCTTCCAATACCCCACAGGCAGCACACGGCGGGAATTCTCGATGGCACCCGGCTCGTCCGTCAGATTGCCCTCGTCATCAAATCCGCCGGGATACGGCAGTTTCTCCCCGGCCAGCCGTGTAACCTGCAGTTTTCCGTAGGAATACTGTGACATCGCCATATCCAGCTGGAGAGGTTCACTCCCGTCCGCAGACGGCACAGCCATGACAAAGGGATTGTTGCCCAGACGCATTCCCTTCCTCCCCATGGCGGCATGCAGGACTCCGTGTTGGTCCACATGATTGCCGCATATCCCTTTCTTGCGGCGTACAGCCCGTAGGTGCCGCCCCGCATCCAGTGGGTGGTATTCCTGATTCCCACCATGCCGATGCCGTACTGATCCGCCAGCTCCATGGCCCGGTCCGCGCAGTACAGGGCGTTCAGGACGCCGGGCCCCATGTTTCCATTATAAACCGAAGGGCGCCAAACTCCCGCTCCAGGGAAGGCTCAGCATTAACGTCCACCCATCCTTTCTGAATGTAGTTCACAAACCTGGCCACCCGGTTAGTGCCATGAGAATATACCCGTCGTAGGCAGTCTCCGTGTGAATACGGGCGCAGGTCTCCGCCTTTTCCTCTGGCATCCCGTATTTAACCAGCACCCTCTTAATCTCACTCTTAATTTCGTCAAAGGCTAATCTCATCGCATCCATCCTTTCCTGCTGTATACGCCTAACGGTTCTGCTTCCGGATTGCCTCCCACAAACCATTCAGGTAGCATGCCCCAAGCGCCCTGTCATAGAGGCCGTATCCGGGCATGGACACCTCTCCCCAGACAGCCCTTCCGTGGTCAGGGCGCATGATTCCGTCAAAGCCAATGTCGTACAGCGCTTTCATTATCTCATACATATCCATGCTGCCGTCTGCTGAGAGATGGGCAGCTTCCTGGAAATCTCCAGGAGCATTATACTGCAGATTGCGCACATGTGCAAAGGGAATCCTTCCTTTTAAGGACCGGATGATATCCGGGATGTCATTTTCCGGATTGCTTCCCAGAGATCCGTACATAGGGTGACACCGTTAAAGTTTGCGTCCACGGCTTTCATCAGTTTGAGAAGCTTCTCCTTGCCGGTTATGATTCTGGCTAATCCGAATACGGGCCATGCCGGGTCATCGGGATGTATGGCCATCTTAATGTCATACTTCTCACATACCGGCTGGATTGCCTTGAGAAAATACACCAGATTGTTAAAGAGACGGTCCTCATCCACGTCCTTATACATGTCAAACAGCTCTTTAATGCGCGCCATGCGCTCAGGCTCCCATCCGGGAAGCTCAAATCCGTTGGACTTTTCTCCCATGGTCTGGAACATATTCTCAGGATTAATCTTATCGATCTCCTTCTGGCTGTAAGCCAGTACCGTGGAGCCGTCCGGTCGCTCCTTAGCCAGATCGGAACGGGTCCAGTCAAAGACCGGCATGAAATTATAGCACACCACATGAATTCCGGCCTGGCCCAGACGCTCCAGGGTCGTGATGTAGTTGGCAATGTACTGCTCCCTGTCAGGAGTTCCCACCTTGATCGCGTCGTGTATATTGACACTCTCAATTCCCAGGACCTTTAATCCCCTGGATTCCACCTGTTCCTTCATCTGAAGAATGCGCTCCATGGGCCAGACCTCTCCGGCCGGAATGTCATACAGGGTGGTAATCACGCCTTTCACACCCGGTATCTGCCTGATTTGCTCCAGAGATACAGAATCCACGCCCTCACCGAACCAACGCAATGTCATATCCATAACTAATTTCCTCCTTGAAATATATGTGCAGTACTTTTGTGTTTTTCCGGCTTTCCGGAAATAAATATTTTAATATACTAATATATTACTATTTGTGAGACAAACTGTCAATACCGCAAAACATAAAAAGAACCCGGCCCAGTCACATATCCCCTGAGCCAGGCTCCTCCAATCACTGCTTCAGACTATCATCAGGCTTTCGCTGCCAGAATTTCGTTAATCTGGGAAACCAGTGTGTCGCAGTCAATGCCGTGTACCATACAAGCCTCTTCCAGAGACTCACCCTGGGAAGCCGGGCAGCCAAGGCAGTGCATTCCGGCACGCATCAGAATCGGCGGTATGCTCTCATCGACCTGGATAAGCTGGCCAATCAGCATGTCTTTACTAATCTGCATCTCTTTGTCCTCCTTATATTTCTGCTATAAGTATAACCAATTAATCGGTTTACCACGCTTCTACCATCATAATACGTTTTTCGACATTTGACAAGTCCTACATAAGCTTACATATTTTTCATATTAACCATAATTATCAAGGCTTGTTAAAAAATATTATCACTATGCCCTCTTGACGTGTATACAATGTGCATAATATAATAAGTGTTGCAAAAGCAACAGCATATATCGGGTTTTTTTAGTAGACTATGGATGTCCGGTAAAACCGGTATGGCTGTGAAACATTTGGTTAACAATAGTTTTTATATATAGGTTCACGCATTTCACAGGAGGAAAAGTCTATGAGAACAGAGTGGAACACATTTAAAGGCGGTGTATGGCAGCGGGAAATCAATGTACGCGACTTTATACAGAAAAACTACACCCCCTATGACGGCAGCGACGAGTTTCTGGAAGGTCCTACCCGGAATACAACGGAGCTCTGGGACCAGGTTATGGAGCTGTCAAAGCAGGAACAGGAAGCCGGCGGAGTTCTGGATATGGATACCAAAATCATTTCCACCATCACGTCCCACGGCCCAGGATATTTAAACAAGGACAGGGAGACCATTGTAGGCTTTCAGACTGACAAACCCTTTAAGCGTTCTCTTCAGCCATATGGAGGCATCCGCATGGCTATGAAGGCCTGCCAGGACAATGGATATGAGGTTGACCCTGAAATTGTGGAATTCTTTACCAAGCACAGGAAAACTCATAACGCAGGCGTATTTGACGCGTACACCCCGGAAATGAGGGCTTGCCGTTCCAGTCATATCATCACCGGACTGCCGGATGCCTATGGACGCGGACGCATAATCGGGGACTACCGCAGGGTTGCCCTTTACGGTGTGGACGCCCTGATTCAGGAGAAAAAGGAAGAAAAGGATTCCACACGCACCATCATGTACTCTGATGTTATCAGAGAGCGTGAGGAACTGTCTGAGCAGATCCGGGCATTGGAAGATTTGAAGGAGCTGGGACGTATCTATGGTTTTGATATCTCAAAGCCTGCTTCTGACGTCAAGGAAGCCATCCAGTGGACCTACCTGGGTTACCTGGCCGCTGTCAAGGAGCAGAACGGCGCAGCCATGTCGCTGGGACGCACCTCCACCTTCCTGGATATTTATGCTGAGCGCGATTTAAAGGAAGGACGCTATACAGAGAAAGAGATTCAGGAATTCGTGGACCACTTCATTATGAAGCTGCGTCTTGTAAAATTTGCCAGAACACCGGAATACAATGAGCTGTTCTCAGGCGACCCCACATGGGTTACGGAATCCATCGGAGGAATCGGCATTGACGGCCGCCACATGGTGACCAAGATGTCCTTCCGTTATCTGCACACCCTTCAGAACCTGGGCACTGCCCCTGAGCCAAACCTGACCGTACTGTGGTCCACAAAGCTCCCTGAGAATTTTAAAAGGTTCTGTGCCAAGACCTCCATTGAGTCCTCCTCCATCCAATATGAGAATGATGATTTGATGAGAGTGACCCACGGCGATGATTATGCATTGCCTGCTGCGTATCCAGTATGCGTATCGGCAAGGAAATGCAGTTCTTCGGCGCCAGAGCCAATCTGGCCAAATGCCTGCTCTACGCCATCAACGGCGGTGTCGATGAAATCAGCGGCAAGCAGGTGGGACCGAAATACCGTCCCGTGACCACAGAGTATCTGGATTTTGACGACGTGATGGACAAGTACAAGGATATGATGAAATGGCTGGCCAAGGTATATGTCAATGCCCTGAACATCATTCATTACAATCACGACAGATACTGCTACGAAAGACTTCAGATGGCGCTCCATGATAAGAAGGTGACCCGCTGGTTCGCAACCGGCATCGCGGGCCTTTCCGTTGTGGCAGACTCCCTGTCCGCCATCAAATATGCCAAGGTCAAGGTGGTGCGCAATGATAAGGGTATTGTGACCGATTATATCGTGGAAGGTGATTTCCCTAAATATGGAAATAATGACGACCGGGTTGACGAGCTGGCAGCAGACCTGGTGCATACCTTTATGAGCTATATAAAGGGCAACCACACCTACCGCGGCGGCATTCCCACCACTTCCATCCTCACCATCACCTCCAACGTGGTGTACGGAAATAATACGGGCGCTACCCCGGACGGCAGAAAGGCCGGACAGCCCTTTGCGCCGGGCGCAAACCCCATGCACCACAGAGACAGCAGAGGCGCAGTGGCATCCCTGGCTTCCGTGGCAAAGCTTCCGTTCAGGGACGCCCAGGACGGTATCTCCAATACCTTTTCCATCATACCGGGCGCGCTGGGCAAAGATGACCAGATTTTCATGGGAGACCTGGAAGTGGAGCTGAACGGCTGCGGAGGCGGCTGTGAGGCACCTACTTTTGAAGGGCTGGATTCCGAAGCCGACATCGAGGAATCCTGATAAGCAGCATGTAAACCATCTTCTTGAGAAAGCGAGGATTAATATTATGGTAAAAGCAAGTGAATCACAGATTGATAACCTGGTAGCTCTGTTAGACGGCTATGCCCAGGAAGGAGGACACCATCTGAATGTAAATGTATTCAGCAAGGAGACCCTTTTGGACGCACAGGCCCACCCTGAAAAATATCCCCAGCTCACAGTCAGGTATCCGGCTATGCAGTGAACTTTAATAAGCTGACGAAGGCACAGCAGGATGAGGTCATTTCAAGAACCTTCCACGGCTCCATCTAAATCCTGTCTGTAAACTGGTTTGGATGCCGCCTGGACAGGAAGATATTCCGCATCGGCGGCATCCATGTTTCTCAGAAAGGAGCACAGCCTTATGATTGGACGCGTACATTCCATAGAAAGCTTTGGTACCGTGGATGGCCCCGGTATCCGCATGGTTATCTTTTTAAGCGGATGTCCCATGAGATGTCTCTATTGCCATAATCCGGATACATGGGATCCCAAGGGCGGTTCTCCCATGACAGCGGAGGAAATACTGGACCAGTATGAGCAGGCCCGCCCTTTTTACAAAAAAGGCGGCATCACGGTCAGCGGCGGCGAACCGCTGATGCAGATAGGTTTTGTGACAGAGCTTCTTTGAAAAAGCAAAAAAAAGAGGTATACACACCTGCCTGGATACCTCCGGCATTACCTTTAACCCGGGTTCACAGGCAGTTATGGCCCATTTTGACCGGCTTTTGGCCTCCACAGACCTGATACTCCTGGATATCAAGCATATTGACCCTGAGGAGCATGTGAAGCTCTGCTCCCAGCCCCAGGATAATATACTGCTTTCGCCGGATACCTGGAGAAAAAGCGGATACCTGTATGGATCCGCCACGTGGTGGTTCCGGGCATAACGGACCGGGAGGAATATCTGTACCGCCTTGGACGCTATCTCGGCACGCTTAAGAACGTAAAGGCATTGGATGTGCTTCCTTATCACGATATGGGGAAGGCTAAGTACCATCAGCTTGGAATCCCCTACCCGTTAGAGGACACCGCCCCCTTGCCTCCCGCAAAGGCGGCAGAGGCCCGAAAAATTATTCTTCAGGGAATGCGCGACGAAAGGACCCATTGCTCCTAAATTTATACAATATTCGCTGGTTTAGGAACGATTTTCCTCTTGAATAATTAGACGTTATAGTATAAAATAAAATAACAATGTAGACAAATCTTAAGGAGGTATTTTATCATGGCATATGTAATCAGTGATGCTTGTGTAAGCTGCGGCAGCTGTGCAGCTGAATGTCCAGTAAGTGCAATTTCCGAGGGAGACAGCCAGTACGTTATTGATGCTGATACCTGCATCGACTGCGGAACCTGTGCAGCTACCTGCCCAACCGGAGCTATTTCCGAAGGCTAATTAAGTATTACATAAGGGTCTCTTCCAGAGGGAAGGGGCTCTTTTTCATATATTCAGCATATATTATTCACAGAATACATGGAGGAATCCAAATACCATGAAAAAACCAGTAATCGGCATAACCCCTTCCCATAATACAGATAATGACGAAATAAGCGTACGCCCCACCTACCTGAGAGCCATTGAAGCGGCAGGAGGCCTGTCCATCCTTCTTCCCCTGGAAGTATCAGCGGAAGATTTAAAGCAGCTTTCCGGGCTGTGCGACGGTTTTCTCTTCTCCGGCGGTCCGGACATTCATCCGTTCCTGCTGAGGGAGGAAACACATATGCATTGCGGCAATGTGTCCGTGGCGCGGGATACCATGGAGCTGTCTCTTCTGAAGCTGGCCATGGAAGCCAAAAACCGGTCCTGGGAATCTGCCGCGGAGCCAGGTCATCAATGTAGGCCTGGGAGGCGACATCTATCAGGATATTACCAGCCAGGCAGAAACCGGCTTTCCCATTGCCCATAAGCAGCCCTATTCATGCTGCCTGCCCTCACACCATGTGGATGTACAAAGGGATACACTGCTGTGCGGGATTGCTGATGGGAAAACGCAAATCGAAGTAAACAGTTCCCATCATCAGGCCGTACGCAGGATTGCACCTGCCTCATTGCCAGCGGCCATGCGCCCGACGCATCATCGAGGCCCTGGAGATGCCGGATTATCCCTATCTTCTGGCCCTTCCAGTGGCATCCGGAGTATATGTGGAAGACAGATACTGTGTCCGCCAATATATTTAAAAGCTTTGTGGAGGCCTGCAGGGGATAGCTGGAAGAGCGGACAGCAGGAAAGGCCGGCTACAGAAAAACGGCTGCAGAAAAACGGCTGCAGAAAGGCCCTATATGATTCACGCTGCAAATATATGCCTGAATCACACAGGGCCGTCTCACTTATCTTCTGTCCTTATCCTCTGTCCTTATCCTCTGTCCTTATCGGCCTACTGCTTATTATCTATCAATTCACCAGCCATCTGGGCCATATCCTGGGCTGTCATGGGATTATCCATGGCTGTTATGATGTAAACCTTCTCCCCATCCTTCCAGAGCATACTCTGGGCAACCTGGTCCGTTACCGTATCGCTTCCATAAGAGATATAGAGTTCTCCTGCTGCTTCCTTTGCCTTCTCCTCTTCGGAGGCCTGATAATCCGGGGGAACAAAACGGTACTGGTCCCTGGTGTAGTTTAGAGTAATCCCATTATGTTCAAATACCTGGTCCGGCTGTCCTTCCTCCTCAAACAGGCTTGTGCCCTGGACTGTAACGAATATATCCGGGCTTCCGTCCTTTTTGTAATGCAGAGAAAAGCTTTCCGCGGACTTTATCACATTTCCATCCTCATCCATGGCGTCCTGATGGGTGGGCATTCCCATGTCAAACCGGTATCCGTTGCTGAATACTTCGGGGGCATTGGTGGTATAGCCCAGCTTTGTCTCCATTTCTCCCAGTTTATCATAGGTAAAATCATCCAGATGGCTGCCTCCGGCGCTTGTATAAGCAACCTTCCCTGCTGCAACCGCTGTTATGGTACCCAGTACGCAGATGGCCGCAGCCACCACGAATACACGCTTCATATTCCATTTCTTCATTCCTGATTCCTCCTCTATTTTCCGGTGAACAGAGCGCCGCATTCTCTCTGTATCTGCGGAAGTCACCTGTATGGACTCTGCCCGGCTGCAAAGAGTACGGCCTATCTGCTCTTCCAGTCCCTTCCGCGTCACCTGCTTACTCCGTCTGTTCATAAGGTTACCTCCCTTCCTACCCTCCTGTTTTCTTCCATCAATTCCTGTTTCAGATTCGCCCTGGCCGTAAACAGCCTGGACTTAACGGTTCCCTCCAGACATCCCATGATACCTGCTATCTCCCTGACGGACATCTGATTAAAATAGTACAGGACAACGGCTGTCCTCTGTTTCACCGGAAGATTCCTGATTGCCTTATAAAGCTCCTTTTCCCGGGAGCGCATCATAACTTCCTCCAGCACTGAGGCTGTTTCAGGTTCTTCCTTCCCAAACACCTCTTCCATCGGCTGTTCTTTTCTGTTCTTCCTGCAATACCGCCAGGCTTCCCTGGTAAGGGTCTTATAAAGCCAGTTCCCAAAATATTCCGGTTCTTTGATTTTCTTTCGGTTCATCCAGCACAGCACAAAGGTCTCCTGAACAATATCCTCGCTGTCTGCATGACTTCCGGATATGAGATATGCCACGCGCAGTATCCTGGGATAATAATATTCCATCAACTGTCAAATGCCTGGCTGTCTCCCTCCGCCATACGGAGTACCAGACCTGCCGTCTCCTGCTCCATGTCCATCCACTCCTTCCATGGTCCGTCTCTTATTTGGAACCACCTCTATATGGAACCATTATATATCCCTTCTGGCATAACTGCCAGAAGGTGTTGTTAATCGGTGCACCTGCTATATAGAGAAGATTGGGCAGCAAATGGTTCATTTTATTTTGAATCTTTTTGAATTTGCTCCATTTTCATTCCGCGTCCTGATAAACGGTGAATAAACCCTTATAAAAGTAAGGTTTAAGCTTGTCAGAACAGATTATGTCATGTAGAATAATACTGCTGAGAGAAAAGGAGTTTTTGATAATATGAGCATTTTAAACGTAGAACATTTAAGCCACGGTTTTGGGGACCGGGCTATTTTTCAGGATGTCTCCTTCCGCCTGTTAAAGGGGGAGCACATTGGCCTGATCGGGGCGAACGGAGAAGGAAAATCCACCTTTATGAACATCATTACCGGCAAGCTCATGCCTGACGAAGGCAAGGTGGAGTGGGCAAAAAACGTGAGAGCCGGTTATCTGGACCAGCATGCGGTGCTGGAAAAGGGCATGACCATTCGTGATGTGTTAAAGAGCGCTTTTGCCTTCCTCTTTGAGATGGAAGAACATATGAACCAGATTTGCGATAAGATGGGTGAGGCCGGCGAGGATGAGATGACCGCATGATGGATGAGCTGGGAACCATACAGGATCTTCTCATGGCCCATGATTTTATATCATTGATTCCAAGGTGGAGGAGGTGGACGCGCCCTTGGCCTGGCTGACATAGGACTGGACAAGGACGTGACAGAGCTCTCCGGGGGACAGCGCACCAAGGTGCTTTTAGGCAAGCTTCTTCTGGAAAAGCCGGACATTCTGCTGTTGGACGAGCCTACCAACTATCTGGATGTACAGCACATAGACTGGCTGAAACGCTACTTGCAGGAGTATGAAAATGCCTTCATCCTCATTTCCCATGACATACCCTTCCTCAACAGTGTC
>ENA-OQIC01001040-OQIC01001040.1-human-gut-metagenome-genome-assembly--contig:-NODE-1040-length-10489-cov-1.500965_pt1 | contig 10489 bp, 11 predicted proteins | sample MGYA00242572_ERZ504736 | MGnify/ENA primary metagenome ERZ504736 (study PRJEB26092, sample SAMD00036201) | human gut metagenome | host: Homo sapiens | study: EMG produced TPA metagenomics assembly of... | reverse complement strand
GCGTCTGCATGGTGCGCATCCTGCGGTCCACCTGCTCCTGGGTGATATCCTTTCCGGCCTTTAAGTCCGGCTCCTGATAGGGAAGATAGCGGGTAAAGGCGCTTCCGCCCTTGTCGGACAGAATCAGAAGCTTTTCCCCATTTTCCCCGCAGCAGAACATGCTGTCCTCTTTCTCTTCCTGGTTCTGGATCAGGATGATCCCCTCCAGGTCGTTTAAGACGGACACAAACATGTCCTCAATCATGGTCCTCTTGCCCTCAATATCCTCCTCGTCTTCCACGTCAAAGGCATATTCCACCAGCACAAAACTTCTGGCCCGTCCAATCTGGTACAGCAGGTTGGTCTTAACATCCACCACTCCTGTTTCCACCTGATAGAAATGGCCGCAGGTTCCCTCCACCTGTTTCTTTATGAACTCCTCCGCCTGTTCGCCGGCAGACTCGCTGGCCACCGCCAGACGGATTTCTATATCTCCGTTGTGCAGAACCAGGGTGTCTCCCATTCCTCCGGGTCCAGGCCAAAGGTTGCACACAGAACTTGAATGATTTTTTCCTGTGACGGGATATCTGAGAAAATGAATGCCTTGCCTTCATATCGCTTTGCTGGGGCTGATGTCTCTGTTGTATTCTTTTCTTCAAACAATTCCATATAAATCTCCTTCTTGATTACACCGTATAAAACAGTTTGATTATACTATGTTTGGTGGGAAAACACAAATTATTCCTTATATTTTCTACTATTTCCCTTCAAAATAATCCGAAGCCACCATCCCATAGATACACTCATCGCATATCCCCTGATTATTCCACCCATACCGGCGGAGGGTGCCCTCCTTCTTAAGCCCGCAGGCCGCCATAACCTTTCCGCTGTTCACATTGCGCGTATCGTGCAGGGCCTCCACGCGGTTGGCACCCTCCACCTCGAAAAAGAACCGAATCAGTTCCGCAAATGCCTCCTTCATGATTTTGTGGCCCCACCAATTCCTGCCCAGGCAGTATCCCACCGTCACACGGCCCGCCTTCTGGTTAAGCTGCGGAACAGAAATGCTTCCGATGACATTTCCCTCGTCTTCCTTCCGCGCTATCGCCCAGGTGTAAAAATCCTTAGACTCGTATGACTTAATCCATCCCTCCAGAATTTGCTTTGTCTCCTCCACATCCTTGTGAGGTTCCCAGGAGAGGTATTTCGTGACCTGGGGATCGTTTGCCCAGTTTCTAAACATGGCGTCAGCGTCCTCTATCACATAAGGGCGCAGCACCAGCCGCTTTTTCTCCATTCTTACGGTTCCGGAATTCTTCATAAGGTTCCTCTCCTTTCCTGCACATACAAAGGATGTGCGCAGCATGATTGACTGGCAGCAAAATATTATTCTCTAATATAGCACACATCCCGCATTTTAGGAACCCTTAATATCCTAAATCATTCCATATAGCTATGCTTCCTCCGCTTGCTTCTTCTTTAATTCCATAGCCCCTGCCTCTGCCCGCTCCTGAAGGATGGGATTGTCAAAACACAAAAATGCTCAAAGGCATCGGGATATGGAAATACCTTTAATTAAGCTTACCTCTTAAGCAAAAAAGCTCTCCGGCCGCATCATATACCGGAGAGCTTTTTCCATAAAGCTTTCTTCAGGTCCCATCTTTATTCCATCCCTGCAAATATTTATTCCACTCCCGCTTTTTTGCAGATATCATTGAGACAGCATGACTCGCAGTGGGGTTTTGTCCTGGCCGTGCAGACGTCCCGGCCATGGAATACCAGCCTGTGGCAGAAATCGCTGCCCTCCTCAGGCGGTACAAGCTTCCACAGAGCCATCTCCACCTTCTTGGGCTCCTTGATTCCATCCACCAAACCCATGCGGTTCACCAGGCGGATGCAGTGTGTGTCCGTCACAATGGCAGGTTTTCCAAACACATCCCCCATGATCAGGTTGGCGCTCTTTCTTCCCACTCCGGGAAGCTTTAACAGGGCGTCAAAGTCATCCGGCACCTTGCCTTCATACTGTTCCTTCAGTATCTTCATGCAGGCGCTTATGTCCCTGGCCTTGCTGTGTCCCAGGCCGCAGGGCTTCACAATCCGTTCAATGTCTTCCACATCCGCCTCTGCCAGGGCATCCACATCCGGATATTTGGCGTAAAGGTCCTCAACCACCACGTTCACCCTTGCATCTGTACACTGTGCCGCCAGACGTACACTGACCAGCAGCTTCCACGCATGGTCATAGTCCAGGTACAGCCTGCATCGGGATATTCTTTTTCAGGCGGCCTATGATTTCCAATGCTAGTTTTTCCTTAGTCATGTTATATCTCCTTTGTATGCTGCAGCGCACTTCTTTTTAACTTCCTTTTAACTTCTTTTTACTTCTTTGTATCATCCTGCGCTTTTCTTTTCACATACATCTTATTATACATGACACAGGTTCATTTCTCAAGGAAAATACCCTGGAGCAGACTTAAAGACAACGGCTCCGGGGTATTTTATTCCATCCAATATGAAACTTGTTCACACATGATTATTTAACAATAAACGACTTTCTCTTACTCACCACATCAAAGATAACCGCTGCCAGCAGAACGCCGCCCTTTACCACCTTCTGCAGGTTCTGGTCCACGCCCATGATGCTCATGCCCAGATTCAGCACGCCCATGAGGGTTGCGCCCACGATAACCCCAGGCACCGTGCCGGTGCCGCCGTATGCGGAAGCGCCGCCGATAAAGCACGCGCCGATGGCGTCCATCTCATAGCTGTTTCCGGCCGTTGGGTTGGCGGAGTTCAGTCTGGCTACCGTGACCATGCCCGCGATGGCTGCCAGAAGCCCATGTTTAAGTAGGCCAGGAAATATACCCGGTTGGTATTGATACCGGAAAGCTTGGTTGCCTTCTCATTGCCGCCCACAGCATAGAAGTAACGGCCTGTGGTGGTCTTGGAGGCAATATAGCTGTAGATTCCGATGATAACCGCTACCCAGATAAGAGCGTTTGGAATTCCCTTGTACTGGGCCAGACGGAACATGAAGGAGAGCAGGACAACGCAGATGACTGCCATTTGATCACAACTCCCGTAAGAGGCTCCACATAGTATCCCTTAGCCAGCTTCTGCCGCCTTCCATTGAAAACAATAAAGGCATAGACAACACAGGCAATAACTCCCACCAGGAAGCAGGTCAGGTTAAAGCCCTCCACAGCAAAGAAATCCGGCACATAGGTATTGAACAGCACCAGAAACTGGTCCGGTATGGGAGCCAGCGTCATTCCCTGAAGCACCACGTTGGAAAGTCCCCTGAACATCAGCATGCCGGCCAGGGTAACGATAAACGGAGGAATCCTGACATAGGCAATCCAGAATCCCTGCCATGCTCCCACTAACATTCCCATGATGGCCATGGCGATAAGTGTAAGGTAAGGCTGATGCCCATTTCCACCATCATCTTGCCTCCGATGCGCCCACGAAGCATACCACAGAACCAACCGACAGGTCGATGTTGCCTCCGGTCAGAATACAGAACAGCATGCCGGTGGCCAGGATAAATACATAGGCATTCTGGGCAATCAGGTTGTTTACGTTCTGAGGAAGAAGCATCTTGCCTCCCGTGTTCACGGTAAACAGTATGACGATAACCGCAAGAGCGATAATCATTGTATATTTTTTCAGAACCTCTGAGATTTTCAGCTTTTGATCCATGGTCTACTCTCCTTTATCAGCTTTAAGAATACAGGACATAATATATTCCTGGGTAGCTTCCGAAGCGTCCACTTCCCCGGCCAGCCTGCCTCATTCATAATATAAATGCGGTCTGACATGCCCAGCACCTCGGCAGCTCCGACGATATCATGATGACGGACTTCCCTTCCTCCACCAGACGGTTTATGATACAGTATATCTCATACTTGCGCCTACGTCGATTCCCCTTGTGGCTCATCCAGAATCAGAACATCCGGCTCCGTGAACATCCATTTTGCCAGAAGCACCTTCTGCTGGTTGCCGCCGCTTAGATTTCCTGCGTTCTGTTCCACTCCAGGACATTTTGTCTTCAGCTTATCCTTGTACTCCACAGCCACCATGTATTCTTTGTCCTTGTCTATGACTCCATGGCTGCTGACCGCTCCCATGTTAGCAAGGGTGGTGTTTACACGTATGGGATTGGACAGGATAAGGCCGTTTCCCTTCCTGTCCTCGGTCACATATGCGATCTTATGGCTGATGGCGTCGTGCACCGTATTCAGATGGACTTCTTTTCCCTCAATAAAAAGCTGTCCCGAAATATTGGTACCGTAGCTCTTTCCGAAAATGCTCATGGCCAGCTCCGTACGTCCCGCGCCCATAAGGCCGCAGATTCCCACCACTTCTCCTTTGTTTACATGAAGGGAAACATGGTCCACCACCTTCCTGTCTGAGTACAGAGGATGGTATACCACCCAGTCCCTGACCTTAAGGGCAGTGCCGCCGATGCTGATGCTCTCCCTCCTGGGGAACCGGTCTGTCAGCTCACGTCCCACCATGCCCTTTATGATCCGGTCCTCTGAGATGTCGTCTGTCTGTTTGTCCAGCGTCTCTATGGTGGAGCCGTCACGGATGACCGTTATCTTGTCAGCCACATATGCGATCTCATTGAGCTTATGGGAAATAATGATGGATGTCATGCCCTCCTGCTTGAATTTAAGAAGCAGCTCCAGCAGGGCTTTGGAATCATCCTCATTGAGGGAAGCAGTTGGTTCGTCCAGAATCAGCAGCCGGGCCTTTTTGGCAAGGGCCTTGGCTATCTCCACCAGCTGCTGCTTTCCCACTCCGATATCCTTGATCAATGTATGGGAGGACTCGTTAAGGCCCACTGTCTTTAAATAGCGGTCAGCCTCGTCGTATGTCTGGTCCCAGTTAATTGCCATTTTCTTTCCTTTTTCATTTCCAAGGTACATGTTCTCGCCAATGGACATATACGGAATCAATGCCAGCTCCTGGTGGATGATGACGATTCCCTTTTCCTCACTGTCGCTGATTTTATCAAACTTGCACACCTGACCGTCGTAAATGATGTCGCCCTCATATGTGCCGTAGGGATATATGCCGCTGAGCACGTTCATGAGAGTGGATTTACCGGCTCCGTTTTCCCCCACCAGCGCATGGATTTCTCCCTTTTCCACCTTCAGGTTTACATTGTCAAGGGCTTTTACTCCGGGGAAGGTCTTGGTGATATTTCTCATTTCCAAAAGTATCTCTGCCATTCTATCCCTCCTACAACCATACAGGCGGGTATTTCTCCCCGCCTGTGTGATTCTCACCTTTTCCGGTCTGTTTCACCGGTCCATCTGATTACTTTAACTGGTCTTCCGTGTAATAGCCGGAATCAATCAGCATTTCTTTGTAATTATCAATTGTGACAACAACCGGCTCGCAGAGATATGTGGGGATTACGCCTGTGCCGTTATCATAAGACTTGGTATCATTAACTTCTGCCTCTCCGCCCTGCATAACGGCGTCTACCATCTTAACTACCTGTGAGGCCAGGGTACGTGTATCCTTGAATACGGACATTGCCTGCTTGCCTGCAATCAGGTTCTTCACATTGGCGATATCACAGTCCTGGCCGGTGATAATGGGATATTCGCCGGTATAGGAGGATGCAAGGGCATTCTCAACACCCAGCGCGGTGGAGTCGTTGGAGCAGAGTACTGCGTTTAAAACGGTACCGTCGGAGTAATTTCCTGCGATGATGGTATCCATTCTGTTCTGTGCCTTCTCCGAATCCCAGTTAGCGGTTGCCACCTGCTCAAATGTGGTCTGGCCGGACTTTACAACCAGCTTTCCGCTGTCAATGTATGGCTGAAGCACGTCCATGGCTCCGCCGAAGAAGAAGTTACAGTTATTGTCAGCCGGGTCTCCGGTGAACATCTCAATGTTGAACGGTCCGTCGTTCTCCTCTAATCCAAGGGCCTCTACCAGATATTCGCCCTGCTTCTGTCCTACCATGTAGTTGTCAAAGGTTGCGTAATATGTAACAGCGTCAGAGTTCATCAGAAGCCTGTCATAGGAAATAACAGGTATGCCTGCTTCCTTGGCCTGTCCCAGAGGCTCGCCCAGAGAGCTTCCGTCGATGGATGCGATGACCAGCAGCTCACAGCCGTTGGAAATCATGTTCTCCACCTGGGATACCTGGGTCTGTACATCGTTGCTGGCGTACTGAAGGTCTACCTCATATCCGGCTGCCTCCAGCTCTGCCTTCATGTTGCTTCCGTCCTGGTTCCATCTCTGCAGGTCCTTGGTTGGCATTGCCACGCCGATCAGGTGCTTTTCGCCGGATGCAGCCCCGTCCTTTGCTGCTTCTGTCTCAGCCTTGGTATTCTCTGCTTTGGCATTCTCTGCCTTTGCGTCGGCCTGGGTCTCTGTCTTTGTCTCTGAAGCAGGAGCAGCTCCCTCCTTGCCTGCGCATGCCATAAGGCTGCCTGCCATGGCTAATGTAAGCATGGTCACTAACAATTTCTTTTTCATATTGTAAATCCTCCTCCATAATGTTTTGATAGTTTAAATATACCACAGCCCGCTCTGGACTTGCTTGGCACCCATCTGCACACTTTTAAGAGGTTTAAAAAAATGCCCTGTGCTCTACAGGACATTTTTGCTCAGTTTATATTGTTTTTAGTTAAAAATGTGCTAGCGTGGTCTTTGCAGTCATTCCTGCTCCATTGTAAACTTTTATTTTATTTCTGAACAGGCCTTTAATGCTTCATAAGCCACATACTTAATCAACTCAATTTCCAAACCAATTTCACTGTCACTTACCGTTGGAACCGCAATATATTCGTCAACATCCCCTTTCGCGTGTGCTATGGAACACCTCATTGAATATATCCGTTCACAGAGCCTTCCTACTATCTTTTCATCGCTTTTCGTTAAATCAATTGGGGTTTTCTGTGAATTACAGTATTTATTTACTCTGCTTTTATCTTGTAATATCCAGGATTTAAATTTTGATATATCCAAACTCCTTGTCAGCACTAATTTCAGCGACTCTCTCTCACTTAGTATATTCTTGTACTTGTGCAATACTTTTCTAAGTTCATTGTGATTTACAGCAGGCATTGACAGCGCACCATATTCGTTTAAAAAAAAATAGTTTTGTGCTCTAACAAAAAATACTCTAATACTTGATAGTAACTCAAATATGCCAATCTGGCCTCCTTGGCATGCAGAGCATTGATTAGGTATAGGGCTGGTATATACTCGAATTCTAACGAATGAAACTGAATTCCATATAACTTGGCTTCCCCTTCTAATTTATAGATTGCATCCATTTCTACAACGGAAAAGTCTAAGTCATGTTCCATTGAGACTTTCAGCAATATCTCGTTAATCATACGGCATATTTCATCATTGCTTAAGAATTCTATATCAAATAATTGTATTGATAAATATCTTTCATGATTCGTATGCGTATGGGTAATTTCACCCCATTTACCTATATTGATAAAATAGTCGTAAAAAACGCTCCACATCAGATCGCTCTTAGCTCCAATCTCACCAATACACCTTTTCCCATCATACAATTTTACGGAGCCAATTTCCTGATAGTCAACTCCCTTGATTATTTTCTTATACGTCTTCATGTTGCTAGGTATGACCATACACTCATAATAGTTTGCTATCCGAATAGCATTATTACCTACGCGGAAAAAGGCATTATAAAATAGCGGGGAAAGTACATTTTGAAATGAACGCCAATCATCCCCTGGCTTCATGGACTCAACCAGCTAGAAAACAAAGCAATCTGGATACCCAGGATTTTCTTGGATTCTTCTGTTAATTCAAACAACTCCCCTCCAATATCCACTGAATTAATATTATCCAGCGAAATAGTCTTAACCCATCTTTTTAGTGCTTCATGTTTAACCAACCGATTCCCATACATTGACATATAACGGACTCCCCTTTGTCTTGCTGGTATTTCTCCATTAGGCTGCACCTTACTGACATGAAAGTCAGTTTACATTCAAATACACATCCTCCTTAGCATGGAACCCGCCCTTAATGATGACCTCGTCCATATTTTCCCCGGTGACCGCAATGGGCTGCAATTCCAGGTAGGGAACTTGATAGGTGCCGTCATAGGCAGTGCTCCGCGCCTCCTCTATTTCCTCTCCCAGTCCCAGGAGCACCGCGCATTTGGCAGCCATGCTGGCCTCCTGTTCCACGGATTTGAAGGCCGTCATTTCCTGGGTTCCCTCCACGATGCGCTGGCAGGCTGCCAAGTCGCCGTCCTGGCCGGTCACGTACACCTTTCCGGCCAGCCTTTCCTCGGACAAGGCCCGGAATGCCTGGCTGGCCAGATCATCGTTTCCGCAGATGATTCCCTTAACATAGCGGTCCTGTTTTAATCCTTCCTTGGTGTAGGTATAGGCGTTCTCTGCAATCCAGCCAGGGCAGTTGGACTCATAGACCACATTGAGATTGCTGCCGGCCAGGGTCTCGTCAATCCCCTCCCGGATCAGCGAAACATTGTTGTCGGTCAGGGGCCCTGAATCAGGAAGATATCGCCTCCGTCCGGAATATTTTCCAGCATGCTCTCAGCCATCAGCCTGCCCACCTCGGTGTTGTCAAACGATATGTATAAATCGCACCCGGCATTCATTATGAGCCGGTCATAGGAAACAGTCTTGATTCCCGCTTCCCTGGCTTTAATCATCACATCTGACAGCGCCTCACAGTCTCCTGCCACCACCACGATGACATCCACCTGCTTCTTAATGAAATACTCAATCTGGGAAATCTGTTCCTCCACATCCCCGTTGGCATTCTGTACATTGACCTCCGCCCCCAGCTCCTTTGCAGCGGACACAAACACATCCCTCTCCCGCATCCACCGCTCTATGACAAAGGATTCAAAGCTGAGACCAATCTGTACCTCCTGCTCCTCCTGCTCCACGCTGCCTGCCGCCGCGTCCTCTGTCTTGGCGCAGCCTGAGACGCCAGGACCGAGAACAGGGCTGTGAACAATATGCAGACAATACTGCCTGCGGTCCTCTTTTTACGTATCCCCATATGGTTTCCCTATCCTTTCCTTAACCAGTCCTAAACCTGTCCTTAAACCTTCCCTGCCCCATTCTCCATCCGTTCCCTGTACTCGCTGGGATTGACGCCCTCGTATTTCTTAAAAATACGGCTGAAGTAATTGGGGTCGCTGTATCCCACCATGGCGCATATCTGCTTGATGCTGTAATCCGGATTCCGGAGGCAGACACAGGCCTGTCTCATTCTGGTCCGTGTCAGGTATTCGATGAAATTTTCCCCTGTTCCCTGCTTGAACAGCTTGCTGAAATAGTAAGGGCTTATATTCACCATCCTGGATATCTCGTCCAGGGATATATCCTTCTGGTAATTTTCGTCAATGTATTTTCTCACCGTATCCACCAGGTACTCCATCTCCTTCTTTTTCTCAGTTCCCGCGCATTTGCATATTTCCCGCGTCTTTTCCAGGAACCAGTGGCACAATTTGTCGCTGTCAGATGCATCCCTTATCTCACGTATATAGCTGCCCCTGGGCTTCATGCCGAATTCAGTTCCGTCCTTTGCACAAATCCGGTACTCCAACCGCATGATAAGCTCCAATATCTTGGCCTCCATGTCCTCCCGGCACCCATACATTCCCTCAATGCAGGAAAAAGCTCCGCCCCGCAGGCAGCCGCTCCCTCGCTGTCCGCCTTCAGCCCCCGCTCGTAATAACTGTTTTCCAGCTCCTTTGGATATTCCCCGGTCACATCCCCCTGCCTGCTGGAATATCGTGATGTGGACCACATGGCTGACGCTCTCCCGCAGCCCTCAGCGCCTCCCCGTATGACTCCTTCGCGTTTCCCAGGGTTTTTGTACTCCCGATGCCGCTGCGGAAATCGCTTCCAATGTGTTTCTCCAGCTTCTGGAGCATGGTCCTGGTCCTGGTGATGACCTCCACCCGCTCTTCATATTTAAGCGTCGGCTCAGAGGAAGGCACAAACAGCACCACCCGGTTGCCCATGACAGGCCCGGTGATACAGGAAAAATAATCCTTCACGATTTCCCTCATATCCTGATAATACTTGTTGGCCTTTACGCTGGAGCCGATTGCATTGGTCAGCCTGCCGCTCTCATCCCTGTCTCCGAATTCCAGCACCAGGCAGAAACCGTAATTGTCCCTGATTCCCAACAGTTCCTCGTAGCCGGAACTGTCCGCTGCGCCGTCGTCCTGAAGCATGCTGTAGATAAACCCGCTCTCAATCATGGGCACCACAATTTCCAGCCTCTCCCTGATTTTAAGGTCGTCGCTCCGCTTCTGCCTGGCTTCCTCCACCCGCTGCATGGCTTTCATGCACACGTCCAAAATCACCTTTTTATTGGAAATAGGCTTTGTCAGATACTCCATGACACCCAGGTTCACCGCCTCCTTTGCATAGGCAAATTTATCGTAGGCCGTAATGATAATAATAATCATCTCATTATTGACCTTCCTGATCTCCTGGATAGCCTG
>ENA-OQIC01001039-OQIC01001039.1-human-gut-metagenome-genome-assembly--contig:-NODE-1039-length-10489-cov-1.567362_pt1 | contig 10489 bp, 13 predicted proteins | sample MGYA00242572_ERZ504736 | MGnify/ENA primary metagenome ERZ504736 (study PRJEB26092, sample SAMD00036201) | human gut metagenome | host: Homo sapiens | study: EMG produced TPA metagenomics assembly of... | reverse complement strand
GGAGGAGAGCGGTGAAGCCAGGGAGAAGAGGCTGCAGAAGTATGACTCCGGCGTCTCGTCCGCCAGGCAGGGCTCAGGGACCAGAAAGAATTCATCCAACCAGTTCCATAATTTTAAACAGAGGGATACGGATTATGACGCACTGGTTTTAAAGCAGGTAAAGGAGTGGGTGGGGCAGCAGCCTAATACACATAAGGAGAGTGAACCATGGCACTGAGCAATTCCCAGTACGACGCAATCATGAGGGAGTATGGAAGGCAGCAGATCGAGAACCACCACAAACTGGAGGAGCGGCGCCAAGAGATTTATGCCAGGCTGCCGGTAGTAAGGCAGCTGGAAGCGGAAATCGCAGAGCGTTCCGTGGCGTGCGCCAAAAAGCTGCTGGAAGGGGATAAGAGTGTCCTGGACAGGCTGAAGGAAGACCTTAAGGATCTGCGGGAGCAGAAGTCGCTTATTATCAGGGCTGCGGGCTATCCTGACGATTACCTGGAGCTTCATTACCGCTGTCCGGACTGTAGGGATACGGGACTGATAGACGGCCGTAAGTGCCATTGTTTTCTTCAGGCCCAGATGAAGCTGCTCCATGCCCAGTCCAATCTGGAGGATGTTCTGGAGCGGGAGAATTTTAATGCCCTGAGTTATGAGTACTACGATGATACGGAGATACTTCCCCAGCTGGGTATTACCAATGCGGCCTACATGCGCCGGGTAGTGGCGGGATGCAGGGAGTTTGTCCGGGACTTTGATAAGAAACATGATAATCTCCTGTTTACAGGAAGCACTGGTGTGGGAAAGACATTTCTCACCAACTGTATTGCAAGGGAGCTGATGGATGATTTCCATTCTGTCATCTATCTGACAGCCAGCGATCTCTTTGATGTATTTTCCAGGAATAAGTTTGATTATGATAATGCGGAGGACATGAAGGACATGTACCGGTTTATCCTGGACTGTGATCTTCTCATCATTGATGATCTGGGAACGGAGTTAAACAACAGCTTTACTTCCTCCCAGCTGTTTTACTGCATCAATGAGCGGATGAACATGAGCCGTTCCACCATCATATCCACCAACCTGACCCTGGCCCGGCTCAGGGATTCCTATACAGACCGTGTTACATCCAGGATTATGAGCGGATACAGGATTATCCCATTATATGGAGGAGATATCAGACTGTTAAAAAAGTAACGTATAATTAGGGCATTTCTGGGGTACAAGGGCCTTGACGAACCATGGAGAATGATGGTATAAAAGTATATGCCGGTCCGGGTAAGAAGGCTCCGGCAAAAACAGGAGGATGTTAACCATGTTATATGAGGAGAAAATCATTGAAACCATTCCCGTGGGTCCGTTGGGACTGATTCCGTTAAAGAGCTGTACGGAGTTGGGCGATAAGGTGAATGCCTATCTGGTGGACTGGAGACGGGAGAGGGAAAGCGAACACAAGTCTACCATAGCATTTTCCGGATATCAGAGAGATTCCTATATCATCAATGCCGTAACACCCAGGTTTGGCACGGGAGAGGGCAAGGGACTTGTGACAGAGTCCATAAGGGGCGACGACTTGTATATCATGGTAGATGTATGCAATTACAGCCTGACCTATTCCCTGTTCGGTATGACCAACCATATGTCACCGGACGACCATTTTCAGGATTTGAAGCGTGTGATTGCAGCGGCAGCAGGCAAGGCCCACAGGATTAATGTGATTATGCCGTTTTTATATGAGAGCCGCCAGCACAGGCGTTCCGGGAGGGAATCCCTGGACTGCGCCCTGGCGCTCAAGGAACTGGTGAATATGGGAGTGGAGAATATCATTACCTTTGATGCCCACGACCCCAGGGTCCAGAACGCCATTCCTTTACGGGGCTTTGAGACAGTTCAGCCCATCTACCAGTTCTTAAAATATCTTTTAAAGAATGAGACAGACCTGCAGATTGACAGCAGCCATATGATGGTCATCAGCCCGGATGAGGGCGGTACGGGAAGAGCCGTGTATTTTGCCAATATGCTGGGGCTGGACATGGGTATGTTCTATAAACGCCGCGATTACACGAAAATCGTGGGCGGCCGCAATCCCATCGTGCACATGAGTTCCTGGGAGCCAGCGTGGAGGGTAAGGACGTGCTCATCATCGACGACATGATTTCCTCTGGTGAGAGTGTCATGGATGTGGCCAAGGAGCTGAAGCGCAGGAAGGCCAGGAAGGTTTTTGTGTGCGCTACCTTTGGTCTGTTTACGGGGGGACTTACAAAGTTTGACGAGTATTATGATAAGGGAATCATTGACCGGATACTGACCACAAACCTGGTATATCAGACTCCGGATCTTCTTGAGAGACCCTACTACATTAATGTGGATATGAGCAAGTATATTGCCCTCATTATCGACAACCTTAATCATGACGCATCCCTGAGCGATTTGCTGACGCCTACCAAGCGGATCAACCGGCTGCTGGCTCAGTACCGCAGTTAACAGGAACGCAATGTAAAGAATAAAAGGCCGTTTTCCTAGATCTGCCTGCCGGGGCATGCTGCGCGCTTAAGGCAGGTCATGGGGCGGCCTTTTTGGATTTCCGACATTTGTGATGGGACAGGGGGAAGATGCTATATGGAAGAAAAACAGTTCCGCGACAAGATTTACTGGCTTACATTCCTGTTCAGCCTGCTTGTGGTGTGGGTGCACTCTTTTAATGGGGAGCTGTTTATGGGGACCCCGGAGGCTGCCCTTAAGGTTGCAGGGATAGAGCGCATACTGGGAGAGAGACTGGGACAGATAGCGGTGCCGGGATTTTTCATGGTGTCCTCCTATCTGTTTTTTCGCGGTTTTTGCTGGGAGAAGCTTATTCCAAAGTGGCGTTCCAGGTTAAGAAGCCTGGTTCTTCCCTATCTTTTGTGGAATTTCCTTTACTATATGGGGTATGTGGCGGCCACACGCCTGCCCGGCCTGTCCGGGTGGTGGGAAGTCGCCCATACCCTTTAACGGGCCCCGGCTCTTTGACGCACTTGTGTTCTATTCCTATAATCCGGTGTTCTGGTATCTGTTCCAGCTGATTATACTGGTGGCCCTGGCGCCCCTGGTTTACACGGTGATGCGGGGAAATGTCACAGGCGCCGCTGCCCTGGGAATCGTGGCTTTTGGTCTTTGGAAGAACTGGGTCATGCCTCTTCTTAATCTGGACGCTCTGTTTTATTTCTGCGCCGCTGCCTGGGTGAGCCTTCACAGGGATACCTGGGGAAGGGGAATAGAGGAAAGCTTCGGTGCCGGGAAGAATATGGCGGCAGGCGCCATTCTTTTGCTGGCCATGGGCCTTCTTTTGTACCTGGGCCGCATCGGAGGCCTGCTGTGGGAGCGCCCGCTTTGCACCGTCTGCTGGAGGCTGTGGGAGTCTGCGGGCTGTCCTGGCTGTGAAGGCAGCGGACCTTCCGGCTGCCAGGGAGTGGATGAAGCATAACTTTTTCCTGTATGCCATTCATTTTGCCTGGGTAAGGCTTATCAACAAGGCAGCCGCGGCTGCTTTCCCGGGGAGCGCGGTCATTGCCCTGTCTGTATTCATCCTGATGCCCGCACTCATGACGGCTGTCAGCGCCCTGATTGGCGGAATCATGAGACGGTTCGTACCCAATGTTTATTATATGCTGTCAGGAGGAAGGTAAGCCGGCGCCGGCGGGGAAGTCCCGGCCGGGCAGCGTGTCCGGAGGAAATCCTTGCAATCACCATGATTCTATGATATTCTGATACTACTTCCACGGCATTTCTTGCGTGATGGCTTTGGCACTGCGTTTTTGTGCGCAGGCGTTGGGGTGCGTGCACAGGCACCTGTAAGGGGCGTTTCGCCCGGAATTCACATTGTATGACAGACAGGAAAACGGTATGGAAGCAGTATGGCAGCGGTATGGAAGCAGTATGGCAGCAGTATGGCAGATGTATGAAAGCAGTATGAAAGAAGCAGGGTAGGTACTGTGGAAACCATCCGGCAGCGGCGCAGGATAGCGTTATGGCCGTCATATGAAACCAGCGTAAAAAGGGGGCGTGGCGGGAAAATAGAGGTTGACATTTTAGGGGAACTATACTATTATTGTAACTATTAGAGAACATTTGTTCGCATGGAAGTCATTGGAGGATAATATGGCCAGAGAAGAGAAGAGTAATGTAATTAACCGCGATATGAATAAAGACGAGAAGTTAAAGGCGTTAGACGCTGCCCTGACCCAGATTGAGAAGGCATACGGAAAAGGATCCGTCATGAAGCTGGGGGATTCCAGGGCCAACATGAATATTGAGACAGTCCCCACCGGTTCCATCAGCCTGGACATTGCACTGGGATTGGGCGGAGTTCCCAAGGGCAGGATCGTAGAGGTATATGGACCCGAGTCTTCCGGCAAGACCACGGTCGCCCTGCACATGGTAGCAGAGGTACAGAAGCGTGGAGGCATTGCAGGCTTCATTGATGCGGAGCATGCCCTGGATCCTGTATATGCCAGGAACATAGGAGTGGATATTGATAACCTGTATATCTCCCAGCCGGATAACGGCGAGCAGGCACTGGAGATTACCGAGACCATGGTGCGTTCCGGTGCCGTGGACATCGTGATTGTGGACTCCGTGGCCGCTCTGGTTCCCAAGGCTGAGATTGACGGCGAGATGGGAGATTCCCATGTGGGCCTTCAGGCCAGGCTTATGTCACAGGCTCTGAGGAAGCTGACCGCTGTTATCAGCAAGTCCAACTGTATTGTCATCTTCATCAACCAGCTGCGTGAGAAGGTGGGTGTCATGTTTGGCAATCCGGAGACTACCACAGGCGGACGTGCTCTGAAGTTCTATGCATCCGTGCGCCTGGATGTCCGCAGGATAGAGACCTTAAAGCAGGGCGGAGAGGTCACAGGAAACCGTGTCAGGGTAAAGGTAGTGAAGAATAAGATTGCGCCTCCTTTTAAGGAAGCTGAATTCGATATCATGTTTGGCAGGGGCATTTCCAAGGAAGGCGATATCCTGGACCTGGCTGTTAAGGAGAACATCATTGAGAAGAGCGGCGCCTGGTTTGCCTATAACGGTTCCAAGATTGGCCAGGGACGTGAGAATTCCAAGCAGTACCTGTCTGATAACCCGGCCATCTGCGCCGAGGTGGAGGCCAAGGTAAGGGCAAAGTATGAACTGCCCGGGGCAGAGGAAGCCATGGAGCAGCCGAGGCCTTTAAGACAGCCGCTAAACAGGCGGAAACTAAAACAGGGGAAACTGATGCGGATGCCCCTGAACTGGTATGATGGTCACAGCTGTCATCCCTGTAGATAAGAGAAAGAGCAAAGTCTTCCTGGAGGAAGGCTTTGCCTTTGTTTTATACAGGGGTGAGGTGGAACGGTACAGGATAGAGGAAGGCAGGGAGCTGGAAGATGAGGTGTATGAGGAAATCCTCAGGGATGTACTGCGGCCAAGGTCCAAGGAGTATGCCCTTCATTTATTAAAGGATTCAGGAAAAACAGAGAAGTGGATGAAGGAAAAACTTGGGAAGGCAGGATATCCCAGAGAGGCAGTGGAGTATGCTGTAAATTTTCTGAAGGAATACCGTTTTCTGGATGATAACGCTTATGCACAGAGCTATGTGCGCTCCTATGCAGGGAAAAAGAGCCGACGCCAGATGGTATATGAGATGCAGCAAAAGGGCGTGGATTCGTCTTATATAGAGGAAGCGCTGGACCAGTCGCCTGTGGACGAGGAGGAATCAGCCAGGCAGGCTCTGACCAGGCGGCTTAAAGGAAAACAGGAAGCCTCCTACCAGGAAAAAGGCCGTCTGGCGGCCTTTTTAGGGAGGAAAGGATACTCCTTTGAAGTGATAAACAGGGTATTGAGAGAGATTAAAACCGCTGAAAACCAGGATTAGGCCCTGTTGTAATTTGTCTATATTGTCTGTCTTTGCGGGAAAATAAGGGGAAGATACTTGACATAATTCTGAAAAAAGTATAAAATTAATATGTTGTAGTTCGTACAATGAAAATTAAATAAGGAGGTGCTCCTGTGTCACAGATAATGGTCCCTATGATGATTATCGTTATGATAGTTGTGGCTATTATTACTTGGTTTGCTGCACGCAATTACGAGAGGAAGCAGTATGACAGCAAGGTAGGAAGTGCAGAAGAAAAATCAAGGGAAATAATAGATGAAGCATTAAAAACCGCAGAGACAAAGAAGCGAGAAGCTCTCCTGGAAGCCAAGGAAGAATCTTTAAAGACGAAAAATGAGTTAGAGAAGGAAACCAAGGAAAGAAGAGCGGAACTTCAACGTTATGAAAAACGTGTATTAAGCAAGGAAGAAAACGTTGAAAAAAGGCAGATGCCTGGAAAAGAAGGAGGCGGACCTGGTCAGGAGGGAAAACATTCTCAGTAAGCGTACTGCAGAAGTGGAATCCCAGTATGAGCAGGGGATACAGGAACTGGAACGAATATCCGGTCTAACCTCCGAACAGGCAAAAGAATATCTTTTAAAATCTGTTGAAGAAGATGTAAAACATGACACAGCTAAATTAATTAAGGAACTTGAAAACAAGGCAAAGGAAGAAGCTGACAAGAAGGCCAGGGATTTAGTGGTGACTGCCATTCAGCGGTGCGCCGCAGACCATGTGGCTGAGACAACGGTTTCTGTTGTACAGCTTCCTAACGACGAGATGAAAGGCCGCATCATCGGACGAGAGGGCCGCAACATTCGTACCCTTGAGACCCTTACCGGTGTGGAACTGATTATCGACGATACCCCGGAAGCAGTAGTATTGTCCGGATTTGATCCAATACGTAGAGAAGTTGCTAGAATTGCGTTGGAGCGTTTGATTGTGGACGGACGTATTCATCCGGCCAGAATCGAGGAGATGGTAGAGAAGGCACAGAAAGAAGTGGAGAACAACATGAGGGAAGAGGGCGAGGCAGCCTGTCTTGAAGTTGGCATCCACGGAATTCATCCGGAATTAGTTAAGTTACTTGGTAAGATGAAGTTCAGGACCAGCTATGGCCAGAATGCATTAAAGCATTCTATTGAGGTGTCCCAGCTGTCAGGACTTTTGGCGTCAGAACTTGGAGTGGATGTACGTTTAGCCAAACGTGCCGGTTTATTACATGACATTGGTAAATCCGTTGACCATGACATGGAAGGCACCCATGTTCAGCTAGGTGCAGACCTGTGTAAGAAATATAAGGAATCTGCTACAGTGCTGAATGCGGTGGAATCCCATCATGGCGACGTTGAACCTACCAGCCTCATTTCCTGCATTGTACAGGCAGCCGATACCATATCTGCTGCAAGACCTGGTGCAAGGCGTGAGACTCTGGAGACATATACAAACAGATTGAAACAATTAGAAGATATAACCAATTCCTTTAAGGGAGTGGACAAGTCTTTTGCCATTCAGGCAGGCCGCGAGGTTCGTATCATGGTAGTTCCGGAACAGATCAGCGATGACGATATGATATTGCTGGCAAGAGATGTTTCCAAACGGATTGAGGACGAACTGGAATATCCGGGACAGATTAAGGTAAATGTAATTCGTGAGTCAAGAGTTACGGATTACGCGAAGTAATCATTAAGAAGTGTAGATAAATGCCCTAAAAACCGTAAGAATGCAGTATTCATTCATGCGGTTTTAGGGCATTTTTTTATTCGGGCGTTCAGGCCCGGGATACGCTTCTGGTGAAACGGGAATGAAACTGGTAAAAGACAGCAATAGACTGGCGGGCAGCCATGAATATGACACACAGTTGTCATATTAACTGTGTTATCATTAGGCGGAATGTTCTTGATGGCGGCAGCATGACAACCGTGAGCATTTTCAGCTTATCCTAAAACGGAGGTAACTTTGAATGAAATATGAAGGTGTATGTATTGCTGTGAAGGATGTGAATCTTTCAAAAAAATTTTATCAGGATCTATTTGATCTGGAGGTATTTCAAGATTATGGTATAAACGTCTCATTTGGCGGACTGTCTTTACAGCAGGAATTTGACTGGCTGACAGGTGTCCCTAAAGAAAGTATATTGGAAAAGGCACACAATATGGAGCTGTATTTTGAGGAGGATGATTTTGACGGCTTTATAGATAGATTAGGACAGCGCAATGACATTCAATACATAGGTGATGGCGTAAAAGAAGCCGGATGGGGACAGCGCACAGTGCGTTTTTATGATTTGGACGGCCACATCATTGAAGTTGGAGAGAACATGAAAATGGTTGTGAGGCGGTTTATCCATTCCGGGATGTCCATGGAGGAGACTTCCAGACGAATGGATGTCTCTGTATCTGATTTGGAAAAACTGCTGCAGAGCTGAATCAATCCCTGGGGGAGTGTATCATGCCATTAAGCGTATGCGGCCCCTGGTCCAAAAAGACATTCACGGAAGGAGGTTCTATGAACTGGGAACCATGGACAGGCTGTTATAAAGCCAGTGACGGATGTACATATTGTTATTTTTATGGGCCTTATGCAAAACGGTACGGTCAAAACATCATAGAGAAGACAGACAAATTTGATTGGCCTGTCAGGAGGAATGCAAAGGGACAGTACAACATTAAAGGAAACAAAATTCTCGCAACCTGCTTTGCAACTGACTTTTTCCTTCCTGAGGCAGATGAATGGCGTAAAGAAGTTTGGGCCATGATCAGGGAGAGGACAGATATTGATTTTTTGATTCTGACAAAGCGTATTGACCGTTTCCTTGTATCGCTTCCGCCGGATTGGGGAACCGGCTATGATAATGTGAATATTGGCTGTACTGTTGAAAACCAGAAAATGGCCGATTACAGACTTCCTCTATTCTTATCCTATCCCATAAAACGGCGTTTTATTGCCTGCGCCCCGCTTTTGGAGGCCATGGATCTGACGCCATATCTTCATGGAGTGGACCATGTTACAGTTGGCGGTGAAACAGGACGCGACGCCCGGGTGTGTGACTATGACTGGGTACTGGACATCCGTGAACAATGTGTAAAAGCAAACAAAACATTTTGGTTTAAAAATACAGGCTCATTTTTCAGATGCAATGGCGCGGTGGAGAAAATTAATCCGTTTAAGCAGACCGGCCTGGCGAAAGAGCTTGGAATAGATATTTCAGATGGAAAAAGGCTGTTTTGACAGAAACAGCCCCATAAACCAGGGCATGTTCGTTAAACTGCATTTGTATCATAAGGAGGGCAGGGGGTAACGCAGGATATTGTGCGTTATCCTCTGTTTTGCGTTCTGCCACGGAGAAAAAAAAGATTGTACCGTACTGTGTATCATGCTAAAATATATGTGGACAGAGTAGGACAGAGGTCATTTGCCGGTTTGACGGATTCAAAGAGAGGATATGGTATGGGTAGAAGGATGGTGGGGCTGTACGCAGTGTTTTTGGCAAGCGCCTTATGCTGGGGGCTGCGGCACTGGGAATAAGGTTGTTAATTTCGAGATTCCCAATGAGAATGTTACCACAATCACTTTTTTCGGAAATAAATATGAGCCGGAACGTGACGGTTATAGAGGAAATCCTGTCGGATTTCATGAAGGAGAATCCTGGCATCCGGGTATCCTATGAAAGCCTTAAGGGAAATGAATACTATGAAGCCCTGGGAAAGCGTTTTGACGCGGGAAAGGGTGACGATGTATTCATGGTGAACCACGATATTCTGCTGGAAATGCAGTCCAGAAGGACAGCTTATGGATTTATCCGCCTTAAAACCATTCAGACTACAGTGACCGTATGCTCCGGCAGATGGATGAGCATGGAAAGATTTACTGGGTTCCAACCACTGTGTCAGGTTTTGGACTTTACTGTAATAAGAAGCTGCTGAAGGAACATAAGCAGAAGCTGCCGGAGAACCTTCAGGAGTGGAGGCAGGTATGCAGTTATTTTAAGGAGCAGGGCATTACCCCTGTTATTGCCAATAATGATATATCCTTAAGACCCTGGCAATTGGCCGGAGTTTTTATTCGGCGTATCAGGAAAACCGGGAAGATGAGATGTTCAGACACCTGAATGAAGGGAAAGAAGAGCTGAGTTTCTGCATGACCCCCGGTTTTTCTCTGGTTAAGGAGTTTATTGACAATGGCTATGTGGATGCAGGGAAAGCACTGGAGACTCGGAAAACCTCGGATGATTTGGAGGAATTTGTAAAGGGGGAATCACCTTTCATGCTGACCGGGGCATGGGCAGGCAGGCCGGGTGGAAGGGATGGACCCTGATTTTGATTTTGTGGTGGCGCCTTATCCTGTGCTGGAGGACGGCGGACTGGTAGTGATCAATGCGGATACCAGGCTGAGCGTCAATAGGGCCAGTGAACATATAGATGAAGCCCTGGCCTTTGTGGAATTTTTTACGCGGTCTGAAAACATACAGAAGTTTGCGGACCAGCAGTCTTCCTTTAGCCCCTTAAGGGAGGGGATTCCATCGTCTGTAAAAGAGATACAGCCCATTGTCTCCTGTTACCAGTCCGGAAGGACTGTCATAGGGACGGATGCGCTTCTGGAATTTCCTAT
>ENA-OQIC01001038-OQIC01001038.1-human-gut-metagenome-genome-assembly--contig:-NODE-1038-length-10490-cov-1.813953_pt1 | contig 10490 bp, 15 predicted proteins | sample MGYA00242572_ERZ504736 | MGnify/ENA primary metagenome ERZ504736 (study PRJEB26092, sample SAMD00036201) | human gut metagenome | host: Homo sapiens | study: EMG produced TPA metagenomics assembly of... | reverse complement strand
TCCGGGCGGTGCTGTGAGCTTTGTTACGGGCGGTGATGTCATCCCTGTCCTGGGAAGTTATGCCATCCTTGTCCGGGGAGGGATGGTCCCCCGGCCTTCTGGCGCAGATGAGCAGCCTTCTAGAGTTGGGCGGATGTCCATGTCCAGTTCCATATCCTGCTTTCTGCCATCCGCTCCGTCCGACGCTCTGTTCGGCAGGGAGGCGTGGGAGGCGGATTTTCCATCCTTAGAAGAATCGGCTGCTGTATTATATTCCATCATATATTCTTCATTCCAAAGCTCTGCCCCCAGTTCCCGGAGAGCGGCCGTGGCCGCCGGGCACTTGTTGTCGGTTACAAGGCAGAGTTCCGGCTCGCCCAGGGCCTCGCTGTACTGGCAGACCTGTTCCAGGAGCGCAGAAAAATATCCCTTTCTTCTAAAATCCGGGTGTGTGAAAGCATAGCATTCCCACATTGTTTCCTCTGTTTTATACACGGCCAGGAAGGCAGCCGCAGTGGCGTCCTCCTCCAGAAGCCAGTATTCATCCCCGTCCTCAGGCAGGAAAGACTCAGGCCGTCCGTGAGGCGGCACAGGGCCGAAATCCTGCGTATATCTTCCTGTTCTTTCCGGGATAATGTGGTTGTATGGGTGATATTTGTATGAGTCATATTCGTACGAGTCAGATTTGTATGTGCGGTATTGGTATGCATCATATTCATGCGGGCGCGGCTCCTGGATTCTTACCTTTGGACTTTCCTATATTGTAGGGCAGTAAGGCGTTCATTGCAATGGCAAGATTGTATTTCTTGTGTATTTATCTGTATTCTGGTTGATTATGGAAAAATGCAGTGGTAGAATAAAGGCCGTGCGAATTTCAAACATAATCGGAGCATGGCTTAAAACACGCTCTAACGCAGCAGGAGGAAACAAAAGATATGAGATATGTAAAACAGATAGGAATTATCCTGGGCATAACCTGGCGGGAGAGATATTGAATCATGTGGTGCCCCTGCCTGTGCCGGCCGGTGTGTACGGCCTGTTCATCATGCTGGCAGCCTGATGTGCGGGGCCGTGAAGCTGGAGAGCGTGGAGGGCACGGGTAATTTTCTCATGGATACCATGACCATGATGTTCATACCGGCAACCGTTGGGATTGTGGAATGCATCGGGGAGGTAAGGGCAGTTCTGGTGCCATTTCTGATCATCATAGGCATATCCACCCTTCTGGTCATGGCGGTGACCGGATGCATGGCCCAGTGGTCATGGGCAGGAAACACAGCGGGGAGGAGCAGTGACATGAGGGAAGGAATACGATTGATACTGGAACAGACGCAATATTTCGGTCTTGTGCTCAGCATAGGCGCCTACCTGTTTGCCTGCTGGCTTAAGAATAAAACAAAACTGGCTATCCTGAATCCGCTTCTGGTGTCGGCGGCCTGATTATTGCCTGCATTCTGGGAGTAGGAATGGATTATGAAACATATAATAAAGGTGCGTCTTATCTCAGCTGGCTTCTCACGCCGGCCACGGTCTGTCTGGCAATCCCATTGTATAAGCAGCTGCATCTGCTGAAGAAACATGCCGACGCCGTGGCGGTGGGCATCACATCGGGGGTGGTCACCAGTGCGGTGAGTATTTTCCTCATGTGCAAGGTGCTGGGTATGGCCCATGTCCACTACGTGACACTGCTTCCCAAGTCCATTACCACGGCCATCGGAATGGGTATCAGCGAGGAAGCAGGAGCATCGTAACACTGGCGGTCATGAGCATCATACTTACAGGGGTGTTAGGCAATATGGCCGGGGAGACCGTGTTAAAGCTTTTAAAGGTCCGCCATCCCGTTGCCAAGGGCCTGGCCATGGGAACCAGCGCCCATGCGGTGGGGACGGCCAAGGCCCTGGAGATGGGAGAAATCGAGGGCGCATGAGCAGTCTCTCCATTGCGGTGGCAGGGCTGATGACGGTTATTGTGGTTCCTCTGGCAGCGAATTTAATTTAGCGTGTAATTTAAAATAATGTATATTTAATTGAGCGCCATTTAATATTGTATTGGAAGGAGTGTGTTCTGCATGAAAAAACGAAGCGAAGCAGATAGTAAGTATACCTGGAAACTGGAGGATATGGTGGCGGAGGACAGCCAGTGGGAACAGATGTTTAAAGAGGCTTCCGGGGAAATAAGCGAATATGCTTCCTACAAGGGAAGACTGGCCGGGTCCGCGGATACCCTGTATGCCTGCCTCTTGTTCGACGACAAGCTTTCCCAGAAGATAGAGCGTCTGTATGTCTATGCCAGGATGCGTTCCGACGAGGATACCACCGTGCAGAGATACCAGGATATGTTTTCCAGGGCCCAGACGCTGTCCTACCGGGCGGCTGAGAACAGCTCCTTCCTGGTGCCGGAAATTCTGTCCATGGACCGGGAGCTTCTGGAACGGTACATGGTATCGGATAACGGAATCAGTCATTTTAAGCGGGCGCTGGAAATCATTCTCGCCAGGCGGGATCATACCCTGTCCGCTGAGATGGAAGAACTTCTGGCCCAATCCTATGACGCCACGCAGGCGCCAGCCAGATTTTTACCATGTTCAACAATGCGGATGTGAAGTTCCCCGTTATCACGGGGGAGAGTGGGGAGGGAATCCAGATTACCCACGGCAATTACATTTCCCTGATGGAGAACCAGGACCGCAGGATACGCAAGGATGCATTCGAGGGGTTATACAGTGTGTATGAACAGTTTTCCAATACTCTGGCAGCTGCATTTTCCTCCAATGTGAAGCAGGCCGTATTCTACGCAAAGGCAAAGAAGTATGCCTCCAGCCGGGAGTATTACCTGGCTGACAACGAGGTTCCTGAGCTGTCTACGACAATCTGGTGAAGGCAGTGCGGGAAAATATCGTGAAGCTTCATGAATACACCCGGGTACGGAAGGATGTGCTGGGAGTGGATGAGCTTCACATGTATGACCTTTATGTACCATGGTGGCAGCGGCTGACCGCCGTTACACCTATGAGGAGGCAAAGTCCATTGTGCTGGAGGGCCTGGCTCCGCTGGGAGAGGAATATCTGTCCTTGTTAAAGCAGGGATTTGACAGCCGGTGGATTGATGTCTATGAAAATGAAGGCAAGCGCAGCGGCGCTTATTCCTGGGGGACCTACGGCAGCCATCCCTATGTGCTGCTGAATTTCCATGGCACCCTTAACGATGTGTTTACCCTGGCCCATGAGATGGGACATTCCATCCATACCTGGTATTCCGACAGGAACCAGCCGTTTACCTATGCCGGGTATAAGATATTTGTGGCAGAGGTGGCATCCACCTGCAACGAGGCGCTTCTGATACGCCATCTCCTTAAGAAGGCAGGCAGCAGGGAGGAAAAGGCATATCTGCTGAATCATTTCCTGGAGAGCTTTAGGGGAACCCTGTTCCGTCAGACCATGTTTGCGGAGTTTGAGGATATGGCCCATAAAAAGGCGGCCAGAGGGGAGAGCCTGACGGCTGAGAGTCTGTGCAGTATCTACCGCCAGCTGAATGCAGACTATTTCGGGCCGGCCATGACAGTGGACCGCCAGATTGATTATGAGTGGGAGAGGATTCCCCATTTCTATACACCTTTTTATGTATATCAGTATGCCACGGGATTCTCAGCAGCCGTGGCCATCAGCAGCCGCATTATGAGCGGGGAGCCAGGCGCGCTGGAAGGTATAAGAAGTTCTTAAGCGGAGGCTGTTCCATGAAGCCCATCGATCTTCTGAAGCTCTGCGGCGTGGATATGTCCACCACCCGGCCGGTGGACGAAGCCCTTGGTTTCTTTGGGGAGCTGCTTGAAGAATTTAAGACGTGTATCCATACAAATGAATGATTGAGGGAAGAAGATGAATCAGAGTGCAGCAAAAAGCCGTGAACAGGAAAAACAGATAAAGAAGCGGATTGACTTGACGGAAGGGAGACCGGGGCGGCGTCTTCTCCTGTTTGCCCTTCCCATGATACTGGGAAACCTGTTCCAGCAGTTTTACAATATGGCGGACTCCATGATTGTGGGCAATTTTGTGGGCGAGGACGCGTTGGCGGCTGTAGGTGCTTCCTATGCCCTGACCAATGTGTTTATTATGATAGCCATAGGGGGAGGAAACGGCGCGTCGGTTTTGACATCCCAGTATCTGGGAGCCAGGCAGCACGGAAAAATGAAAACCTCCATTTCCACGGCCCTGATCACCTTCCTCTTTGTGAGCATTCTGCTGGGGAGCGCGGGATTATACCTGAACGGCCTCATACTGGAGTCTCTTAAGACACCGGCCAATATCATGGGCCAGGCAAAGCTGTACCTTGGAATTTACTTCCTGGGAATGCCTTTCCTGTTTATGTACAATGTTCTTGCCGCCATATTCAATGCCATGGGGGATTCCAGGACGCCTCTGTACCTTCTCATATTTTCATCCATCCTGAACGTGGTTCTGGACATTATATCTGTCACATGGCTGGGGATGGGGGTGGACGGTGTGGCCATTGCCACTGTCATGGCCCAGGGAGTATCCGCCCTGATATCCTTCGGCATCCTGATGAAAAATTAAGGGGATATGAGCAGGAGGACGGGGATAGTTTCAGGCTCTACGACAGCAGCATGTTAAAGGCAGGGACCAGAATTGCGGTGCCGTCCATTCTCCAGCAGTCCATTGTATCCATCGGAATGCTGCTGGTCCAGTCCGTGGTCAATGGGTTTGGCTCCGCTGCCCTGGCCGGTTACTCAGCGGGAAGCAGAATTGAGTCCATCTGCGTGGTGCCCATGATTGCAACGGGCAACGCCGTGGCCACCTTCACGGCCCAGAACATCGGCGCCGGAAAGATGGAACGGGTGAAGGAGGGATACAGGGCCAGCTTCGGCATTGTGGCCGGTTTCTCCGTCATCATAGCGTGATAGTGGCGCTGCTTAACGGCCCTATCATAGTCTCCTTCCTGGGAGACGGCATGAGCCGGGAAGCCTATGGGGCGGGCACGGGATACCTGTCCTTTATCGCCTACTTCTTTGTATTCATCGGTATGAAGGCGTGTACGGACGGAGTTCTGCGGGGCTCCGGGGATGTGCTGGTATTTACCATCGCCAATCTGGTGAATCTGACCATACGTGTGTATGCGGCTTCCATTTCGCACCCATATGGGGCGTGGCAGCCGTGTGGTACGCGGTGCCCATGGGCTGGATTGCCAATTATGCCATATCCTTCAGCCGTTACCTCACAGGAAAATGGAGGGACAAAAAAGTTATATAAGGAAACGGAAGGGCTGCATCACAAAGCCCACCACCTTCCAGGCCGCCCTTTTATACGCCGAACATCTGCAATGGTCAGATGTTCCGGTATTTCATATGCTCCGCCCGGCAGCAGACGGCGGCAGTCCTTCTGATAGGAGACCATGTATTCTTCCAGCCGGGCTGTCAGCTCCCGGCTCTGGATGACCAGCATAAGCTCTGTGTCCAGATAGGTGCTGCGCAAATCGAAGTTGTAGGACCCCACGGCGCACAGCTCACTATCTATGACAAGGGATTTGCCATGGTAGGAGAGGCCGCCGTCATATTCCCAGAATCCCCATGCCGGTAATCACAAATGCGTCCCTGTGCATGGGATAATCGCTGGAGGCAAAGAAATTGTCGCCGTTTTCAACGGAGTTAACCATCATGGTCACCGGCACCCGGGACGTGATTTCCTTCATGGTATCGTACATATAGTCATTGAACACCGCATAGGGAGTGTGAATCAGCACACTCTTTTTAGCGTTCTTCATAAGAACGGACATGGTGTGAAAGACCACCGGCTCCTTTCCGTAGATACCGATGGGATTGGACACCAGGGTGATTTTTCCCGTGGGAACGGTGCTGGCTCCGTAATACTCCAGGCCTTTGACTGAATGGGGGTCAGAGGGAAGGCCGGGGAAACGTCATCGTTGATACTGGAATCCATGGGCGGAGCCGGACAGCCGGGCTGGCCGGGAAGGGTCCCGCAGCCGGCGGAATCCTCCTCACTGTCCAGCAGCTCCGGATATTTCATGGCCAGAACCTTATAGCGCTCCCTCAGCATGGCCGCGGCATTCCGGACAGAGGTCCTGTCTGCTGTCGTTTGGCTGTCATGGAACAGGGTGGACACATCCAGATTCCATACCTGCTCAAAGTAATCTTCCACCTGATACAGAGAGCTGTCCTTTCCCCTGTCTGTGCCGTGGGCTGTATTGTAGACCAGGACTTCGCGGTCATGGCTTCTGGAATCCGTGGGATAGGAACCGATGAAATAATCAAAGGTATTCCGGCCGCCCAGTATATATCCATAATCATCCACAATCACATACTTGTCATGCATCCTTCCCTGGGTTTTCCACGGAAGCAGGGGATTCATTTTGTTGTAAATCTTGATTTCAATGTTCGGATGGCTGGAGAGGGCATAAAAAAGCTTGCTGGGCTCCATGCGCACCAGCCGGAGAAACCGTCCACCAGTATCTTTATGCTGACTCCCTGGTCCGCCTTGTGGAGCATGACTGCCATCAGATCCCTGGGCTCTCGCCATCCCTGAAATCAAAGGTGGACAGTATAATCCGTTCCCTGGCCAGGTTCATGAGGCGCATCCGTTCATCCCAGGCGCTCTGATTGGTTTCCAGTATCATGGCGCGGTCCGAACTGTCTCCCTCCTGATAGAAGCTCTCAGCCGATACCGTTTCTTTTGTTTCCTGGGAGATAGACTTATAGTGATAGAAAGGCGCCGTGGCCCCAATCACCAGATACATAAGTATCAGGAAAACGAGTGAGAGGACAGGGTGCTTTTTAATCCATGTAATACACCTGCATATCATAAGAAACTCCTTTTATGCGCATACTTTTAGTGATAATATAGGTATTATGAATCATGATATAGGTACTATACTAAGAAAAACAGGGAAAGTCAATTCATAGAACAGGAGGACAGGACATGGCGCAGACGCTTTACTATAACGGTACCATTCTTACCATGGAGGACAGGCGCCCCCAGGTGGAAGCCGTGCTGACAGAAGACGGAAGAATCCTGGAGACAGGAACATGGGAAAAGGTAAAGGAAAGAGCAGGGGATAAGGCCCGCAGGCTGGATCTTCAGGGAAGGGTGATGATGCCGGGCTTTATAGATTCCCACAGCCATTTTACGGCCTGCGCCAGCCACACAATGGAAGTGGACCTGGGCGGGGCGGGCAGTTTTGAGGACATGATAACATGCATCCGGCAATACATTGAAGATAAGAAGATTCCAGAGGGAAAATGGGTCACTGCGTCCGGATATGACCACAACCGCCTGAAGGAACACAGCCACCCCCGCAGGAAGGTCCTGGACCAGGCATCGCCTCAGAATCCATTAATACTGAAACACCAGTCAGGTCATATGGGGGTGTTTAACACCATGGCCCTCAACCTGCTGGGTGTAACCGGACAGACACAGGCACCTCAGGGCGGCGTCATAGAAATGGAAGGCGGGCTGCCGACCGGATATATGGAGGAAAATGCATTCTTAGGCTTCCAGGGACGCGTCCCCATGCCGTCGGCAGAGGACTTTCTGACTGCCTATGGCCGCGCCCAGGAGCTCTATGCTTCCTATGGAATCACCACGGTCCAGGAGGGATTGATGGCAGGCCGGCTGGTTCCGCTGTACCAGATGCTGCTGAAATCAGGACTTTTAAAGCTGGATTTAATCTCCTATATGGATATCCGGGACAGTGATGCTGCCCGGAATACATTTGAAAGCCATATAAAGAACTATAAGGGGCATATGAAGATAGGCGGGTATAAAATGTTCCTGGACGGCTCACCCCAGGGAAGGACGGCATGGATGCGTACTCCCTATCTGCCGGAAACGCCGGACAAGCAGGAAAAGAGACAGGGAGATGCGTCCCCGCGGACCCATGAAACAAAAGAGGATTACTGCGGCTATAATACTCTGGAGGACAGCCAGGTAAAGGAAAATATTTTAAAGGCAGAGCTGGAAGACATGCAGCTTCTGGCCCATTGCAACGGTGACAGGGCGGCAGAGCAGTACATGGATATGCTGGAGGCAGTTTACAGGGAACTGGGGAGCGGGAACAGCAGGAAGCCTGGTTTTTACAGGGGCGATATCCGTCCGGTAATGATTCATGCCCAGCTTCTGGGGCTGGATCAGCTGGAACGGGTAAAGAGACTGGAAATCATTCCCTCCTTTTTCCTGGCCCATGTATACCACTGGGGGGACATCCACGTCCGCAATTTTGGTCAGGAGCGGGCGGGACGCATCAGCGGCTGCATCGGCCCTGAAGGAGGGCATCTGTTTCACCCTGCACCAGGACAGCCCGGTTATTATGCCGGACATGATGGAGACTCTGTGGTGCGCCGTAAACCGGCGTTCCAGGGAGGGTAAGGTGCTGGGACCGGAGGAGCGCATTCCGGTGCGGGATGCGCTTAAGGCAGTGACGGTCAACGGGGCATACCAGTATTTTGAAGAGAATGAGAAGGGAACTGTCACACCTGGAAAAAAGGCGGATTTTGTGGTGCTGGAACAGAATCCTCTGGAAACAGGGGCAGATGAGATACGGAATATCAGGGTACTGGCCACCATCAAGGAGGACCGGCTTTTGTGGAAGGCATAGGATGAAATAAAGAATATAAAAAAACCGAAAAGGACACAGCCGGGATGGGGTGGGGGTGATTCCCGGCTGTGTCCTTTATCGGGGTTAATATATATATAAAAGGAGTGTGGGCACTCAATGATGATTACAGAATATCAATATACTTCGGTGTCTCCTCCACCTTCGGCGCATCCTTTGGCACCTGAAGCCTCAGTATGCCATTTTCAAAACCAGCCTTGATATCTTCCTGGCGAATCTGCTCGCTACAAAGAAGGTTCTCTTACATGAACTGGTATAGCGCTCCTTGTGAATCAGGGTACCCTTGTCATCCTTGTCCTCGCTGGATTTGGTTATATCCGCGCTGACGGTCAGATATCCGTCCTTAAGCTCTGCCCGGATATCTTCCTTCTTAAATCCTGGAAGTTCAATCTCTAAAATATAGTTTCCATCCTTCTCCATGATGTCGGTGCGCATCACCGGAAGCTTCTTGGCGTCCTCGCCCTTTTCGGAGGCGCTGGTAAAGAATGGGTCATTGAAAAAGTCATCAAATAAATTAAGTCCGTAGTTTCTTCTTGGTATTAACATCATCGTTATATCCTCCTCGCTCATAGAACTGTTTGTTTTTATTTACTTTATGTTTGTATTATAACACGATTGTTAGCACTGTCAAGAGGTGAGTGCTAATTTAATTTATTAAAAATTGGTAAAGTTTAAAGGACGTTGAGTTGGTTAAAGATGCGCATGATTCTGAAGGGCATTTACAGTGCAGGATGTTTTGAAAAATAAATATGTAAATTTGTATGACGTTCAAGAGAATGATTATCTTCTTTTATGTAAATCCATGAAGCCGGAAAACTGTTCGGAACACCATTGACAACATATTTTTCTAAAAATGGAAGAAATAATTCTGGATGCTCCCAAAATGCCAAATAGAAACTATCTGCTTGTTTTTTCTTCTCCTCATCAGACAAATTCATCAAACCATATAATGCATGATCTAAATGAGAGTATGAAAAAAAGTCTGTAAATTGAGATCTTCTATGATAAGTTAATGAGAAAGGTAGGTGGATGTCGTGACCACCTACCTTTACTATACGGATGCTTTTGGATTCTGTCAAGATGTATTGGAAAATCCCATCAAATTATGGTACACTTCTTACAGGAAAACATCAGGAGGTGTGCATGAAGCTAAAAACAGACGATCCCTTTGTACCTGAAGATATCAGGGCAAAGATCAATGGACTGCAGTCCCTGCTGGATCATGCAGCCGACTTATACAGTGATATCTATAGCTGGTATGACAGTGAACTGAAATCCTATGACCCGAAAGCCACCGCAGACGATGAACTGTTTGACCCTGGCACAGGGACTGTTGTGGAGGGGATCGATTACCTGTCTATCATGGAATCCCTGTCAGAGCTGCAGACAGCCAACGAATGTAAAATGCAGAGGGATTAACCTTGTGTCCCATCGGCCTGGCCTCTGGCGATGTCTTCCCGTATCAGGCCTTGATGGCCCCTTGGACGGAAGTGTCCCTGCCATATTTGTGCTGTCTGACCCAGGCCAGGATATCTGCATCTGTCTTCATATTCAGTTTTAACTTCACCTGTACAGTATTATAGCTGTCGTACCTGTCCTGAGCATCGTATTTTGAAAATCCATACATGGAAAGCTCCTTTCCGGATAGGTGTACACCTATGCCTGTGCGCTCTTATTCCGGCAGTCTGCCTTCGTACATAATGGACAGTTCCCCATAGACCTGCCCCCAGTTGCGGATGGGCATGGTCCACTTCTTCGTCGCCTCGAACGTGGCCAGGTACAGAGCCTTTAAGAGCGACGTGCTGCCCGGGAACACGCTCCGCTGGCGGTTGAGCTTCCGGTAGGTAGAGTTGAGGCTCTCGATCGCGTTGG
>ENA-OQIC01001037-OQIC01001037.1-human-gut-metagenome-genome-assembly--contig:-NODE-1037-length-10493-cov-1.096469_pt1 | contig 10493 bp, 19 predicted proteins | sample MGYA00242572_ERZ504736 | MGnify/ENA primary metagenome ERZ504736 (study PRJEB26092, sample SAMD00036201) | human gut metagenome | host: Homo sapiens | study: EMG produced TPA metagenomics assembly of... | reverse complement strand
CAAAAGAACAAGAAAATGAAATTTTATCCCATGATAAACTTGATCATATTACTAATTGGATAGCAAATTCTAAAAAAGTTTCTTTATATGATGAATACGAAAAATATCTAGGCATGAATAAAAAGATGGAATATGCTGATGTTGTTACATATATTAATGGATTATTTAAAGAAGAAGTACCTAACTAAAAAAGTATGGGGTATAGTGAGAAAGTTATTTGGAATTTGATTAGTGATAAAGTATCAAAAGAAGATTTACAATATTTGATCGATCATAATTATACTGCCAAGGATTTAGAGCCTTATCGCAAAGTAAAAGGTTATCAAATTCAAAATCTTGAAGCGTATATCAACGCTTATAATAATTACAAAGACTATAATTATGCAGTATGTATTACTAACTATCCATTTTTGATTTCATCTAATGGTGAGCCTAAAGAAAGCTATACAATTACTAATCCTGATGATTTATTAGTTTTAGTAAAAAAAGGTTTCTATTTACCAGAAAGCTATGAACCTAAATTAGTAGATCCGGAAATTCCAGTAGCTCCAGATTGTCAAAATCCGAAAATGACTAAAGAAATCATCAGATGCTTTAACTAAAATGTATGAAGCAGCTAAAAAAGAAGGATTAGAATTAGTTGTTAATAGTGCGTATCGTTCATATCAGACACAAGTTGATACAATGGCTGATTTTGAAAGACGTTTTGGCGGGCAGTATGCAAATGAATATGTCGCTCAGCTGGAGCAAGTGAACATCAAACTGGTTTAGGAATTGATTTAACTAGTCAAAGTGTTGTAGAAGGTAAAAAAATCACTTTTGGTGATACTGATGAATATAAATGGGTAATTAAAAATTGTGCTAAATATGGCTTTATTATCCGTTTTGAAAATGGTACTGACGGAATAACGGGAATTGCTCATGAGCCTTGGCATTTACGTTATGTTGGTAAGAAAGCAGCTAAAATAATTTATGATAATAATTGGACTCTAGAAGAATATATTTTAAAATATGGTTTTGATTATGAATTAAAGAAAATTGATTAAGCATCCTTTGGATGCTTTTATTATTTTCAATTAAACTTTTAATATGTTAAAATCATTATCATAAAAAGAGGAGTTAACAATGGATATATATAAATTTTTAACACAGTTAGGTATTGATTATCAAAAAATTAATCACCAATCAGTTAGCACTGTTGAAGAAGCAATGTTTATTAATGAGCAAATTGATGGAGTAGCATGTAAAAATCTATTTTTAAAAAGTAGTGATAAACAATTCTTCATTTATATGATGACGGTTGAAAGGCGTGCTGACTTGAAATATATAGCTAAACAAATTGGTAGTAAGCGGCTAAGCTTTGCTAGTGATGAAGAACTTGTAGAATTGTTAAAGCTAATTCCAGGATCAGTGACACCATTAGGAATAATTAATGATAATAAGCGAGTAAAAATATTGATTGATCGTGAATTAAGAGCACAACGATTATTAATTCACCCTAATATTAATACAGCAACAATATCAATTACCTATGATGATTTGTTATTGTTTATTAATGCTTGTGGAAATGAGTATTTAATTATTTAAAAATTTGATTATGGCAGTAATAAGAAATTTATTGAAATAAATACTTGCTGCAAGATTACATCTTTATAACTCTATGTATTTAGTTTAGTCATAATGGTTAGAGTCGTAATATTAATGAATATTATTCGATATATGCTATAATTTTAAAGAAAATTAGGAGGTGACTGGTAAGTGCTTGTAACTGACAAAGAATTACATAGAATCGTAAGCAGTGTTAGAAATCTAAGAACAGGACGAATATATTATCAAAAAGATTATGTTAGAGAAATCACAATTACTTATGATCGACTTTTTGATGATTTCCACACGTAGTACAAAGCGTGGTGTAATTGAAATCTATCCGAAGTTCATTATTAAGAAAAGCTCCGATCTGATGATTCGAGGTGGTGACTTCTACGCTATCTGGATTGAGGAACGAGGTTTATGGTCTACGGACGAACAAGATGCTTTGCAACTCATTGACCGTGAACTGGATAGATACGCAGAAGAAAGCCGCCAGCGCTTTGACTCTGAAATTAAAGTTCTTCACATGTGGGATGCGGAATCAGGGATGATTGATTCCTGGCATAAATATTGTCAGAAACAAATGCGGGATTCTTTCCACATGCTGGACGACAAACTGATATTCTCCAACACGAAGACCGATAAAAAAGATTATGCCAGTAAAAAGCTGAAATATCCGCTTGAAGCTGGCGATTTGTCTGCTTATGACCAATTGATGTCTACTCTGTACTCTGAGGCTGAGCGACAGGAAAATTGAATGGGCGTATCGGTTCTGTGGTATGTGGAGAATCGAAAAAACTGCAAAAATTTATGGTTCTGTATGGAGCTGCTGGAACAGGTAAATCCACAGTTCTCAATATTATTCAGCAGCTCTTTGAAGGGTATTATTCGGTCTTTGACGCAAAAGGCTCTGGGTCGTCCAGTAATTCTTTTGCATTGGAGGCATTCAAGAGTAATCCGCTTGTTGCGATCCAGCATGATGGCGATTTGTCAAGAATTGAGGATAATACCAGGTTAAACAGCTTGGTGTCCCATGACTGATGACCGTAAATGAGAAGTTCAAATCGACTTACTCCAACCGATTCAAATGTTTTTTGTTCATGGGTACCAACAAGCCGGTAAAGATTACAGATGCAAAATCTGGTTTGATTCGACGGCTGATTGATGTGTCTCCTTCAGGGAATAAGCTGAGTCCGAAGGAATACAAGGCAACCATGAAACAGATTGAATTCGAATTGGGACCAATCGCTTATCATTGTCAGGAGGTCTATCTAAATAATCCTGGTCTGTATGACGATTATATTCCCATTGCAATGCTGGGCGCATCCAATGATTTCTATAACTTCATCATTGATTCCTACCATGTATTCAAACGGGAAAACGGCACGACTTTGAAAGCTGCCTGGGAGATGTATAAGACCTATTGTGATGAAGCCAAAGTAGGCTATCCATTTTCTCAGAGAATTTTTAAGGAAGAACTGAAGAACTATTTCCATGACTATAAAGAACGGTTCAACATGGAGGACGGTTCGAGAGTACGAAGCTATTATATCGGATTCCGGACTGAAAAATTTGAAGAGGAAACCATTGTGGAAAAGCCGGAAGAGAAACCGTCATTATTGCAGTTTAACGCAACCAAATCTATTTTCGATCAGGTGTGCTCCGACTGTCCGGCGCAGTATGCAACCGACAAGGAGACGCCTTCCATGAAATGGGACAAGGTAAAACGAAGCTATCGGATTTGGATACTTCTAAATCCACTATGTTAAAGTCCCGGAAAACCACATCGTAATTGATTTCGATATTCCAAATAAGGAAGGGAATAAATCCTTCGAACGGAATGTAGAAGAAGCAAGCAAGTGGCCGGCGACTTATGCAGAGCTAAGCAAAAGCGGAAAGGGGTTCATCTTCATTATATTTATACGGGAGATGTGAAAAACTGAGTCGTATTTATGACGACCATATCGAAGTGAAAGTGTTCACAGGTAAAAGCTCATTACGAAGAAAACTTACAAAGTGTAATGATTTGCCCATCGCAACGATTAGCTCTGGTTTACCGATGAAAGGAGAAGATAAAATGGTAAATTTTGAAGCGATTAAAAGCGAGAAAGGGCTTAGAACACTAATCAAGAGAAATCTGAATAAAGAAATCCATCCGGGTACTAAGTCCAGTATCGACTTTATCTACAAAATACTGGAGGACGCATATTCCAGCGATTTGAGTTATGACGTGACGGACATGCGGAATGCGGTTTTAGCATTTGCTGCGAATAGTACGCATCAGGCCGAATACTGTATCAAGCTGGTTAATAAGATGCAGTTTAAATCAGCAGACCCTTCCACAGCGGGGAGAAACGAAGAAGCAAAGTTGGTATTTTACGATATTGAGGTATTTCCAAATCTGTTCCTTGTAAACTGGAAAATCGAGGGCGAAGGAAAGCCTGTGGTGCGTATGATTAACCCGACGCCGACCGAGATTGAGGAATTGATGCGGTTCCGTCTGGTTGGGTTTAACTGTCGGCGATATGATAATCATATTCTGTATGCAAGACTCATGGGTTATACAAACGAGCAGCTTTATAACCTCTCACAAAAAATTTATCAGTGGAAGTCCGAATTGTTTCTTTGGAGAAGCCTACAATGTTTCCTATACGGATGTGTATGACTTTGCATCTGCCGGAAATAAAAAGAGCTTGAAGAAGCTGGAAATTGAGATGGGAATCCATCATCAGGAGCTTGGGCTTCCTTGGGATCAACCGGTTCCGGAGGAACTGTGGACGAAGTTGCCGAGTATTGTGATAACGATGTAATTGCAACCGAAGCGGCATTCCATTATCTGAAAGCTGATTGGACAGCTCGACAGATTCTGGCGGATTTGGCTGGAATGACAGTGAATGATACGACCAATACGCTTACCCAGAAGATTATATTTGGAAACGAGCGGAAACCACAGGATCAGTTCAATTACCGAAATCTGGCAGAGCCAGTGCATCACCTTGATGAAGAAACCTATTCCTTCTTGGCCGAAGCGTGTCCCGAAATGATGGCGCAAACGCATGGCGATGAAGGAAGTCTCTTACCATATTTTCCTGGATACAAGTATGAGAATGGAAAATCGACATATCGAGGAGAAGAAGTTGGAGAAGGCGGTTATGTCTATGCAGAACCTGGTATGTACGGAAATGTGGCATTGCTGGATATTTCCTCTATGCATCCTCATAGTGCAATTGTAGAAGTTCTGTTCGGTGTGAAATTTACGAGAGCCTTCCGTGACATTGTGGAAGGACGAGTCAGCATCAAACACGAAGCTTGGGACGAAGTCAATCATATGCTGGATGGGAAGTTGACACCATATATCCAGAAGGTCATTGACGGAGAGATGACAGCGAAGGATTTGGCAAATGCTTTGAAGACGGCAATCAACTCGGTATATGGTCTGACTTCTGCTAACTTCGAGAATCCGTTCCGTGATCCGAGAAACAAAGATAATATTGTAGCCAAACGAGGAGCTCTGTTCATGATTAACCTTAAACACGAGGTACAGGAACGGGGCTTTACTGTTGCTCACATTAAGACGGACTCTATCAAGATTCCTGATGCGACACCGGAGATTATCCAGTTTGTTATGGATTACGGAAAGCGATATGGTTACACCTTTGAGCATGAGGCTACATACGACCGGATGTGCCTTGTAAATGACGCCGTCTATATCGCCAAGTATAAAGACGGAAAATGGACAGCCACAGGAACTCAGTTCCAGATTCCCTATGTCTTCAAAAAACTTTTCAGCGGCGAAGAAATTGTCTTTAAAGATATGTGTGAAACCAAGTCGGTAAGCAGCGCTTTATATTTGGACATGAACGAGAAACTTCCGCAGCTTACAACCGAGGAAGAAAGGGAATTAAGTGCTATTGATAAGGCTTGGCATAGCCCGGCTGGAGGAAAATCTCTTGAAGATGTTGCAGCTAAATATGGATATACATACGAAGAAGCAGGAGAAAGATACAGCGAACTTTGTAAAAAAGATGAGGCGACTCACAATTATATTTTCATTGGACGAGTTGGTCAGTTCTGTCCAATTAAGCCTGGAGCCGGCGGCGGTTTGCTCATGCGGGAAAAAGATGGGAAATATTATGCAGCTACCGGATCAAAGGGCTATCGGTGGTTGGAGTCCGAAATGGTTAAAGAACTCTCCAAAGAGGATTCTATTGATCGTTCCTATTATGACAAGCTTGTAGACGACGCAGTGGAAACCATATCCAAATACGGTGACTTCGAATGGTTCATATCCAACGATCCTTATATTCCAAAACCTAAACTCGAGGACTTTATGAACATTCCAGAAGACGCTGATGAGGAAATACCATTTAATTAAAGAAGAGGAGAAGTATATTATGGCTTACAAAAATGTACCCAATATCATTATTGAAAACGCAAGAATTATTTTTCGAAACTTCCGAGGCGAAGAGTCTAAATACAATCGGGCTGGAAACCGGAACTTCTGTGTCATCATCGAAGATCCGGAACAGGCGGAGAAACTCTCCAATGATGGATGGAATGTAAGAGTGCTGGCTCCGAGAGACGAGGATGAAGAGCCGAGACATTATATTCAGGTGGCAGTCAGCTTCGAGAATATCCCGCCTAAGGTGTATATGATTACCAGAAAGACAAAAACACCGTTGGATGATGAATCCATTTCCACTTTGGACTATGCGGAGATTCGGAATGTTGATTTGACGATTCGACCGTATTCTTGGGAAGTGAATGGTAAGACCGGAATTAAGGCTTATCTGAAGACGATGTATGTCACCATCGAAGAGGATGAGTTTGCTGAAAAGTATGCGGAGGAAGAAGGCCCGGAAGAAGTTCCATTCCACTGATGAGCGACAAATAGGGTGCCTGATATTGCCAGCAAGGTAAATGTCCTAAGGCTAGAGGAAACAGCCCTATATTTCTGCGAAAGGAGAAAGTTATGGCATTTTGGAATCGGAAAAAGAAGCGAACCACAGCGAAACCGAAGATCAATGCTTCTATTTCCAAGGTCGAAAAACCAAAGAAAATATCAGAGAAGCACGACTTTGTAGTTCATAAAGAGGAACCTCAAGTAAGCTTATCACCGAAGCCGAAAATGAAAAATCTTCCCACTTTCAAACCCGACAGATATGAGAAAGAATTTATGAACATCTTTCGTCAACTTGTTTCAGAAAAAACAGACCGTGGGATATTTGGAAAGACTTTATTGTTATGTCGGCTTGTTCTATATCAAATTCTGTGGACAAATCTCAATTTGATGAGCGAGAGAAACGATACTTGGATATCATTCGCCATTACAGTAAGTCAAAACAGGAACTTTTTCCACAGTTGTTTGCAAATCTGGTCATGTCTTTAGAAATGAATCCGGAGCAGGATTTTTTAGGAAAGATGTACATGAGCTTAAATCTTGGCTACGATGAGTTGAAACAAATATTTACTCCTTATGACATGTGTCGGCTTATGGCAAAAATCACCATTACGGATGTAACTGAGAAAGTAAGGAAAGATGGCTATATTACCATCAACGATCCATGTTGCGGAGCGGGAGCCAACTTGATTGCTGCTATTCACGAAGCACGAAAGCAACTAGAAAAAGAAAATTATAATTATCAAAACCATTTATTAGTTTCCGGACAAGACATTGAAGAAGTTCCAGCTTTGATGTGCTATATTCAACTTTCTCTTCTAGGAATTGCTGGGTATTTTAAAGTTGGAAATTCTTTGATCAAACCAATGACTATGGCTGATGATTTGAAGAATTACTGGTTTACACCTATATATTTTTCAGATGTGTGGACTATGAGAAGATTATTTCACAGTATATGAAAGTTTATGAGGAGGGATAAGCGTGAATGAACGATTGAAAGCATTAGAAAAAGAGCTGGATAGTCTGTTAAATATGGCCCCCATAGAAGATGACTGCACGAAGAATGAAAACGAGATGTATTCGGATATGGCGAACCTGAAAAACAGCATAACAGCGGTTCTTGAGGAGCAACGGAATGGCCGTTGAATTGTATGACTATCAAATAGCAGCAGTAAAAAAAATGAGAAATGGTTGTATTCTGTGTGGCGGCGTTGGAAGCGGAAAATCAAGAACAGCATTAGCTTATTACTATCTCCAGAATGGCGGAAATCCGGATTGCTTGATGGGGGTTGAGGATTATGTTGCGATGGACGATCCCCCAAAGGACTTATACATCATCACAACAGCCAGAAAGCGGGACACGATGGAATGGGAGGGTGATCTTTCGCCCTTCCTTCTTTCGGTTCACGAGGATGTCAATCTATATTCAAATCAGATTGTCGTGGATTCCTGGAATAATATCAAGAAGTACGAGGATGTAAAGGATGCTTTCTTTATATTTGACGAGCAGAGAGTGATAGGCTCCGGAGCTTGGGTGAAGGCGTTTTTGAAAATCACCAAATCAAATCAGTGGATTCTATTGTCTGCAACTCCGGGAGATACCTGGCAGGATTATATTCCGGCATTCATCGCAAATGGGTTTTACAAAAACCGGACAGAATTCATCCGAGAACATGTGGTTTATAGTCGATTCAGTAAATACCCAAAGATTGACCGATATTTGAATACTGGGAGATTGATTCGACTCAGAAATTGTATTTTGGTGAATATGGATTTCAAGCGTCAGACGGTTTCTCATCACGAAGATATATTTGTTCGATACAGCATAGAGCGATACAAAGATGTTGGACGAACACGATGGGACCCGTATAAGAATGAGCCGATTGCGAATGCCGCCGGTCTTTGCTATGTATGGCGGAAAATCGTGAATACGGACGAGTCACGACAGATCGTTGATGGAAATTGTAGAGAAGCATCCCAGAGCCATTATATTTTACAACTTTGATTATGAGCTGGAGCTTTTGAAGGGGTTGTTTCAATTTATGAAGATGATGGGATTTTTGAAATCGCGGAGTGGAATGGCCATAAGCACCAGCCAATTCCAGAGTCAAAAAGCTGGGTATATCTTGTTCAATACAATGCTGGAGCCGAAGGATGGAACTGCATCAAGACAGATACCATTATATTCTACTCACAGAACTATTCTTACAAAATCATGCAGCAATCTGCGGGGCGAATAGACAGGTTGAATACGCCATTCAAAGATTTGTATTACTATCACTTGAAATCTCGTAGTGGGATTGATTTGGCAATTAGTAAGGCACTGAAAGATAAGAGAGATTTTAATGAATCGAGGTTTGTGAAGTGGTGAAAGGAGATCAACCATGAACGAAGAGTATTTGGAAGTGGATTTTAAAAAGTATTGTAAAACCTGTAAACACAAGGAATTGGGAGAAAAATTCGACCCATGTAATGAGTGTCTGGATTATGGATACAATCTCAATTCCCAGAAACCTATGAAGTGGGAGGAAAAGAAAAAATGAGTTACCAATACGATCGATATTTGGCGCAGCATAAATCTAACGTTGAAGCAGGATTTCGCTGGTTGCAGAAAAATCTCCCTAAGATCACGGAAGCCAGCGGCGCGGAGCATAATATCGTATTTGCACATGACCAATCCAAAACGGAGGCTGATGAATAACGGCCCCTATGATATTTACTTTTATGGAGGAAATCGCTCTTATTCAGTAGTTGAGGATTTTAGAAAAGCTTGGTTATTACACATTCATCGCAACCCTCATCATTGGCAGTATTGGGTACTGATTAACGATGATCCGGAAGAAGGCGAAATCATTTTAGAGATGCCTTACTGTTATATTCTGGAGATGATTTGCGATTGGTGGTCCTTTAGTTGGTTTAAAGGAAACTTGCTGGAAGTTTTCTCCTGGTATGAAGAACACAAAAACTATATAAAACTGCATCCGAATACGAGAAATTGGTGGAGGATATCTTAGGACGCATCAAAAATAAACTTGGGGAGGTGATGACGAATGAAATCAACAGATAGTGTTATCGTGAGTTGGGATTTTTCTCATGGAAAAGATGTTGGTGTTCTGATTGTTGGAAAGCAGGAGAAAGGCAAAGTCGAAATCATCAACGCCTATCAGGGAGAAGAGGCCAAAGAAATTTATCAAAAGCTGGTATTCCCCAAATCAAAGAAAACCAGTTTTAGCAAGGAGAAAACCACATGAAGCAGCCGAAAAAATTAACCAGAGAGCAAAAAGAATGCTTATCTGCTCATTATTTAAACTGTAAAGATTGGATGTTGGTTGAGGAGACGGAATTCTATTACCGCATTATCAACAAGAATACAGGAACGATAAAGAGCGTGGATAAATTCAGAAGAGTAAAAAGGAGAAAAAATCATGAAAACAATTAAAAACAACTGGAAAGTAGCTTTAATTGTAGCAGTTGGTATTATTACTATTATTTTGTTAGGTGTGTTTTGTATACAGAGTTCCCAGAACAGAGCATTTACCTTGGAAGAGCAAGTTAATACTGCTGATTCTGACATCAAAGTTCAGGAAAAACGACGTGTAGATTTGGTTTACAACCTTGCTAATTGTGTTAAGCAGTACGATAAGCATGAAGCGGAAACATTGACGGCGATTGTTGAAAATAGAGGCTCTACCGGTGATATCGAAAACGTTACTACAGCTATCACGGCGGTGTCAGAAGCGTATCCAGAATTAAAATCTAATGAAAATTATAAAGAGTTAATAAATGAACTTTCAATTACAGAAAATTTAATTGCAGAATATCGGAGTAACTACAATAAGCAGGTAAAAGAATACAACCGATATATACGCAAATTCCCGACAAGATTTTTTCTCAATATTCTCGGATATGAGGTTGGGAGATACCTATCTTGACTATAGTGCTCCTGCCGACTGCCTCCGCACGAATCTGTTTAGGAGATGGTAAAAGCTAATGAGAGGACGCA
>ENA-OQIC01001036-OQIC01001036.1-human-gut-metagenome-genome-assembly--contig:-NODE-1036-length-10497-cov-1.960656_pt1 | contig 10497 bp, 13 predicted proteins | sample MGYA00242572_ERZ504736 | MGnify/ENA primary metagenome ERZ504736 (study PRJEB26092, sample SAMD00036201) | human gut metagenome | host: Homo sapiens | study: EMG produced TPA metagenomics assembly of... | reverse complement strand
TTGACCTTTGCAACCTGCCCTGCCACAACAGTAACTCTATGTGTTTCCTGCGGCTCGTACTTATCGTATGCCTGCTCGGTTACGGTATAGATACCCGGCATAAGGTTATCAATCTGGAATTTACCGCGACAAACGAGGCTGAGTCATCTGCAAAGATTATCGTTGTAGGTGTAGGCGGAGCTGGAAATAACGCAGTAAACAGAATGGTAGAGGAAGCAATCGGTGGAGTTGAATTCATCGGCGTAAATACAGATAAACAGGCTTTAACCTTATGTAAAGCACCAACAGTTATTCAGATTGGTGAAAAGCTTACAAAAGGACTTGGTGCAGGTGCAAAACCTGAAATCGGCGAAAAAGCAGCAGAGGAAAGCATTGAAGAAATCCGTCAGGCAATTCAGGGGGCAGATATGGTATTTGTAACCTGTGGTATGGGTGGCGGAACAGGAACAGGCGCTGCTCCGGTTGTAGCAGGTGTTGCAAAGGAAATGGGTATCCTGACTGTCGGTGTTGTTACAAAACCTTTCCGTTTTGAAGCAAAAACACGTATGAGCAATGCTCTGGCCGGTATTGAAAAATTAAAAGAAAGCGTAGATACGCTGATTATTATTCCGAACGACCGTCTCTTAGAAATCGTAGACCGCCGTACTACTATGCCGGAAGCTTTAAAGAAAGCAGATGAAGTGCTTCAGCAGGCTGTTCAGGGTATTACAGACTTAATTAACTTGCCGGCACTTATCAACCTTGACTTTGCAGATGTTCAGACTGTTATGATTGACAAAGGTGTTGCTCATATCGGTATCGGTGAAGGCAAAGGCGATGACAAAGCGATGGAAGCTGTTCAGCAGGCAGTATCCAGTCCGCTGCTTGAGACAACCATTGAAGGTGCATCTCATGTTATTATCAATGTATCCGGTGATATTTCTCTTATGGATGCAAACGATGCGGCAACTTATGTACAGAACATGACCGGTGAAGATACAAATATTATCTTCGGTGCGCTGTATGATGATAAAGAAGCGGATTATGTAAGAATTACCGTTATTGCAACAGGTCTTGACGATGAAACAACACGCAAGGCAAGCGTAACAAGAGATAAAAATGCTGCAAAATCAGGCAAAACAGCGAGAACACAGCAGGAGCAGCCACAGGTACAGGCTCAGCCGACATACCAGATGCCGACTTTTAAACAGCCAACCTTCCAGCAGCCACAGACGAATTTTACAAGCAATGTTCCAAAGAAAGATATTCAAATTCCTGATTTCCTGAAAAACAGAAGATAGAAACTGATTTAGAGCTACCCTCAGGTAGCTCTTTTTTTTATAGAAAATTTCCTCCTATGAAAGAAAAATGTTCCGGAGGTTGGCACTGCTTTTTCGCTTTTACTATTTTAAGCGTTAAGAAAATAAAACATCAATTTTGAAAAGTGTATATACAATATATATACAATAGACTATTTAAAATATGAAATAAAAAATATTCATACAATATTTCGAAAAAATATTGAAAAATATTGGGAAATGTGATAGTATCAAAACATGAAAAAAGTTAGAAGCAGTGAAAAAGACGTCAAGCTGTGGAAAAGATTTTAGAGAGGAGGATTACTCCATTGGAGAAGAAATTGAGAACGGGTAAAGCAGAAACAGAATTTTATACATATTAGTAAAAGTGCACGAATAGAATACAGATATAAGAACAACATATCATTTCCGGACAATGATAACACAATAAGAAAAGTAGCTGTATGAAAATATTTTATTGGGAGGTCTTTTCAGTTATGAAAATTGGATGTGTAAAAGAGATTAAAAACAATGAATTCCGTGTAGGTATCACACCTGATAATGTTAAAAGCTATACAAATGCAGGACATGTTGTTTATATTGAAAAGGGTGCAGGAGAAGGCTCTTGTTTTACAGATGAAGAGTATAAGGAAGCAGGAGCAGTATTGATTGATACAGCGAAGGAAGTATGGGATACCTGTGAAATGATGATTAAAGTAAAAGAACCTTTGGAAGAAGAGTATAAATATTTCCATAAGGATTTAATTCTTTACACATATCTTCATCTTGCAGCGGATCGTCCTTTGACAGATGCAATGTTGAAGGCAGGGGTAAAAGGTGTAGCTTATGAAACATTAATTGAAAGAAACAGAAGTATTCCTCTTTTAGCTCCTATGAGTCAGATTGCAGGACGTTTAAGTGTTCAGGAAGGCGCAAAATATTTGGAAAAACCGTTTGGTGGAAAAGGTATGTTGCTTTCAGGAGTTCCGGGAACACCAAAAGCAAAGTTGTTATTCTGGGTGCCGGTAATGTAGGAACAAATGCCTGCAAGATTGCCGTTGGTATGGGTGCAGATGTTACAATTTTTGATATCAGTTTGGAAAGACTGGCATATCTGGATGATATTTTCGGAGCTAGAATTCAGACAATGTATAGTACAGACGCAGCTATTGAAAAAGCGGTGAAAGATGCAGATTTAGTTATTGGTTGTGTTCTTATTCCGGGTAAAGCAGCACCGAAGGTTATGAAGAAAGCATATCTGAAAGAAATGCAGCCGGGAAGTGTAATCGTAGATGTAGCAGTAGATCAGGGCGGATGCTGTGAAACAACAAAGGTAACTTATCATGATAATCCACCTTGTAGTTGACGGTGTTGTTCATTATTGTGTAGGAAATATGCCGGGAGCTGTTCCGAGAACTTCTACGATAGCACTGACCAATGCAACCTTAAAATATGGACTTCAAATTGCGGGAAAAGGTCTGGAACAGGCCTGCAAGGAGAATGATGTAATTTATTCTGGCATTAATACTTATGATGGCAAGCTTACCTGCAAAAATGTAGCAGACAGCTTCAATGTAGAACATACAGAAATTAAAGAATTGTTCTAAACAGGACATTCTGTTTCAGAAACAGGGACAAGTAAAAAAGGACTGTTGCATGAAGTGCATATCGAGAAAATTTGTACATTTTCGCTCAGTCTGCCTTCGCTTAGAATAGCGTATTGGCTGATCATGTATTTGTATTTCCGATAGCAGATGAAACAGTTCTTTTTTGCTTTTTTTATGAGAATGTGACGGGAGGATTTATATGGACGGCTTTATAGACATATTAAAAGGTATCCAGTCTGTTGTATGGGGACCGATTACCCTGATTTTATTGGTGGGAACGGGATTATATTTTACAATACGTTTGGGGTTTTTGCAGATTACAAAATTGCCTAGAGCTATCCGGTATATTTTCGAGAAAGAAAAGGGCGTAGAAGGGGACGACGGTGATGTATCAGCATTTGCTTCCCTGTGTACTACTCTGGCAGCAACAATAGGAACCGGAAGTATTGTAGGTGTTGCGACTGCCTTAGAACCGGAGGACCGGGTGCACTTTTTGGATGTGGGTGTCTGCCTTTGTGGGAATGACGACCAAGTATGCGGAAGGTGTGCTTGCAGTAAAATATAGAACTGTGGATGAGAACGGAGAAATAGCAGGCGGTCCAATGTACTATATACAAAATGGTATGGGTAAGAAATGGATTTGGCTGGCAAAAATATTTGCTATTTTTGGTGTAATGACAGCGCTTATGGGATGCGGGACCTTCCCACAGGTAAACGCAATTACAGAGTCAGCACATTCTGCTTTTGGTTTACCTATCTGGCTAGTAGGTATTATAGTTACAATTGCGGTAGCAGCAGTAGTATTGGGAGGGATTAAATCCATTTCAAAAGCAGCAGAGCTTATTGTTCCGGTTATGGCAATCTTTTATGTATTAGCTCTATCGCCATTATGATTATCAATGCGGATGCCATTCCGGGAGTATTTAAGTCCATTTTGACGCTGCTTTTCATCCAAGAGCAATGATTGGTGGCGCTTCAGGAACAATTATTATTTCTGTTATGACAGCTTTACAAACTGGTGTTGCTCGTGGTGTTTACACCAATGAGGCAGGTCTTGGAAGTTCTCCGATTGTAGTAGCAGCGGCAAAGACGAACTCCTGTGTACGTCAGGGACTTTTATCTATGACAAGCGTATTCTTTACAACATTGATTATTTGTACAATGACAGGAATTGTAGTAATTTCGTCAGGACTTTTAGATACAACAGCCTTAGACGGAAGTTTACTTTCCAATGCGGCATACAATCAGGGACTTCCCGGAAATATCGGTATGTATATCGTATCCATTGGATTGGTATTCTTCTCCTTTACGACTATTATCGGCTGGTGCTATTATGGTGAAAGATGCCTTTCCTATTTGGTGAAAAGTGTACATTGCTCCAAAATTTTTAAAATCGTGTATATTCTCTGTATCGCAGTAGCGCCATATCTTACATTAGAAACCGTATGGATATTGGCTGACATTACCAATGCGTTGATGGCATTTCCGAACTTAATAGCACTTCTTGCGTTAAGTCCGGTGGTTATAGCAGAAACGAAGAAATTCTTCGATGAAGAAAAGAAAATGAAGAGAATAAAGAAATGAAAAATAAGAGCTGTTCAATTAAGTGCGTATCCCAAAATATTCGGATATAGCTTAATACAACAGCTCTTTTTGATGAAAATATATTTGTTTGTTTTCAGAATGATTAGTCTGTTTCTGTAAAACAGATGTATAGAAAAAGAACTATTGTTTTAAGTGTTCTTTTACAAGAGTTATTGGCATTTCTTTTCCCGTCCAGATGCGGAAAGCTTCAGCTCCCTGATATAGGAGCATGGAGTAACCGTTAAAGCTTTGCACCCTTCGGCTTTTGCTTTCGCCAGCAACGTAGTTTCCCATGGATTGTAAATAATATCTGCCACAGCAAGATGCGTATGGAAAATAGAAGTATCTTCAATGAGACAGTCATCGGTATGGGGAAACATTCCCACAGAGGTTGCATTTACCAAGAGGCGGCTGTCTTTTACGGCTGATTTTAAGTCTTGTGTATCAAATAGGCTGTGAATATAAATTTTACAGGAGGTTTCTTTTTCTAAATTTTCCTGTAAGGCTTTTATGCGAGGAAGATGTGAGCTGTTGGGGCGGGAAAAAATATGTATGGTATTTACGCCGTCAAGAGCTGCCTGTGCGCAGATTGCCGTTGCAGCGCCTCCAATTCCCAGAAGTGTCATAGTCTGGTTTTTCATGTCAATATTTTGTTCCTTTACAGACTGCATGAAGCCAATGCCGTCTGTATTATGTCCCACAAAAACTCCATTTTTATTTTCTACGGTATTTACGGCTCCGATGAGGCGGGCTGCGGGAGAAAGTGCGTCTAAATAAGAAAGTATCTTATTTTTGTTTGGCATGGTAAGGTTAAAGCCCTTTACATCCAAAACACGCAGACCTTTTACTGCTTCTTCTAAGGTCTGCTCATTGATTTGAAAGCATAAATATACATAGTCTAAGCCCAGCTTTTGAAAGCTGAAGTTGTGCATAAGAGGTGAAATACTATGGCTTACCGGGTCTCCTAAAAGTCCGGTTAATTTTGTCTTCCCTGTAATCGCTGGCATGAATAAGCCTCCTTTAAAAATATATTATTATTTAGAAGTTTAAAGTGAAACAGTAGTGGTGTCAAGGAGAAAAATGTGATAAAATCCTAATACAAGGAAAAAGCAAGGAAGTGGCAGGATGAATATAATAAAAATTAAAAACGTAGAAATCGGAAAGGGTATTCCGAAGATTTGTATTCCTTTAACAGGGAAAAACAGAGAAGAAATTATAGAAGAAATGGAAATTGTAAAAAATCTAATCCGGATTTGATTGAATGGAGAGTGGATTTCTTTGAAGAAGTGATAATCCGGAAAGAGTCTGTGAAATGCTGGGAACAATAAACGACAGTTTCAAACAAATTCCGGTATTATTTACTTTCCGTACAAAAGAAGAAGGCGGAGAAAAATCCATTATGTCGGAAGATTATGTAAAGCTTTTAAAAGAGGTTTCCGAAAGAAGGCTGGCAGATATCGTAGATGTGCAGGTGTTCTGGTATGGAGAAAAGTCAGAAGACTTTATAAAGGAGCTGAAGGAGACGGGGGCAGTGGTGCTTGCATCCAGCCACCATTTTGAAGGAACGCCTTCTGTAAGGGAAATGTCAGATGCTCTGTATACCATGGAAAACCGAGGAGCAGACATTGTAAAGCTTGCGGTAATGCCTCAGTCAGGAAAGATGTGTGTGCTCTTTAGAAGCTACCATGGAACGAAAAGAGCACAGTAATAAGCCTAGGATTACCATGTCTATGGGACAGAGCGGTATGCTGAGCAGGATTTGCGGAGAGCTTACCGGTTCCTGCGTCACCTTTGCATCAGGAAAACAGGCATCCGCTCCCGGACAGATAAAGGCAGATGAGTTGAAAAAAGTTCTTGGGGATATTCATGATATCCTCAAATGATTAACATAAAGCAGGTAACATAAAGCGAAAAATAAACAATGATATTGTCGAAAAGATTTTCTGTATCACTACATGTTTTTGACAAAATCAGCGCCCCCTACCCTCTATAATAAAATTACTTATTCCAGATAAGTAAGAGAGTCATGCAGAGGTTTAGGGGGTGTTTTGTGTACTGCGAAGTTTACGTAGACGTTTTTTTCGTGGTCAACCTGATTTCCGGCTTCTTTGTGCTGTGCCTGACCAACCAGCTGCTTACAGGAGCTGCCAATTCTGTAAGAGCGCTTTTAGGTGCGGCAGTGGGAGCGGTGGGAAGCTGTTTTATTCTTGCATTTTCAAAAGAATTGCTAAGTCTGAAAAACGGGATTTTTTATGCGGTGACAGCAGTGGCTATGGTGAGCTTTGGATGCAGTGTAAAAGGACTGAAAAATCTGATTTTGAAAATGCTTGTATTTCTTGGATGCAACTTCCTGCTGGGAGGCTTTCTTTTTGTGTTTTCACAAAGAGCAAGGAGAGGCATTTTTACATTTGGAGCAATAACGACATGCTGTTATTGGACTTTATACATAGGCATAAGACTCTGTAAATACTTAAAACGGAAAAGAGAACTTTGCTGCGAGGTGGGCATAGCCCTGAGCGGAAAGGAAATAAATGTAAAAGGACTGTATGATACAGGAAACTGTCTGTATGACAGAGCAACGGGAAAATCTGTTTGCGTCATGGAAAAGGACAGTTTTTTTCAATTATTGACGGAGAAACAACAGCGCTTTCTGGAAAATTTCTGCGCCATGAACATGGTAGAAGAGAAGCTAGCAGAGGAAGAGGCTGCTTTTTTTCGGGGTTTAAATCCCAGATTTCTGCCTTATACTAGCGTAGGCTGTCAAAAGGGACTGCTTCCTGTTGTAACGGTGGATAAGCTTATTGTCAGAGAGCAGGAGGAGGAACGCAAAATTCTGCATGCCGCTGTTGGGATTTCATACACGAAATTGTCTGAGAAAGGGAGATTTCAGGCAATCATAAGTCCGGGGATATGGGAAAAATAAAGAGGAGGAGTTTTGTGAATATGGATATCTGTGTTGGAGGGAATGTAAAATTTTCAGGGTTTAAAGGGGTTTTTCTTCCAAAGAAAAACGAACTGCATTATATCGGAGGAGCAGAGGTGCTGCCTGCGCCTCTTACAGCGCAGGAGGAAGGAGAAATGCTGGACGCTTTGGCAGGAGAAGGAAAAGAGGAAGCGAGAGCCTGTCTGATTGAGCATAATTTAAGATTAGTTGTCTATATTGCGAAAAAGTTTGACAATACAGGGGTAGGAGTTGAAGATTTAATTTCCATTGGGACAATCGGACTGATTAAGGCGATTAACACCTTTGACCCTGTAAAGAAAATTAAACTTGCAACGTATGCTTCCCGCTGTATTGAAAATGAAATCTTAATGTATTTGAGAAGGAACAGTAAAACAAAGCTGGAGGTTTCCATAGACGAGCCGTTAAATGTGGATTGGGACGGCAACGAACTGCTGCTTTCGGACATTTTGGGAACAGATGAGGATGTGATTTATAAGGATATTGAAAACGAAGTGGAGCGAAAGCTTTTGGGAAAAGCCATCGGTAAATTGACAAAAAGAGAGCAGACCATTGTGCGATTGCGGTTTGGAATTAATATGCCTGACGGAGGCGAAAAGACGCAAAAAGAGGTGGCGGATTTGCTGGGGATTTCGCAATCTTATATTTCCAGACTGGAGAAGAAGATTATGAAGCGATTGAAAAAAGAAATTGTCCGATATGAGTAAACTTTATCTTGACAAAGTAAGAAAGCGGTGATACTTTTATGATATCAAAATGATATCAAATAATAACAAAAGAAAAGCATAAGGAGGGTACAATATGAACAGCGAAAGTAAAATTCAGGAAGAAAAGGTATTGCAGGCAAAGTCAGGATTTGTTATGCTAATCTGCGGAATGCTTTTGACATTGGTAGGAATAGCAGGATTTGGATATGGAATTTATCTCATAGACCAGTCAGCAGGAGGAGCAGCGGCAGGGATTTCAGTTGTTTTGGGAACGATACTCTTTGTGGCAGGTGTGCTGGTACTGTGCGGATTAAAGGTAATCAATCCCAAGGAAGCGCTGGTTCTGGCATTGTTTGGTAATTATTACGGAACCTTGAGAAAAGAAGGCTTTTTCTGGGTAAATCCTTTTGTTACAGCTATTAATCCTACTGTTAGAATAGCTGCAAACGGAAAAGGTGTGAGCAGAAAAGTATCTTTGAAAACCATGACTTTGAACAATGAGAAACAGAAAGTCAATGATGAGCTTGGAAATCCGGTAGAAATCGGCGCTGTTGTAATCTGGAAAGTGGAAAATCCCACAAAGGCAGTCATTAATGTAGAAAATTATAAGAGCTACCTTTCTATTCAGTGTGACTCCATTATTCGTAACACGGCGAGAAAATATCCTTATGACGGCGCAGAAGGCGGAGATGAAAAATCTTTAAGAAGCAGCAGTCAGGAGATTGCAAACATTATGTGCGAGGAATTGCAGGAAAAGGTAGAAAATGCAGGAATTAAAATTCAGGAGGTCAGAATTACACATTTGGCTTATGCTCCTGAAATCGCATCTGCATGCTTCAGAGACAGCAGGCTGCGGCAATTATCGACGCCCGTCAGAAAATCGTAGAAGGCGCAGTGGGTATGGTTGAAATGGCTCTTGAAAAATTAAATGAAAATGAAATTGTAGAATTAGACGAAGAGAGAAAAGCTGCAATGGTAAGCAATCTGTTGGTTGTTCTGTGCGGAAATAAAGATGCACAGCCGATTGTAAACAGCGGCAGCATTTACTAAAAACAAGGTGGTGACACATTCTGGAGAAGGAAAATAAGAAAAAACAAGTACCTTTAAGGCTGTCAGCAACATTATGGAACGAAATTGCCCAATGGGCAGAAGACGATTTTCGTTCTATGAATGGTCAAATCGAATATTTACTGACAGAATGTGTAAAGTACAGAAAAAAACATCAGAAAAAGGAAGAGGAGTAAGAAGCCGGGGGGACAGCCATAAAATTTGTATAAGAATTGTAAAAAATTCATAAAAAGCAAAGTGAAAATTGGTTAAAAAATACAGCTTGACGATAAGCGCACCATAGTATATAGTTTATATATGTTCATTATACACAATGAAACGGAGTAGTGTGTTACTGGTTAAGCAGGCATAAACGAAACTGTTTTATTCACGGGAAGTGATTGGAAACAGGGGAGTTTATGCCTTTTTGTTTTATTAGAAAAGGGGAAACCGAAAAATGTACTGTATTTTAAAAATTTTGAACAATAATGCACTGCTTGCAAAGGTGAAGGAAGATGACAGCGAAAGAATTTTATTGGGAAAAGGCATAGGATTTGGGAGAAAGGCAGGAGATGAATTTACGGAAATTCGGGAGCATCGGTTTATACGCCGGTGGTTCGGGAGGAGCGAAATTCTACTATGAATGTGGTAAATACCATTGACCCTGTCTACATCGAAGCAGCAGGTAAAATTATTGAGGCAGCAGAGCAGGTTTTTGATACCATTAAAAGAGATATTTTATTGCCTTTAGCAGACCACATTGCGTTTGCGGCAAAAAGAGAGCAGGAAAAAATATTTTTATCAAATCCCTTTGTGCCCGATATTAAAATTCTGTTTGGGAAGGAATATGCCGTTGCTTTAAAGAGCAGAGAATCATAGAGAAAATGACAGGCTATCGCATATCTGATGATGAAGCAGGGTTTATTGCCCTTCATATTCATTCGGGTCTTTCGGATGAACAGGTATCAGATACGTTAAAGACAACGCAGATTATTGATGACTGTATTTTAATGATTGAGGAGTGTCTGGGAGATAAAATACGTCAGGACTCCTGTGCTTATATTCGTCTGATGAGCCATTTGTATTATATGGTGGTGAGAGCAAAGACAGGAGAAGCGGTGAATATAGAGCTGAATGATTTTATTCGGTGTAAATATCCAAAAGCAGGACAGATTTCTGAAGTCATTTGCCATTATATAGAAAAGAAGCTGGAGAAAAAACTGGATAAAGAGGAAGTGGGATTTCTTGCTATTCATATTCAGCGTATTATGTAAGAGAAAACTCTTTTTGAGTTTTCATAAAGAATGTTTTGA
>ENA-OQIC01001035-OQIC01001035.1-human-gut-metagenome-genome-assembly--contig:-NODE-1035-length-10505-cov-2.933031_pt1 | contig 10505 bp, 12 predicted proteins | sample MGYA00242572_ERZ504736 | MGnify/ENA primary metagenome ERZ504736 (study PRJEB26092, sample SAMD00036201) | human gut metagenome | host: Homo sapiens | study: EMG produced TPA metagenomics assembly of... | reverse complement strand
ATGTATATGAAAAAGAAATGGCTAAAAGGAGCAATGACAATCTGTATGCTGTGTGCAGTTTATCTTTTGTCGAGAGAAGGAGCTATGCTGACGGGAAAAAGCATAACAGAGGAAAAGGGGCTTATTCTGATTGACAGCGGACATGGGGGAATTGACCCGGGCGTAGTTGGAATTGGCGGAGTGAAGGAAAAAGATATCAATTTAAAAATTGCAAAGGAGCTTGCAGGCGCACTTGAGAAAAAAGGATATAAAGCGGTGCTTATAAGAAAAGACGACAATGGCTTATATGATGCGGAAAGTAAAAATAAAAAGGTACAGGATATGCAAAAAAGATGTGCTATGATAAAGGAGGAAAAACCATTGCTGACCGTGAGTATTCATCAGAACAGCTATCAGGATGAAGCTGTGTGCGGACCACAGGTGTTTTACTACAAGGACTCTTTGGAAGGTGCAAATCTTGCAAAATGTATACAGGAAGAGCTAAACAATCGGCTTCAGGTGGAAAAGCCTCGAACGGAAAAAGCAAACAGCACGTATTATCTTTTAAAACGCAGTGAAGGCGTATTAAATATTGTAGAAACAGGATTTTTGACAAATAAAAAAGAAGCAGAGCTATTGCGGACAAAAGAATACCAAAAGAAATGTGCCGAGGCTATCTGCAATGGGATTTTAAAATTTTTAAAAACAGTAGAAATAAATAAGACGAATGTGGTATGATAAAGGCGTATGTAAATTAGAAATGAAAGGGAAGAAGGCACAGTGAATACAAAATTAGTCAAAGTAGAAAAAGAATATCCTGATTTACAGATTATGAAGGAAGCAGGAGAAATTCTGAAAAACGGCGGACTGGTGGCGTTTCCTACCGAAACCGTATATGGTCTGGGTGGTGATGGCTTAAATGCCCGCTCATCAGAGAAAATATATACAGCGAAGGGAAGGCCTTCTGACAATCCTTTGATTATACATATTGCAGATATGGAAAGCCTGAATAAGATTGTCAGACAAATTCCGGAAAAGGCAAAGCTTCTTGCTGAAAAATTTTGGCCGGGACCGCTGACAATGATTTTCAAAAAAGCTCTGAAGTACCTTATGAGACCACAGGAGGTTTAGAAAGCGTAGCGGTAAGGATGCCAAATCATCCTGTTGCATTAGCGCTTATCCAAGCAGGAGGGGGCTATATTGCAGCTCCGAGCGCCAATACATCAGGAAGACCCAGTCCTACAAAAGCAGAGCATGTTGCAGAGGATTTAAGCGGCAGGATTGATATGATTGTAGATGGAGGAGATGTAGGAATTGGTCTGGAGTCTACCATTGTGGATTTTACAGAGGATATTCCGGTTATTCTTCGCCCAGGCTATATCAATCAGGCTATGATAGAAGCGGTGATTGGTTCTGTTCGCATGGATAAAGGACTTTTAATCTCAGATGAAAAGGTAAAACCAAAAGCGCCGGGAATGAAATATCGCCATTATGCGCCGAAAGCACAGCTGATAATTGTACAGGGGAATACGAACAAGGTAACTGCACATATTAATCAGGTCTGTGAAGCCTTGCAGCAGGAAGGGAAAAAAGTAGGCGTCATCGCAACAGATGAAACAAAAGATTTATATCAGGCAAATGTGGTGAAAAGTATCGGCACCAGAGAAGACGAGGAAGGGATTGCAAGACATCTTTTCGGAATTTTAAGAGAGTTTGACGAGGAAGATGTTGACTGTATTTATTCCGAAGCGTTTGATACGCCCAAAATCGGACAGGCAATTATGAACCGTCTGTTAAAGGCTGCCGGACATCATATTATTTATTTATAAGGAGGCAAAGTATGATAGCATTAGGATGTGACCACGGTGGTTACGAATTAAAACAGGAAATTATTAAGTATTTAGAAGAAAAAAATATTCCATACAAGGATTTCGGATGCCACAGTACAGAAGCAGTAGATTATCCGATTTATGCCAGAATGGTAGGAAAGGCAATTCAGACAGGAGAATGTGAAAAGGGTATCCTGATTTGCGGAACAGGAATTGGAATTTCTATTGCGGCAAATAAAATGAAAGGTATCCGTGCAGCTCTTTGTACAGACTGTTTCTGTGCGGAAGCTACAAGAGAGCACAACGATGCCAATATTTTAGCGCTGGGCGGCAGAGTCGTAGGACCGGGACTTGCAGTAAAAATTGTAGATACATTTTTAAATACAGAATTTTCTCACGCAGAACGCCATCAGAAACGTATTGATTTAATTGAGGAATAAGCAGAAAACAAAGGAGAACAGAAAAATGGCAAAAACAATGGTTATGGAGCATCCATTAATTCAGCATAAAATCGGTATTATCCGCAGAAAAGAGACAAGCTCAAAGGAATTTCGTGAATTGGTAAGTGAAGTTGCAATGTTTATGGCTTATGAAGCTACCAGAAACTTAAAGCTTGTTGACGTGGATATTGAAACTCCTATTACAAAAACAACCGTAAAAGAGCTGGCAGGTAAGAAGATGGCAGTTGTGCCGATTTTAAGAGCAGGTCTTGGTATGGTTGAGGGAATGCTTACCATGGTTCCGGCAGCAAAAATCGGTCATATCGGTCTTTACAGAGACCCTGAAACTTTAAAACCGGTGGAATATTACTGCAAGCTTCCTGCTGACTGTGGGGAACGAGAAGTATTTGTTACAGACCCTATGCTGGCAACAGGCGGTTCTGCGGCAGCAGCAATTACTATGTTAAAAGAAAAAGGCGTAAAAAATATCCACTTTATGTGTATCATGCTGCGCCGGAAGGTGTAAAAGCCTTGCAGGAAGCGCATCCTGATGTGGATATCTATATTGGAGCTTTAGATGAACACTTAAATGACCACGGCTACATTGTACCGGGGCTTGGCGATGCCGGAGACCGTATTTTCGGAACAAAATAAGAGGTGAAAGCATGACAGGAAAGAGAGACGGATATATTTCCTGGGATGAATATTTTATGGGAGTTGCAAAGCTTTCAGGAATGCGTTCAAAAGACCCCAATTCTCAGGTGGGAGCCTGTATTGTAAGTCAGGACAATAAGATTTTGTCCATGGGCTATAATGGTTTTCCCATGGGATGTTCTGACGATGAATTTCCATGGGCAAGAGAAGGCGAAGAGCTTGATACAAAATATTTTTATGTGACACATAGTGAGTTAAATGCGATATTGAATTATCGTGGCGGTTCTTTAGAGGGAGCGAAATTGTATGTGTCCCTGTTTCCCTGCAATGAATGTGCAAAGGCAATTATTCAGGCCGGAATTAAAACCATTGTTTATGAATGTGATAAATATGCAGACTCTGCGGCAGTCAAAGCATCAAAAAGAATGTTGGATGCGGCAGGGGTGCGTTATTATCAGTATAATAAAACAGGGCGAAAGATAGAGATTGAGGTATAAAAATAAGAGGAGTTCTGTCGGGAAAATCCGGCAGAACCTCTTGACAAAAGAAAAAAATTCCAATAGAATGAGTAAAAGTAAAATGACGAAGAAAAGGAATAGTATGCGAATGGAACTCTAAAGAGAGAAAGCCGTATGGTGAAAGGCTTTTGTGGGAAATCGCAGAACCGGCCTTGGAGTTGCCTGTGATGAGCAGGACGTGTGCTTTGACGTTAAAAAAGCAAAGGAAGTGAGTAGTCCGGATAAAATGAAATAAGATAGGACTGCTAATAAGGGTGGTACCGCCGGGTAGAAGACATCGGTCCCTAGGAGATAGGGGTTGCATGTCCTTTTTTTATGTAAACAGCTATTTATGAAAAGTTCATATCGGGAATATGACACATTCACGCTCAGTCTGCGTTCACTTTGAGCCGGAGTCTCAAAGCGTACTCGACAAATTCACTGAAATGTATCAATATTCCGGTATGTTTTCAAAATAGTAGTTTCATAAAAGCTTCGGGACATGAGATATAACCTCTCTATCAATAGCAAGTATAAAATAAAGAAAAAATTTAAAGGAGAAAGCAGTTATGGCAAATAACAAGAAACTGGTAGAAGCAATTACTTCTATGGAAGAAGATTTTGCGCAATGGTACACAGACGTAGTAAAAAAAGCGGATTTAATTGACTATACAAGTGTAAAGGGCTGTATGGTTATCAAACCGGCAGGCTATGCAATCTGGGAAAATATTCAGCATGAATTGGACAGAAGATTTAAGGAAACAGGTGTAGAAAATGTATATCTGCCAATGTTTATTCCGGAAAGTCTTCTTCAGAAGGAAAAAGACCATGTAGAAGGTTTTGCTCCTGAAGTTGCATGGGTAACACATGGAGGACTTGAACCGCTTCAGGAAAGACTTTGTGTGCGCCCTACTTCCGAGACTTTATTCTGTGATTTCTATGCTAAGGAAATCCAGTCTCACAGAGATTTACCAAAGGTATATAATCAGTGGTGTTCTGTTGTTCGCTGGGAAAAGACAACAAGACCATTCCTTCGTTCCAGAGAATTTTTATGGCAGGAGGGTCATACTGCACATGCAACAGCAGAAGAAGCAGAAGAAAGAACCATTCAGATGTTAAACATCTATGCGGATTTCTGTGAGCAGGTTCTGGCAATGCCTGTTGTAAAAGGAAAGAAGACAGACAAAGAAAAATTTGCGGGAGCAGAGTCTACTTATACAATCGAAGCTTTAATGCACGACGGAAAAGCTTTACAGTCAGGAACAAGCCATAACTTTGGTGATGGATTTGCTAAAGCATTTGGTATTCAGTATACGGATAAAGAAAATAAATTACAGTACGTTCACCAGACTTCATGGGGAATGACAACACGTTTAATCGGTGCGATCATTATGGTTCACGGAGACAACAGCGGTCTTGTTCTGCCTCCTAGAATTGCTCCGGTACAGGCAGTGGTTATCCCAATCCAGCAGAAAAAAGAAGGTGTTCTGGACAATGCTTACAAATTACAGGCACAGTTAAAAGCAGCAGGAATTCGTGTAAAAACAGACGATACAGACAAGAGTCCGGGATTTAAGTTCGCAGAGCAGGAAATGCGTGGTATTCCGGTTCGTATTGAATGTGGACCAAAGGATATGGAAGCAAATCAGGCAGTTGTAGTAAGACGTGACACAAGAGAAAAAATCACAGTATCTCTTGACAATCTGGCAGAAGAAGTTCAGAAAATTCTGGATACTATGCAGGTAGAAATGCTGGAAAGAGCAAGAGCACACAGAGAAGCTCATACTTATACAGCAACAGACTACGAAGAATTTAAGTCTATTGTAGAAGAAAAACCGGGATTTGTAAAAGCAATGTGGTGCGGCTGCAAAGAGTGTGAAGACAAGATTAAGGATGATGTTCAGGCAACATCCAGATGTATGCCATTTGAGCAGGAAACTCTTTCTGACAAATGTGTTGTCTGCGGCAAACCTGCTAAAAAAATGGTTTATTGGGGGCGTGCATACTAATTATGAAAATCGAAGTTCCAAAGAAAGTACAGACAATTATCAGGACTTTGCAGGAACATGGATACGATGCTTATGCGGTAGGAGGCTGTGTTCGTGACAGCCTCCTTTTTCGTTCTCCTGCGGACTGGGATATTACCACCTCTGCAAAGCCTCTGGAAGTAAAAGAGATTTTTAAAAGAACGGTAGATACCGGACTTCAGCATGGAACTGTGACGGTTCTCATTGAAAAAGAAGGATTTGAAGTGACGACTTACCGTATTGACGGCGAATACGAGGACAGCCGTCATCCAAAGGAAGTTATCTTTACAGGTAATCTGGAGGAAGATTTAAAGCGCAGAGATTTCACCATCAATGCAATGGCATATAATGACGCTGTCGGCTTGGTAGATGTGTTTGGCGGAAGACAGGATTTACAGGATAAAATCGTGCGGTGTGTGGGAAATCCACAGGAACGCTTTACAGAAGATGCCCTTCGCATTTTAAGAGCCGTGCGATTTTCCGCACAGCTTGGATTTCCATTGAGGAAAAGACAAAGGAAGCGGCAAAAGTCCTTGCGCCTACCTTGAAAAATATCAGTGCAGAGCGTATACAGACAGAGCTTTTGAAGCTTTTGGTGTCGAAAAATCCCCATTATTTAAAAACTGCATGGGAACTGGGAATTACCAAAATTGTATTGCCTGAATTTGATGTTTTGATGGAAACGAGCATGGGAGAGAAGACCTTAAAAGCTTTTGCTTATACAAGTGCAGATAAGGCAGAACGACTTGCCGTTCTCTTTGCAAATATGGAAAAAACGCCGGAAAAAAGCAGGGATTTAGCCAAAAAGATTTTAAGAAGACTGCGTTTTGACAATGACACCATCAACAAAGTGTCCGAGCTGGTTTTTTGGCATACCTGTCCTTGGGAATGTACGAAAAAAGCAGTGCGAATTGTTTTAAGCCAATGCACCCCGGCGCTCTTTCCTGTGCTTTTAAACGTTCACAGAGCAGAGCTTTTAGCAGAGGAAAAACCAGATAAAGAAAATCTGGAATTTCTGGAGAAAAGCGGCGAGTTTTACAGGGAAATCATGGAAAAGAAAGAGTGTATTTCCATAAAAATGCTGGCAGTATCGGGGAAAGATTTTATTGAAATGGGAATAGAGCCGGGAAAGAAAATCGGAGAATTGCTTTCTTCCTGCCTAGCTCTTGTGCTGGAAAATCCCGAAAAGAATACCAGAGAGTACCTGCTTTCCTACATCACAAAGAACTGAATTTTGCTCACTTCTAAGCTTGGGCTTTTGTGCATACAATGAAAGGAAGATATGGTAATAAAAGGGGGAAAAGCCATTGTATGACAAAGGCCTTAGTGTTTTAGAGCAGTATGGTTTAGAAGCGGCGGCGGTATATCGCGGAAGGGGGGCATTAATCTGCGATACAAAAGAAGGAATGGTTTTAATAAGGGAGTTTTACGGCACACAAAAAAGGCTGGAATATCAGGCAGAGCTGCTTTCTTCTGTTTCCAAATCAGGCGAGCTTTGACAGATGAAATTCTGGCAAATCAGGAAGGCAGTTACATTTCTCTGGATAAGGAAAACGTGCCCTATGTAGTGAAACGCTGGTATCAGGGAAGGGAATGTGATACCAGAAGCGAAAGTGATATTTATGCCGGTATATCGGCAATGGCAGCTTTACATAAGGTTATGCAGATGCCGGTACAGGCGCATTACGTGAAAGAGCCTTTAAGCCAAGAATTTCAGCGCCATAATGCAGAGCTTCGAAAAATCAGGAAATTTGTTTCTGTAAAGCGGAAAAAGAATGATTTTGAATTGCAGTTTCTGGACAGCATTCGAAGCTATTTAAAGCATGGAGAAGAAGCTTTAAAAAGGCTGGAAAATTCTAAATATGCCAATCTGCGAGAAAAGGCGCTGGAAGCGGGCATGGTTTGTCACGGTGACTATAATCAGCATAATGTATGGATGCTGGAACCAAGAGAAGAAAAGAAAATTGCGGTCACCAACTTTGACGGTTGGAATTATGACGTGCAAATTGCGGATTTGTATCAATTTATGCGGAAAATTTTAGAAAAACACGACTGGGATTTTGAAATCGGAAAAAATATGCTGAACAAGTATCAGGAGGTCAAGGCATTATCAAAAGAGGAGCTGGAAAATTTAAGTATTCGATTTGCATATCCTGAAAAATACTGGAAACTGGCCAATTATTATTATACGCATAATAAAGCATGGATATCAGAAAAAATCTGGAGAAGCTGGGGAAATTAACAGCACAGTACGAGAAGTGGAGAAGTTTTGTAGAAAGAATACAGTGCGGCATTTGAAATTTTCAGATGAATAGTGTATAATGGCACATAATGACGCACAGGGAGGTAGCGAAATGGACTATAAAGAACTTTATAAGGAATGGTTGGAAAATCCATATTTTGACGAAAATACAAAAGCGGAATTAAAAGAAATTCAGCAGGATGAAAAGGAAATAAAAGAGCGTTTTTATAAAGAATTGGAGTTTGGAACTGCGGGCCTTAGAGGGATTATCGGAGCAGGTACAAACCGTATGAATATTTATACAGTAAGAAAAACAACGCAGGGACTTGCAAACTATATTGCGGCAGTAAACGGACAGGCTAAAGGCGTAGCCATTGCCTATGACTCCCGTCGTATGTCACCGGAATTTGCAAAAGAGGCAGCTCTTTGTCTGGCAGCAAACGGAGTAAAGGCTTATATTTTTGAAACCTTAAGACCGACACCGGAATTATCCTTTGCAGTAAGAGAATTGGGCTGTATTGCAGGTATCAATATTACTGCCAGCCACAATCCGCCGGAATACAACGGATACAAGGTATATTGGGAAGACGGCGCACAGATTACGCCGCCTCACGACTCCGGCATTATGGCAGAAGTACAGAAGGTTGTGAATTACAATGAAGTAAAGACTATGGATGAGGAGGCTGCAAAAGCAGCAGGTCTTTTCGCAGTAATCGGAAAAGAAATTGACGATGCTATATGGAGGCATTAAAAGTCAGGTTATTCATGCAGATGCCATCAAAGCAATGGCAAAAGAATTGAAAATCGTTTACAGTCCCCTTCACGGAACAGGAAATATTCCTGCAAGACGTGTATTAAAGGAGCTGGGCTTTGAAAATGTTTATGTTGTAAAAGAGCAGGAGCTTCCGGACGGTGAATTTCCCACAGTAAGCTATCCAAATCCTGAAGCAGATGAAGCCTTTGAGCTGGGCTTAAAACTGGCAAAAGAAGTGGATGCAGATTTGGTTCTGGCAACAGATCCGGATGCAGACCGCCTTGGCGTGCGTGTAAAGGACAGCAAAACAGGAGAATATCATACGCTTACGGGAAATATGTCCGGCTGTCTCTTGGCAGATTATGAATTGGGACAGAAAAAAGAAGTTTACGGAAAGCTGCCGGAAGACGGAGCAGTGATTTCCACCATTGTTACAACCAATATGGCGGCAGCATTGCAAAACATTACGGTGTGGAATTTATCGAAGTATTAACAGGATTTAAGTATATCGGACAGCAGATTTTAGGCTTTGAAACAAAAGGCAAGGGAAGCTATCTGTTTGGATTTGAGGAGAGCTATGGCTGCCTGATTGGTACACATGCAAGAGATAAGGATGCCATCGTTGCAACTATGCGCTTTGCGAAGCAGCGGCTTACTATAAGACAAAGGGTATGACTCTTTGGGATGCAATGGTAGCCATGTACGAAAAATACGGATATTATAAAGATGATATTCAGTCCATTACTTTAAAGGGTATTGAAGGACTTGAGAAAATTCAGACAATCCTTGAAAACCTGAGAAAAAATCCTCCGACTGAAATCGGCACATATAAAGTTTTATCTGCAAGAGATTATAAGGCAGATACTGTTGTAAATATGGAGACAAAGGAAGTAACTGCTACCGGACTTCCAAGCTCCAATGTCTTGTATTATGATTTGAATGATGATGCGTGGGTATGTGTAAGACCATCCGGAACAGAGCCTAAAATCAAAATTTATTATGGTATCAAGGGCACTTCTTTGCAGGATGCAGATGAGAAGTCCGCAGCACTTGGAGCAGATGTGAAAAAGCTCATTGATGCAATGATGTAAAACCTCCGGAAATAAGGGGCAATATGCTTGACAAACTTTAGGAAAAAAGGTATAAATATCAGTAGACCGCAAACGGCGGTATGCGTATAGAGTGCAGAGAACGCTTAGAACTAAGCTTTTTTGCAGTGCTAAATTTATTTAGGAGGAAATACTCATGAACAGAACAGAATTAGTTGCTGCTATGGCAGAAAAAACACAGTTATCTAAAAAAGATGCAGATTTAGCTTTAAAAGCGTTTATTGATGTTGTATCCGAAGAAATGCAGAAAGGTGAAAAAGTTCAGTTAGTTGGATTTGGTACTTTCGAAGTTTCTGAAAGAGCAGCGAGAGAAGGAAGAAACCCACAGACAGGTGAAACAATGACAATCGCAGCATCTAAATCTCCAAAATTCAAAGCAGGAAAAGCTTTAAAAGATTTAGTAAATGCGTAAGAGCATAGAAAGGGAGATGCCTTTGGGTATCTCCCTTATCTTGTATATAGGAGAAAACTATGAGACTAGACAAATATTTAAAGGTGTCCAGACTGATTAAGAGAAGAACCGTAGCCAATGAGGCGTGTGATGCAGGGCGTGTTCTGATTAACGATAAGCCGGCAAAAGCTTCTGCTCAGGTAAAGGCAGGCGATATTCTGGAAATTCAATTCGGAAGTAAAAACGTTCGTGTAGAGGTACTGGATGTGCAGGAGACAGTAAAGAAGGAAGCAGCCAGCGAACTTTTTAAGTATCTGTAAGGAAATGGAATAATTATTTTTATCCCCCATATAATCTTTCATAAAGAAGATATGTGGGGGATTGTCATTTTGGAGGAAAAGCAGCATAAGGCAGTTCACAGGCTTCAGCTTACAGACCGCAGGGAAGGCAGTATTACAGGAGTAAAAGATGTGCAGTCCTTTGATGAAAAAGAAATCAGTCTTGTGACAGAAGCAGGGATTTTGCTTGTAAAGGGAGAAGAGCTTCATGTAACCAGATTGGATTTGGAAAAGCAGGAGGTAGA